>Ga0153954_1000170_pt1 | contig 59795 bp, 46 predicted proteins | sample TSFL038MetaG_FD_102277 | JGI IMG/M metagenome (GOLD analysis project Ga0153954, IMG submission 102277) | Attine ant fungus gardens microbial communities from Florida, USA - TSFL038 MetaG | ecosystem: Host-associated > Fungi > Mycelium > Unclassified | place: USA: Florida, Wekiwa Springs State...
GGGATTCTTGGCGTAGGCTGAAAGTGCGGCGCCGATGTCGTTCGCGCCGATATCGAGCGTGTAGAGCGCGCCGGTCGCAGGCGACGGGTCGAGAACCTTGAATTCCTGGACCTGATAGTTGAGATCGACCAAGGGGACGCCGGGATTGACGCTCGTGGGGCCGGTCTGCGCGCCGCCGACGGCGAAGTCGCCGCCGCCGTCGGCGCTTGCGGTCACCGGGCCGAGACCGAGTTTTGCAGACAGATCGTCCACCCAGTTCGGCCCATTGCTGAAGCGGCCTTGGTAATAGGGCGGGGAGATCGGGTAGGGAGAGGGGATCTGACCGGCTTCAGCGGCGAGCTTGCTCGCGGCGTAGACGTTGCCGACATCGGAAAGGCTGTCGCCGAAGGAATAGAGCGCGGTGTAGGTCGCTGCGTGCGCTCCGCCGAAACTCAATGACGCGGTGAGAACCGCCAAACCCAACCGTTTCTTCATTGAGGGCCTCCCTTCGACTTGAGCCGACAAAACACCCGATTGGGTTAAAATGTTCCAAACCGAGCCGGAGAGAGCGAAAAAGCTCAAGGCCCGTTTGGCTCCATCACGAAGCGTTGCGGGAGACTGGCGGCTTCGTCGGAGGCCCCCGCGCCGGGCTCGAGAAACCACGATCGATGAACGATTCATCGATCGTGAGGGAGAATCGGATGCGCTGAGCTGATCAGGCGGCGTCGCGGGGAAACTGCGTCTGGGCGATGTGGCTATAGGTGCGGCCTTGCGCCAGGAGTTCGCCATGCCGGCCGCGCTCGACGATGTGGCCACGGTCGAGGACGCAGATTTCGTCGGCCTTCGCCACCGTCGACAGCCGATGGGCGATGACGATCGTGGTGCGCCCTTCACACAAGGTGCGCAACGCCTTCTGGATCGCCTGCTCGGATTCGGAATCAAGCGCCGAAGTCGCTTCGTCGAGAAGGATGATGGGCGCGTCCTTGAGGAAGGCGCGGGCGATGGCGATGCGCTGACGCTGCCCGCCCGACAGCTGCATGCCATGCTCGCCGCAAGGCGAATCATAGCCGTGTTCGAAGCCGGCGATGAAGTCGTGCGCATAGGCCGCCTTGGCGGCCGCGACGATCTCCGCCTCGCTCGCGCCCGGCCGCCCCATGGCGATGTTCTCGCGCACCGAGCCTTTGAACAGAAAATTCTCCTGGGAGACATAGCCGATCTGCTGGCGCAGCGAAGCAAGACTGACGGTCGCGATGTCCTGACCGTCGCACAGGATCTGCCCCGAGCCGGCCTCGTAGAGGCGCAGGATGAGGTTCATCACCGTCGACTTTCCGCCGCCCGACCGGCCGACCAGCGCGGTCGTCTTGCCCGCTTCCGCGGAGAAGCTGATGCCGTGCAAAACGGGCTCGCCGGGCCGATAGCCGAACGTGACGTTGCGAAACTCGATTCGGCCTTCCGTGACTTCGAGCGACGGCGCCCGCGGCGCGTCCTCTTCGAAATCCCGTTCGTCGAGGAAGGTGTAGAGGAGGCTGACGCCGAACAGCGACGACGAGAGATCGACATGCAGCCGCGCCACGCGCTTCATCGGCTCGTAGAGCATGATCACCGACGTGATGAAGGAAAAGAGGCTGCCGGGCGGGTTGCCGCGTATGATGACGGTGTAGCCCGAATAGAGCACCACGGCGGCTATGGCGAAGCCGCCGAGGCTCTCCATGATCGGGCTCGTGCGCGAACTCACGCGAGCAAGCTTGTTGGCGGCGGCCTCGAAGCTCGCGATCGCCGTCTCCTGCTTCGCGCGCATGAAGTTCTCGAGGGTGAAGGCCTTGACGATGCGGATGCCTTGCGCCGTCTCCTGGAGCGACTCCATGATCAACGCCATGCCCTTGAACTCGGTCGCCATGATCTTGCGCACGCGGATGCCGATCTTGCGCACCCCGACGGCGGCGAGGGGCACGAACATCAGGGCGAACAGCGACAGCATGGGGTCCTGCGACACCATGACGACGACGAGACCCACGATCGTCAGCGCGTCGCGGGAGAGGGTCGTGATGAGCAGGTTCAAGACGGAGCTCGCCGACTGGGCGATGAACGCCTGGCGGGCGACGAATTCCGACGAATGCGAGCGGCTGTAATAGCTGACCTTCATCCTGAGCATCTGGTCGAAGATGCGCCGCTGAACGTCGGCGACGATGCTGTTGCCGACTCGCGACAGGACGACTTGCTGGCCGTAGGTGGCGAGGCCTTTGACCGTGTAGATGACAATGATCGCGGCGGTGATCTCCCACACCGCCTTGAGATCGCGGCCGACGAAGATCTTGTTGACGATCTGGCCGATGATCCAGGCCGAAAGCGAGGTGGTGACGGCGATCAGGCCCATCATCGCGAAGGCGAAGACATAGCCCTTCCAGTGCTTTGTGCCCTGATCGGTCAGGAGCCGGCGCAAAATCGCGTTCGAGGGCGAATTGAGGAAGGAGAGCACGCGCTCGCGGGCTTGACGCCAAACCGACAATGCTTCAGGTCCCCACGACCGTCGATGGTCGAACAGCAAGGCTTAAAGTCGCCGCGGGCGAATCCGGGCCGGGCGGGCCTTTCCATATCATCGGCGGCGGAATTATGGAAATCATTGAGGGATAGGCCACATTATGCCTTTTTTTGGCCGCCTTTCGCTTCCTTGAGCGCGGCGTGATACTTGCGCCCTATATCCGCGAGGTCGACCGAAGGGGCCGGGAAGGCGAGGCCGAGGTCGGCCATGGTGTCCGCGATGATCTGCGACACTGCGAGGTCGCGGAACCACTTGTGGTTCGCGGGGATCACGTACCACGGGGCGTGGGCCGTGCTGGTCGCCCGGATTGCGTCCTCATAAGCCTCGACATAGTCGCCCCATAATTCGCGTTCCGAATAGTCGGACTCGCTGATCTTCCAGTTGCGGGCGGGGTCTTCGAGGCGCTGGGCGAAGCGCGCGAGCTGCTCGTCCTTGCTGATGTGCAGGAAGAATTTGATGATCGTCGTGCCGGATTGGGCGAGCAGCGCCTCGAAGTCGCAGATCTGCTGGTAACGGCGGATCCAGGTTTTTTCATCCACGAGCTTGTGAACGCGGGTGATCAGCACATCCTCGTAGTGCGAACGGTTGAAAATAACGATCTGGCCGGCTTTCGGCGCTTTGTCATGGACGCGCCAGAGAAAATCGTGCGCAAGCTCGAGCGGCGTCGGCTGCTTGAAGCTCGCGACGTCGACCCCCTGCGGGTTGACGCCGCTGAACACGCGCCTGATCGTGCCGTCCTTGCCGCCCGCGTCCATGGCCTGCAAGACGACAAGGACAGAGTGTTTCTGTTCAGCGTAGAGCAGGACTTGCTGACGGGAGAGTTCCTTGAGATGGCGTTCGGCGTCTTCCTTGGCGTCATCTCCCGACTCGAACTTGCCTCTGTCAGACGGGTCGAGCTTGTTCAACTGAACCTTCTCGCCTGGCTGGATGCGAAACGGCTTGCGATAGTCCAAGACTTCGAGCCTCCTCTGGCTGGACGAAACGCCCGCCCCCAGTTCATTGTGGTAGGAAGATGCGCATGAGATCAACATCGTCGCCCGAAGGATCGGCTCGGATCGCCCGATGAACGTCACAATCATCGGAGCCGGAGCGATCGGCGGCCATATCGCAGCGAAGCTCGCCCTGGCGGGGGAGAGCGTCAAGGTTGTGGCGCGCGGCGAGCATCTGAATGCGATCCGCAAACGGGGGCTCACGCTGAAGGAAAACGGCGAAGAGTTCGTCGCGCGCCTCGAGGCGACCGATCGGGTCGCCGAGGCGGGCGGCGCCGACCTCATCGTGCTTGGCGTGAAGGCGCATCAGCTCGCGCCCATCGCGGCCGAGGTCGCCTCCATCGTGACGCCGAAGACGGTGGTCATGACCACCCAGAACGGCTTTCCGTGGTGGTATTTCTACAAACACGGCGGCCCGCATGAAGGAACGAGCCTGGAGAGCGTCGATCCGGGCGGAATCATCGCGAGCCATCTGCCCATCGATTCCGTCATCGCCGGGATCAGCTACCAGGCGGCGGAGATCGAGAGTCCTGGCGTCATCCGCCACATCGAGGGCCACCGCTTGCCGATCGCCGAGATCGACGGGCGGAAGACCGAACGCATCGCGCTTCTCTCAGAACTCTTCACGAAAGCGGGCTTCAAGTCGCCGGCGCTCAGCGACGTGCGCACTGAGATCTGGATGAAGCTCTGGGGCAATCAGACCTTCAATCCGATCAGCGCGCTCACCCACGCCACGCTTGAAGGTCTTTGCCGCTTTCCCCGGACGCGCGAACTCGCGACCGCGATGATGCGGGAAGCGCAAACGGTCGGGGAGGCGTTCGGGATCCGGTTCCGCATCAGCATCGAGAAGCGCATCGCCGGCGCCGAAAGCATCGGCGCTCACAAGACCTCGATGCTTCAGGACATCGAGCATGGCCGGGCGATCGAGATCGACGCGCTGCTCGGCTCGGTCATAGAACTCGCTCGTCTCGTCAATGTTTCGACCCCGCACCTTGACGCGATCTATGCAGTGACGAAGCTTTTGGGCGAGACGGTCTCGCGCGGCGGACGCGGGCTGTCGGTTGCGACGAGTTGAGCCCAAGGTGGGCGCTAAAATGCCGGACTCATCCACGGACCTCATCCTTCGAGACGCCCGCTTCGCGGGCCCCTCAGGACGAGGGGGGTGGGGGGTTGCAATCGCCGAAGGCCTTGCACATTCGGAGTTGAGAACATGAGCGCGCATCGCACCTTGAGAGGCCTTGTCGCTTCGGGCCGTGACGACGCCATCGCCATCGCCGCGCACGGGGCGCCGTCGCTCACCTATGCCGCGTTGCGCGCGCTGATCGACAGCACTGGACGTTCGCTGAACGAGCTCGGCGTCGGCCGGGGCGATCGGGTCGGAATCGTTTTGCCGAACGGACCCGAGATGGCGACGGCCTTTCTGTCCGTCGCCTCGGCCGCCGCCTCGGCCCCGCTCAATCCGGCGTATAAGCAGGACGAGTTCGAGTTCTACCTCGAGGATCTCAAGGCGAAGGCGCTGATCGTCGAGGCGGGCAGCGAGTCGCCCGCACTTCGCGCGGCCGAGAAGCTCGGCGTCAAGCTCATCACGCTGACGGCCGAGCGGGAAGCCGGGGCCGGCGCGTTCCGCCTTTCCGGTTCGGCGACAGGCGCCGCAGCCCGGCCAGGCCCCGCGGAACCGGACGACGTCGCCCTCATTCTGCACACGTCGGGGACCACCTCGCGGCCGAAGATCGTGCCCCTGAGCCAGGCCAACATCTGGACGTCGGCGCGCAACGTCGCAGCCGCGCTCGAGCTTTCCGATTGGGACCGTGGCCTCATCGTGATGCCGCTGTTCCACATCCACGGGCTGATCGCCGGCCTCTCCGCTCCGCTCTCGCGCGGCGGTTCGGTGTTCTGCACGCCCGGCTTCAATGCGCTGAAATTCTTCGCCGAGATGGAGGAGGCCAAGCCCACCTGGTACACCGCGGTGCCGACCATGCACCAGGCGATCCTCACGCGCGCCGGGCGTCATAAGGAGCTCATCGCCCGCCAGCCGCTGCGATTCATCCGCTCCTCGTCGGCGTCGCTGCCGCCGACCGTCATCGGCGAACTCGAGGCCGCTTTCCGATGCCCGGTCATCGAGGCCTACGGCATGACCGAGGCGACGCATCAGATGGCCTCCAATCCGCTGAACGGCGTGCGCAAGCCCGGGTCGGTCGGGCTCGCGGCCGGGCCTGAGGTCGCGATCATTGACGAGAAGGGACGGCTGCTCGGACGGGGCGAGACCGGGGAGGTCGTGATCCGTGGCGAGAACGTCACCGCCGGCTATGAGAGCAACCCGAAGGCGAATGGCGAGGCGTTCGTCGATGGCTGGTTCCGAACCGGCGACCAGGGCGTCATCGACGCCGACGGCTATCTTTCGCTGACCGGGCGCCTGAAGGAGATCATCAACCGCGGCGGCGAGAAGATCTCGCCGCGTGAGGTCGACGAAGCGCTCATGGATCATCCCGCCGTGTTGCAGGCGGTCACCTTCGCGCTCCCCCATCCGATGCTCGGCGAGGATGTCGGCGCGGCCGTCGTGTTGCGCGAGGGCGGGAGCGCGACGGAGCAAGATTTGCATGCGTTCGTGTCAGAGCGGCTCGCGCCGTTCAAGACGCCGCGCAAGATTCTCTTCCTTGCCGAGATCCCGAAGGGCGCGACCGGCAAATTGCAGCGCATCGGGCTCGCGCAGAAGCTCGGATTGGGATGACGGGTCGGGTAGGGGGCTTTAGCGGGTCACGGTCTGCGGAGCGCTTGGGAAGCCCTCAGGGCGGACATTGGGAAGACAAACCAGGGATCGCTCGGTCGGCGTCCACCAGACCTCGTCAGGTTGGAAGCGATCGATCAAGTTCCAATCAAAGCCGCAAGACAGATAATATTGCCAGACAACCCGGCCGACGTGTTTGAGCAGCATGGGGGCAAAATAGTCCATGGTGAAGGAATCCCCGATGATCATGACGGTTTTGCCTGGCTTGTCCCTGGTTGCGACATAGCTGGCGAATGGGGGCGCCGTTAATTCGACCTTCGACATTGCAGGAAAGGTCATCGTTCGGGTGGGCTCGGCGACGTCGTCGCTGACGCCGAGCATTCGCGCCAGGTCGCCGCCCTGGCGTTGGGTCCATGGCCCGAGCGCTGCATTGGGATCGATCAGCCATTCGCGATGTCCATCCGCTTCGGCGATGGCGTTGAAGGCGGCAATCGCGGCCTGGGGCGTCCAATGCGTGTCATGAAGAAGATAGGCCGGTGACGTTTTCCGGAGTCCCGACATGATCGGCCGCAGATCAATCGTTTCGACGCTGCGCGCTGCGAGGTCCGCGACGAAGAGGTCGTATTCAGTCGTGCGGCCATTGCTTCGAGCCCAAGACGGCAGGTCGTCCTGGTAGATCGTTGACGCGTTTGGCGGCAACGCGACCAGGAACTTGATGCCGCGCTCGCTGAGCGCGTCGCGCATGGCGGCCAGGAAATCGGCGGTTTCAGTTACGCGCGAATCGCGGCGGACCAACCCCGCGCTTTGGAGCACCGCGCTATCCCCCAGGTAGAACAACCGGTCGCGTTCACCCAACAGGACGCGGTCATTTCCTTCGGCGAACAGGCTTTTCCGAAGGTTGGAGTACCATCCGACCATCTGTTTGCGCAGACCGAAGCGATCGCCGAGATATCCGTCGACCTGCTTCGACAATGTGACGAACCCGCGAACGTCGCGCGGAAAGGAAGGGGCCGGAGCGCGGGCGCGCCCCTCCTTGAGAATCTCCTGCTCGTTCTGAGGCGAAATGAGCCCCACCAACAGCGGCGTCGCCAGGAACAGGAACACGAAGAGGGGGAGATAGCGGCGGCAGCGCGGGATCATACCAAGGGCAGCGATATCCGCCTCGCCGTATCTTTGGCAACCGCTTTCGGTGAGATCGGCGGCCTATTAACACGATTGATGGACGCGAGAAGCGCCTCGCGGCTTCAGCTTCCTGAAACTCGCGCCGTGGGCCGCCGCACAGAGCCGGGGGGCCCGGCGCCCAACGGCGGTTGCCCGCGCTATCCGCCGATCGGCGCGTGCAGAATATTGACATAATCAGAATTATATGAGATTGTGTTCTGTCCACAAGAAATAACTCTTAGCGCACATAGAGCGGGTCGCCAAAGTTCGTCTGGGGCGTTGCTGAAGCTGGTTTCCCGTCCCAAGGCGTTTTGGCGGAAAACGAAAAAGTTGCGTAACCGCCAAGGTGGGGAGGCGTCATCGCGAGCGAAGCGCGGCGATCCAGAAGCCCCGCCACCGGCGTGTCGGGTCGCCGATGGCCGTGAACGCCGACGTTTGGCGTTCAGCGGCCCTGGATCACCGCGCTTCGCTCGCGGACGACCCTCAGCTTGGGAGTTACAAAAGTTGCACAAAAGCGCACTTGAGCCGCTGAAATCATTAGTCGCGTAACATTGTGCGCGAACCCCGCGAGGGCGCCCTCCGAGCGGGTCCGGGGGCGTCAGGCCGGTCCGGTCGCCACCGGACAGTCGGCGCGCGAGCCCCATTCGGCCCACGATCCGTCGTACAGGCCCGCGACTTTGCCGCCGGCCTCTTCGACCGCCAGCGCCAAGATGGCCGCGGTGACGCCCGATCCGCAGGTCGTGATGATCGGCCTCTCGAGGTCGATCCCATGCCCGGCGAAAGCCGCTTTGAGGGCGTCGGGCGCCTTCAGCGAGCCGTGTTCGATGATCTCGACGAAAGGCAAGTTGAGGCTGCCCGGGATGCGGCCGCTTTTGACGCCGGGGCGCGGCTCCAGGGTTTCGCCGCGAAACCGCTCCGCCGCCCGCGCGTCCACCACCTGGGCCGCGCCGCTTTGGAGCGCAGCGCGGACTTCCTCAAGCGAGGCGACGAAGCCGTCCGCCGGGCGGGGAGTGAATGTCCGCGGCTTCGGATGAGCGTCGCCAGTCTCGAGCGGCCGGCCTTCCTTGATCCATCTTGGCAGGCCGCCGTTGAGGATGCGCACCTCCTCGACGCGATAGGCGCGCAGCGTCCACCAGACGCGCGCCGCGGCGTAAAGGCCGGTCGCGTCATAAACGACGAAGCGCATGCCGTCGCCGAGACCCAGCGCGGTCATCGCTTTCGCGAGCGCGTCCGGCTTCGGCAGCATGTGCGGCAGGCCCTGGTCGAGATCGGCGATCGTATCGATGTCGAAGAACACGGCGCCAGGAATATGCTTGAGTTTGTATTCGGCCGCGCCGATCCGCCCGGCGTTGGGCAGATGCCAGGACGCGTCGATCACGCCGAGGCTGGGGTCGCCGAGTTCGGCGGCCAGTTCGCTGGTGGTGCAAAAGTTTCGGGCGGTCATGGGGTTAGGATCCGTTCACATAGCGCCGAGCGCGATGCGGACGCGCCGGTTGATCTTGCCCTTCTTCTCGACGCCAGTCACCATGGCGCGGCCGATCTCCCCCGTGCGCGCCACATGCGTGCCTCCGCAGGGTTGGAGGTCGAGGCCTTCGATTGCGATGAGCCGCACCCGTCCCGTTCCCATGGGCGGCTTGACCGACATCGTCTTGATCAAGCCGGGGTTGGCCTCGAGCTCCGCGTCCGCAATCCAGCTCTGGCTCACCGCCGCGTCGAGCGCGATCAGTTCGTTGAGCCGGCGCTCGACCTCGGCCTTGTCGAGCACGGCCTCGCCGGAATCAAAATCGAGCCGCCCCTCCGCGTCGCCGACCGCCCCTCCCGTCACCGGATAAGGCGCGACCACCGAAAGGAGGTGCAACGCCGTGTGGGCCCGCATGCGTTTGTAACGGAGGTCCCAATCGAGGCGAGCGATCACGCGCGCGCCCGGCTGGGGCAGGGCGACCCCTTCGGCGGGGACGTGCAGAATGGTCGAGCGGTCGGAATCATAGATCGTATTGATGATGGGAATGGCCGCGCCGTCCTCAAGCAGAAGCGTTCCTTGATCGCCGCTCTGTCCTCCGCCTTGTGCGTAGAAAACCGTGCGATCGAGCGCGATCCCGCGCGCTTCGGACGATTCTACCGCCGCCTCGGTCTCGGTGCGATAGGCGTCCTCGCGAAACAGCGCCTGCGTCATGGCGCGAACACCTGCGGCGCGTTCCCGCTGGCTGCGAGCCACTCCGGAACGGGAAGGTTCTTCGAGCGGAGGAAGGCCGGATTGAAGAGCTTCGATGCATAGCGAGCCCCTGAATCGCAGAGAAGCGTCACGATCGTGTGGCCAGGCCCGAGCTCGCGCGAGAGACGGATCGCGCCGGCGATGTTGACGCCGGATGAGCCGCCGAGCAGGAGCCCTTCCTGAACCACAAGATCGAACACGATCGGTAGAGCCTCCTCGTCGGGAATCTGATAGGCGAAATCGACCGGGGCTCCCTCGAGGTTGGCCGTAATCCGGCCTTGGCCGATGCCTTCGGTGACCGAGGAGCCCGAACTCTTCAGTTCGCCCGTTGTATAGAATGAGTAGAGCGCCGCGCCCATCGGATCGGCGAGGGCGATCTTGATGTCTCGATTCCGCTCCTTGAGCGCCATGCCGACCCCGGCCAGCGTCCCGCCCGTGCCAACCGCGCTGACGAAGCCGTCAACCTTGCCGTCGAGATCCTCGAAGATCTCCGGACCTGTCGTTTCAATATGGCCGCGCCGGTTCGCGATATTGTCGAACTGATTCGCCCAGACAGCGCCGTTGGGTTCTGTCTTGGCGAGCGCCTCCGCCAGCCGTCCGGAATAGCGCACATAGTTGTTGGGGTTGGAATAGGGGACCGCCGGAACCTCGATCAATTCGGCGCCGGCGAGGCGCAGCATGTCCTTCTTTTCCTGCGCCTGAGTGTCGGGGATGACGATGACGGCGCGATAGCCCAACGCGCTCGCCACCATGGCGATGCCGATCCCGGTGTTTCCGGCCGTGCCTTCGACGATGACGCCTCCGGGGCCCAACGCGCCGCGCGCGACCGCGTCATGGATGATCGCCATCGCGGCGCGGTCCTTGACCGAGCCGCCCGGGTTCATGAATTCGGCTTTGCCGAGGATGGTGCACCCCGTCGCCTCGGACGCGGCGCGAAGCTTGATGAGCGGGGTGCGGCCGATCGCTGCGACAACATCGCGTACAGGCTTCATCACGCTCCTCTGGGGTTGAAACGCTGAAGGTGTAGGCGAGGGCGCGTCTTGCGACAAGCCTCAGCCCTTGCCACAAGCGACGCGACTCAGGGGCCCCGCCGTTGTTTTTCGTCGTCTCGAAAATATTCTGGATGTTCGCGTCGCCGATCAACCTTCTGTTGTTCGGCGCGCTCGCAGGCGTTCTCCTTTGCTATACGCGCCATAAGCGGTTCGGACGAGCGCTTGCGCTCGCCGCGATCCTGATCTTGGCTGCGGCCGCCATCCTGCCGGTCGGCAAGATCTTGATCGCGCCGCTCGAGGACCGCTTTCCTTCTCCGCCATCGGATCTCGCGGAGCCCGCGGGAATCATCGTCCTCGGCGGGGCCATCGACGAGGTCACCAGCGCCGCTCGCGGCCAAACAACGTTCGACGAGGGCGGTGAGCGGGTTACACAGGCGGTCATTCTGGCCAAGCGCTACCCGGAGGCGCGTGTCGTCTACACTGGAGGAACGGCTTCGTTCGTTCCGGGAGCGCCGTCGAGCGAGGCGCTGCTGGCCCGAAACCTGATGGAGCAGATGGGGATTGCGCCGGAGAGGGTGACGATCGAGGACAAGTCCCGCAATACCGAGGAGAACGCCCGCTTCACAGCTTCCATTGTCCATCCGGATCCTTCTCAGCGCTGGCTGCTCGTCACCTCCGCCTTCCATATGCCGCGGGCGATGGGGGTTTTCAGGAAGGCCGGGTTCCAGCCGATCGCTTATCCCGTGTCTTTCTACACGGTTGGGCGGTGGCGCGACGATCTAAGCTTGAAGTACTGGCCAGCCCGAAACCTTCGCATGTTCGAGCTGGCGTTGCATGAGTGGATCGGGCTTGCGGCCTATTGGATGAGCGGGCGGACCACGGATCTTTTTCCCGGGCCGGCGGACGGCGGATGACGATGGTGGTCATGGCAGGCTTGCCTTCGCGGCGTAGCTGATTAGACTGTAAGCAGAATGCATTCTGCTCAATCTTTAGGCGCCGCTCGAACGATCGCGATCGGGCCGATCCAGGTCGAGGGACGGGCGTTTCTGGCCCCGATGTCGGGCGTCAGCGATCTCGCTATGCGGCGGATCGCTCGCCGCTTCGGGGCGGCGCTCGTGTTCTCGGAAATGGTTGCGGCCGACACCTTCCTTGAAGGTGAGGCCGAGGCTTTGATGCGCTCTGAGGGGGCGGGGCTGGCGCCCCATGCGGTTCAGCTTGTCGGCCGGGAAGCGCGGCCTTTGGCGGAAACCGCGCGCAGATTGGCCGGCTCGGGCGCGGTCTTGATCGACATCAATATGGGCTGTCCGGCGCGGCGGGTCTCGGGCGCCCTCGCCGGCGCGGCGCTCATGCGCTGTCTCGACCATGCCGAGCGCCTCGTCTCGGCGGTGGTTGAGGCCGTGCAGGTTCCCGTAACCGTCAAGATGCGGCTCGGTTGGGACGATACGTCCCGGAACGCGCCCGAACTCGCGCAGCGGGCTGAGCGAGCTGGAGCGCGGATGGTCACGGTGCATGGGCGCACGCGCGCTCAGTTCTATGACGGGCGCGCTGACTGGGCCGCTGTCCGCGCAGTGTCGAGTTCCGTCGCCATTCCGGTGGTTGTGAATGGCGATTGCGCCACCTTGAAGGACGCGCGCGACATGCTCGCCTCCTCGGGTGCGGTCGCCGTGATGATCGGGCGCGCGGCGGTCGGCGCGCCATGGCTGGTCGGCGCCATTTCACATGCGCTCGGTGGTGGGCAGCTTGTTCGCGAGCCTCCCCAAGAGGAGCGCCGCGACGCCGCGCTTGAACATTTAGATTGGCTCGTCAGCAGGCTCGGGGCGCGCGCCGGGCTGCGCCATGCGCGAAAACACCTTGCGGCCTATGCCGTTCGGGCGGAGGCGGACGAACCGCTTCGCCGCGCTTTGGTCACCACCGAAGACGTAGTCGAGGCGCGCCGCATCTTGGCCTGCGCCTTTGACGGCGATCGGGAGCGCCGGGCGGCGGCATGACTGCACATCCTGCTCCGCGCCGCCCGGACGCGGCAAAGGTGCTCGATGCGATCGCCCAGCCGCTGCTCACGGTCGACGCGGAAGGCATGGTGATCGATGTCAACGTCGCGGCCGAGACGTTCTTCGACACGGGGCGCGGGACGCTGCTGCGTTCTCGGCTCGCGGATCTCGTTCCCCGTGATTCCCCAGTTCTGGGCTTGGTCGCCGAGGCGCTCAACAATCGCGCCACTGTCAACGGCTACAAGATTGATATTTCGACGCCGCGCACCGGCACTCGGAACGACGTCGATGTGTTCGTCGCGCCATTGCCTCAGACCGACGACGCCGTCGCCGTTATGCTGCAAGAACGAGCAATTGCCGAGAAAATAGACAGGCAATTGACCCATCGCAGCGCAGCACGCTCAATGACTGCGCTTGGGCTCATGCTGGCGCACGAAATCAAGAACCCTTTGTCCGGCATTCGCGGCGCCGCGCAGCTCTTGGAGGGAAGCGCAAGCGACGACGATCGACAATTAACGCGGCTCATTTGCGACGAGACCGACCGGATTGTGAAGCTGGTGGACCGAATGCTGTCCTTTGGCGATTCAACGCCGACGCAATGGGAAAGCCTCAACATCCACGCCGTGCTGGACCACGTCAAGCGTCTGGCCGAGGCGGGATTCGGCCGCCACATTCGCTTTGTCGAGGATTATGATCCTTCGCTGCCTCATGTCGACGGATCGCGCGATCAACTGATCCAGGTGTTTCTGAACTTAGTGAAGAATGCTGCGGAAGCCATTGGAGAGGATAGCGTCGACGGCGAGATAAAGCTGACGACTGCATATCGGTTGGGCGTCCGATTGCGCACCACCGCGGGCGCAGAGCCAGTCGCCCTGCCGCTTGAAATCTGCGTGCGCGACAATGGCCCCGGCATTGCGCCGGAGATCGTCGGTAATTTGTTCGATCCCTTCGTCACGACGAAAGCGCAGGGGTCTGGTCTAGGTCTTGCACTGGTGGCCAAGCTGATCGGCGACCACGGCGGCGTCATCGAGTGCGAATCGCATCCGCGCAGAACAACGTTTCGCGTGCTGATGCCGTTGAGCTCGGTGCGCGCCCCGACGAGATGATGGTGCTGGCGTCGCGGCGAAGGAGCGAATCGGAATGCCGCCAGGGCATATTCTTGTAGCCGACGACGACGCAGGGATTCGCACCGTTCTCAATCAGGCGTTGACGCGCGCTGGCTATGAGGTCCGCGCGACCGGAACCGTCGCCGGACTCTGGCGATGGGTGGCGGCTGGCGAGGGCGATCTCGTGATCACCGATGTGATCATGCCCGACGACAACGCTTTTGACCTTCTGCCGCGCATCAAGCGGATGCGGCCCGATCTGCCGATCATCGTCATGAGCGCCCAGAATACGTTCATGACCGCGATCAAGGCTTCCGAGCGCGGCGCTTACGAATATCTGCCGAAGCCCTTCGATCTTCGGGAGCTGGTGGCGATTGTCGGACGCGCCCTCGCTGAACCGAAACGCCGCCGTGAGGATGTGGAGGCGGCGCCCGTCGAAGTGATGCCGATCGTCGGACGCTCGCCCGCTATGCAGGATATCTTCCGGGTGCTCGCCCGGCTGATGCAGACCGATCTTACGGTGATGATTTCCGGGGAATCGGGCACCGGCAAGGAGCTCGTCGCGAGAGCGCTGCACGACTACGGCAAGCGCAAGGGCGGACCGTTCGTCGCCATCAATATGGCCGCCATTCCGCGCGACCTCATTGAGAGCGAGCTGTTCGGACACGAGAAGGGGGCCTTCACCGGCGCCGCCGCGCGCTCCGTCGGGCGGTTTGAACAGGCCGAAGGCGGGACCCTGTTCCTCGACGAAATCGGCGATATGCCGATGGAGGCGCAAACCCGGCTTCTGCGCGTCCTGCAACAGGGCGAGTACACGACAGTGGGCGGCCGGACGCCGATCAAGACCAATGTCCGGATCGTCGCGGCGACCAACAAGGACCTCCGCTTCGCGATCCAACAGGGGTCGTTTCGCGAGGATCTCTTCTTCCGTCTCAATGTCGTGCCGCTCCGTCTCCCACCGCTGCGCGAGCGTTCGGAGGACATACCGGACCTGGTCCGCGCCTTCTTCCAACGTGGATCGGCCGAAGGCCTGCCGGTCAAGGCGTTCGAGCCAGCGGCGCTTGAACGGCTTCGCCGCTATCCGTGGCCAGGAAACGTGCGTGAGCTTGAAAACCTCACGCGACGCCTCGCGGCGCTTTACCCGCAGGAAGTGATCGGGGAGGCGCTGATCGAGGCCGAACTCAGCGTCGGCGCGTCGCCGCTGTCGCCGGCCCCCGCGCTCCCGGACGACGGAAGAAAACGGGTGGGAGCGCCGGCCGCTCCGATATCAGGCGATGGTTTCGACGCCGCCATGGAGCGCGCGGTCGCGGATCTCTTCCGCTCGTTCGGCGACGCCAACCCGCAGGTCGGCCTCTATCATCGTGTGCTGCACGACCTTGAAGCGCCATTGATCGCCGCGACGCTCACCTGGACCCGGGGCAATCAAATCAAGGCGGCCGAGATCCTTGGACTGAACCGCAACACGCTGCGCAAGAAGATCCGCGACCTCAATCTTCGCGGCGTCGCGAGCTTTCGCTGACGCCGCGGGCTCGCGCCTGGGCCGGCGGGCCGCGCCGGATTTGGATTCTCTTGAAGGGGCGGAGGTTGCCGGGCGAACGCCTCCTCAAGAGCGATTGGAAAAGCTTGGATCTCCTTGGATTCTCTCGTTTGAATCGAGCCTTTTCAAGGGCTTATGCGGAGGTTTCAGCGGCGTTGATCTCGGTCTCCGCCTCCCCGGCGGCCAGCGCCCTTGGCTGGAGGTTGTCGACGAGGCGATTGACCTTGTCGAGCAGACGCTGCCGCTCCTCGGGGCCGTACTCGTATTTGGCCGCCACCGTCTGCTGGTGTCTGTCGAGCCGGTCGATCACCTTGATGAGCGGGGCGACGGCCTTGAGCTCGCCGCGCGCGATGGCTTCGCCCGTGACCCGCAAGGCTGGCATGAGGCGTTCGAGCTGCAGGCGCGCGTGGTCGGTCCCGCGGTCGATGACCCGCTTGCCGAGAACTTCCGCGACGATCTGGCGGATCCGCTCGCCGCTGACCCGCTCCTCGCGGGCGATCTCATCATAGGCCCAGCCTTCGCGCAGGCGGGCGAAGATGCGCCGCCTCCGCTCGGCCCTGGTGACGACGTTGAGCCGTGGGCGGGGTGCCCGGGTCTGTTCCATTCTGCGCCTCGCTTGATGGAAAAAGAGGAATAGCCGCAGGTAGTGCGGAAAAACGGAATTTCAAGGGCGACGGCGACGGGCGTCTGATTTTTCGGGATCGCGGCGATTTCGGCGTGGGGCGGCGCGCGCCTAGCTGGGAGCGCGCGGCCGAGGCGCCCGAACCGAACGGCCGGCCGATCAGCGCGCTCCGCAAGCACCCGCCGCCTGGGCGTCCATTGGTGATGGAAAGACGGGCGTCTCACCGTAATCCCCGCAATCCCGGCCGTCTCACCGCAATCCCAAAACTGAAGGCGGCAGGGCGGCTTTCGACCCGAAAGAGGCGTTCCGGGGAGGTCCCAGGAAAGGGAGGACCGCATAAAGAGCGGCCGTTTGTCGAACACTTGCCGAGATCGACCAGAAATGGAAGGTCCAAGTCTCGGGCGCCGCCGATAGCCGAACGGCGCGAAGGACACAAAAAAAGAGGGCCGCTCCTGCGCGACCCTCCACAACCGTCAGAGTCTTTGAGATTCACTCAGGCCGTCAGCCCCTCCTTGAACGCCTTTCGGTAACCAAGGAAACCGAGCCCGGCGAAGCCGAGAAGCATCATTCCCCAGGTCGACGGTTCCGGAGCTCCGACCAGACCGGCGCAGGCGGCGTCTCCGGGGCAAAGGGCCGTGCCCGGCGCAATCGATATGTTCGCGACGAAGGGGACTGGGATGCCAAGGAAGGCTCCCGCCCCGGACGGCCCGCCAATCACGAATGCATGGGTTGCGTCGGCGCCGCTCGCGGTGAAGTTCAGTTCAGAGCCGCAGAGACTCCCCGCCGCAGTACACTGAACCAAGTCAGCATACGGTCCAGGGAAGTAGGCTCCTGGAGCCGGAGTAAAGCTTCCGGTCGAGAACGGAGTAACCCAATTCCAGGCGTCCCCACCGACGGTTCCGGAGGCTGGCGGCGCCAACGCAAACGTAATCGGGTTCCCTCCCGCCGACAGATCGAACCAGAACGAATCGCCTGCGGAAAAATTCATGTCCGCCGGCAAGGCGACGGAGAAATTGAGGGCGTCCGTCGTGTCGCCCGTCACCGTCACACTCCCAAGAGCAATCGGGCAGATTGTTCCAGCGCAAACCCCCGTGCTCATTCCGTCCAAAATAAGGTTGAACACGTGGTCTATCGCCTCCGCCTGGCTTGGGCCTGACAGCGTCATCGCGCTCGCGATCACGCCTGCGGCGGTCAACCGAGATAAAATCGATCGTGAAAGAGCATTCATGAGTCCCCCTTTGGACGCTGCCCGAGCATCCTCACGGGGCCGCTATGTCCCCATGTCGGAGTCAGGTTACCTGGATTGTCTAACGTAGTCAAAATATCTATTTGATATTTATTTGTCGGCATGCAACTCTTCAGTTGTATTACATAAGAATGACTGTTGTTACTCATATAACGAGGGGCGCGCAACAGTCATCCGCGCGCGCTCTCCGCCCAGACCCGACACTCTGATTGACCTTGGCGCCGCGGCGCCTACGCCTGTCGCGCGCCGGCCCCCGCCCAAGCAGCCCGAGAATTGTTCGCCCAGCGCCGACGAGCCGCCCTTGAAAGCGTCGCAGTTGAGGCACATCGTTGCGAATCTGCCACTAAGGCGTTAAGTCCTCCGCTATTGCGCGACGGGAGGCCCTGGGTTCGACGATTTGACTGGGACGACCACACTCAACGCGCGGGCGTCGGCGCTTTTGGAGGAGACGCGCCCGACCGGACGTTTCGGCATCGTCGTGGTCGGGGCGGCTTTCGTCCTCGCTCTGGCGACGTTTCTCGTCTTCGCCGGCGTCACGCCCATCATTCCGACGCAGACTGTCGTCCTCATCCTTCTCGGGGGCGACGGCTTGGTCGTCCTCATCCTCATCATCCTCATTTCGATCGAGCTTGCGCGTCTGAGAGCGGCGCGTCGGGCGGCGCGGGCTGGCGCGCGTCTGCACAGCCGGTTCGTTGCGCTGTTCTCCCTGGTCGCGGCAATCCCGGCGATTGTGACCGCCGTCGTCGCGGCGGTCTCGGTCGAGTGGGCGATCAACCCGCGCTTCATGAGCGATGTGGCGGCCTTCATCAACGAATCCAACCAGGCCACGCAGCTCTACCGCGAATCGCAGTGCCGGGCGCTCTTGCGCGATGTCGAACTGACAGCCGGTGACATCGCCCGCAGCGCTTCGCTGCTCCAATCCGACCCCGCTCAGTTCAAGGAATATTTGAGCTCGCGCTCCAAAACATTGGGATTCAACGCGGCGGCCATCATGAAGAGCGACGGAATTTCGCTCGTGGTGGCGCAGGGTTCTGATGACAAGATGATCGCCAGGCCTGAGCCGTCCGACTTCCAGGATGCGATCAATGGCGAGGCGCTCTGCGGCTTTCTGGGCGTTGGCAACATCTTTGTCGGCATTCGGCCGATCCCCGGCGGCGAAGGCAAATTCCTCTACGCCGCGCGAGGGATCGATCCACTGGCGGCCAAGGTCACGGAGGACGCGGCGCTCGTCTCGAATATGTGGGGGCGCTTCGAGGCCCATCGCCACAGCCTGGAATTGGGCTTCGCAACGGTGTTCGTTCTCCTTGCGCTGACCATGCTGTTTTCGGCGATTTGGCTTGGCCTGGCGTTCGCCAATCGCCTGGTCAGACCCATCCGCGGCTTGATCCGCGCGGCTGACGAGGTCGCGTCCGGCAATCTGCATGTCCAGGTGTCGACCCGCCGATCCGACGGGGACCTCGGCCATCTCGGGGACACGTTCAACAAGATGACGTCCGAGCTCTTGCGCCAGCAGACGGGCCTGATCGAAGCGAACGCGCTCAACGACGAGCGGCGCGCATTCATCGAGGCCGTTCTGTCGGGGGTGCCCGCCGGCGTCCTCGGCGTCGACAACGATGGGATGATCACGATCTCGAACGCCGCCGCCGACCGGCTGCTCGGCGGCGAGCTTGGCCTCATTGGACGCCCGCTGAGCGCGGTCCAGCCCAGCATCGGGTTGATCTGGGACCAGGCCCGATCGCTCAGATTGCGGCTCCATCAGGGGCAGGCGACCGTGCTTCGAGACGGTCGCGAGCGGGTTCTGAACGTTCGTGTCACCGGAAATCCGGGACGGGACGGGCGCGCGAGCGTCATTACGCTCGACGACATCAGCGACCTTGTGACGGCCCAGCGCACCGCCGCCTGGGCCGACGTCGCGAGGCGCATCGCGCATGAGATCCGCAATCCGCTGACGCCAATCCAGCTCTCGGCCGAGAGACTGAAACGGCGTTATGGGCGCCATATCGTCGACGGCCGGGATGTGTTCGACCAATGCACGGACACCATCATCCGGCAGGTCGACGATATCAAACGCATGGTCGACGAATTCTCGTCCTTCGCCCGCACGCCCAAAGCCCTCCCGACGCGAGACGATCTTACAGACTGCGTGCGCCAAGCGATTTTTCTCATGAGGGTCGGGCGCGCGGACGTCACTTTCGAAGAGAACTTGCCGGACGAACCGATCATTGCGGATTTCGATCGCCGGCTTGTGTCGCAAGCGCTCATGAACGTCTTGAAGAACGCAACGGAGGGCATCGACGCCTTGGGCGAGCATGATGGCGGCGGAATCGTCGTGACGAGTTTGTCCCTGGGCGATGGGGACGTCGCCCTGATCGATGTCAGCGACAATGGCAAGGGATTTCCGCACGAAGACCGACACCGTCTCATCGAGCCCTACGTGACCACGCGCGCCGAGGGCACCGGGCTCGGCCTACCGATTGTCGTCAAGATCTTCGAGGACCATGGCGGCGGCGTGGACCTGCTCGACGGCCTCATGCGTCCCGATGGCGGACGGGGCGCCAAGGTCTTGATGAGACTGCCGTTGCGGCGAGCCGAACAGAAGGCGGCGCCGCCAGAGAGGGAAAGGATGGGTTCGTCCTGATGGTCTCTGACATTCTTATCGTTGATGACGAAGAAGATATCCGGGGGCTTGTCGCCGGCATCCTCGAGGATGAAGGCCACGGGGCGCGTCTGGCGCGCGACTCCGATGAGGCCATTGCGGCGATCGAAGCGCGCCGCCCGCAACTGATCCTGCTCGACATCTGGCTGCAGGGCTCGAAGCTGGACGGCTTGCAGCTCTTGGAAGCCATCAAGCGCCAGCATCCGAACGTGCCGGTGGTGATGATCTCGGGGCACGGCAACATCGAGACGGCGGTCACGGCCATCAAGCTTGGGGCCTACGACTTCATCGAAAAGCCGTTCAAGGCGGACCGCCTGATCTTGATCGCCGAGCGGGCTTTGGAAACTTCGCGCCTCAAGCGGGAGGTCAGCGATCTGCGCGCCCGAGGGGGCTCCGTCGATCGCATGGTCGGGTCGTCGTCAGCGATCGGGAACCTCAAGCGACTCATCGAAAAGCTCGGACCGGCCAATTCCCGCATCCTGATTTCGGGCGCCGCCGGGTCGGGCAAGGAATTGGCGGCCAGGCTCATTCACGAAAGTTCGACGCGCGCGGAAGGTCCGTTCGTCGTCATCAACGCGCCCACGATGTCGCCTGAAAAAATGGAGGCGGAGCTCTTTGGCGTCGAGTCCGGCGTCGAGGGCCAATCGAGGGTGGGCGCCCTCGAAGAAGCGCATGGCGGCACGCTTTACCTCGATGAAGTCGCGGACATGCCGCGCGAGACCCAGGCCAAGATCCTTCGCGTTTTAGTCGACCAGAACTTTCAGCGCGTTGGCGGCGCGTCGCGCGTGTCGGTGGACGTGCGCATCATCTCGTCGACGGGGAGGGATCTGGCGGAGGCGATCACCGAGGGGCGCTTTCGCGAAGACCTGTTTCATCGCCTTTCGGTCGTGCCGATTCGTGTGCCGTCATTGGCCGAGCGGCGCGAGGACATTCCGGAGCTCGTCCAGTATTTCATGAAAAGCGCCGCAGCCAACATGGGGGTTGCGCCCCGAAAAGTCGGCTCCGACGCGATGGCGGTGCTGCAATCGCACGACTGGCCGGGAAATATCAGGCAACTCAGGAACAATGTCGAACGCTTGATGATCCTGGCGCTGGGCGATCCCAACACGGAAATTTCAGCCTCGATGCTGCCGGCGGAGGTCGGCGCCCTCGTGCCCGCGGTGCCGAGCGGCATTGGCGGCGAGAAATTGCTCAGCCTGCCGCTTCGCGAGGCCCGCGAGGCCTTTGAGCGCGACTATCTCGTGGCTCAAATCAGCCGGTTCGGCGGCAACATATCGAGAACAGCCGAGTTCATCGGCATGGAGCGCTCGGCTCTGCATCGCAAACTGAAGTCGCTCGGCGTGGAATAGGAGCGCGAAAGCCTATTTAACATCGTGTTTTTGTGGTATCAGCCGCTCGCCCGCCTTATTTTCTATGATATGAAGTTGGAAGAACTGCCCGTCGTCAAAGGCGCGGGGTGCGGCCAACAACGGCCGGGACGGGCCCAACCAACGGAAACACGAATGGCAACCGAGAAGGCGCAAAACCTCCAGGACACGTTCCTCAATCACGTGCGGAAGTCCAAGACGTCAGTCACCATTTTTCTGGTCAACGGGGTGAAATTGCAAGGCTTCGTCACTTGGTTTGACAACTTCTGCGTCCTCTTGCGACGCGATGGACACTCGCAACTTGTTTATAAGCACGCCATTTCGACCATCATGCCGGCAAGCCCAATCACCATGTTCGAGGCCGTCGACGAAGAGCCGCGCTGATCTCGGTCCAGCCGGCGCGGCGCCGGGGACGGAAGGTTTCAAGATGACGACTCGGGCGCTTGTCATCTGCCCGGCGCTCACGCGAGGACCGACGGAGTCGATGCGCAGTCCGGAGGCTCGCCGCGACGAGGCGGCGGGCCTGGCGCGCGCCATCGATCTCGCGGTGGTGAACGCCGAGACGGTTTCGCTGAACGCGATCCGTCCGGCGACCTTCATCGGCGCGGGCAAAGTCGAGTCGATCGCCGCTCAGGTGAAGGCCGAGGAGATCGACCTCGTCGTCATGGACTGCGCCTTGTCTCCGGCGCAGCAGCGCAATCTCGAGAAGGCGTTCGGCTGCAAGGTCATCGATCGCACCGGGCTCATCCTCGAGATTTTCGGCCAGCGCGCGCGCACCGCGGAAGGTGCGCTCCAGGTCGAGCTTGCGCATCTGCGATACCAGCGATCGCGTCTCGTCCGATCCTGGACCCATCTCGAGCGGCAACGCGGCGGCTTCGGCTTTCTCGGCGGCCCGGGCGAGACCCAGATCGAGACCGACCGCCGCCTGATCGGCGAGCGCATCATCCGCATCGAGCGGGAGCTCGAAACCGTGAAGCGCCGGCGCGCGCTCCAGCGCGCAAGCCGCACCGCCGTTCCCTATCCGATCGTCGCGCTGGTCGGCTACACCAACGCCGGCAAGTCGACGCTGTTCAATCGACTGACCCGCGCGAAAGTGATGGCGGCCGACATGCTGTTCGCCACGCTCGATCCGACCATGCGCCTCATCAAACTGCCGCATGGCGGCTCGGCGATTCTTTCCGATACGGTCGGCTTCATCTCGGACTTGCCGACGACGCTCATCTCCGCCTTCCGAGCCACGCTCGAGGAGGTTCTCGCCGCCGATGTCATTGTGCATGTACGCGACATTTCTCACGCCGACAGCGAGGCGCAGAGCGCCGACGTCGACGCGGTTCTGGACGAGATCGGCGTCGCCGATCAGGCTGATCGGATGATCGAGGTCTGGAACAAGGTCGACCTCCTCGACGAGCATGCTCGCGCCGCGCTCGCTCGGGAGCCCAGCGCGGGCGACACCGCGCCGCTTGCGATCTCCGCCGCGACGGGAGAGGGCGTCGATCGCCTGCTCGCCAGGATCGAGGACCGCCTGGCGCGCGGTCGGCCGGAGGTCGAGCTCATTCTCGACGCCGGCGACGGGCAGGGGCTGCACTGGCTCTACGAACATGCGGAGGTGATGAGCCGCCGCGACGAGGAGGGGGCGCTCCGCCTCATGGTGCGCGTTCCCCCCGATCAGATGGAGCGGATCCGGCGCCGCTTCCCGGTCGCAGGCCCGGGCAGAACCCCGTCCGCCGACGCCTGACCGCGATCCGCCAAAAGCTCGCGGCTCGCCAACCCATGCGTCGGCGCAAGGCTCGATAGGCGCCAAGAAGCGCGGGCTTCCGTGGCCTCCGGCGGCGGGCTCAGCGGTCGCCGGAAAACCGTCGGAGCGCCTGTCGCTCTTCGTGAAGCGGCGGCTCCCAGCCAAAAACGCTCCGTCCGCCAAAAGAATGCGAAAGCCGCTGCTCCTCGGCGACGACATCCGCCAGAGGCGGCCCGGCGGCGCGCCGCTCGACTCGGCGGCCCTCGTCGTCAAGCCGCTTGAGCGCGGCGAGCCTGTCTTCCTGTCCGAGCTTCGCCTTTTGCACCGCCGCCTTCATGACCTGGATCGTCTGGTCATAGACTTTCAGCGGCACGGGAAACGGATGCCGGTCCTTGCCGCCATGCGCGAACGAGAAGCGCGCGGGATCGGTGAAACGATAGGGCGCGCCATGGACCAGTTCGGCCACCATCGCCAACGCGCGCACGGTGCGGGCGCCGACCCCGGGAACCAGGAGCAATTCGGCGAAGTCGGCCGGTCTCCGGTCGGCGGCGGCGGTGAAGGTCGCATGGAGGCGCGGCATGATCACATCGCTCGCGCGCACGTCGTGGTGAGCGGGCATGAGGAGATGCGGCAGCAGCGGCTGAACGGGATCGGGCGGAGGCGCGAGCGCACGAGGCTTTGCCTCGATGGCCGCGACTTCGCGCGCGAGGCGGTCTGGACCCAGGGAAGACAAAAGATCGAGCTGGGCTCGACGGGACGCTTCGGCGCGCCGGTCCGTGAGGTTGACGATCTCGCCTTGATGGGCGCCATCGATCGCCTTGTGCGGCTCCTCGACGAAATTCTTGAGTCCCTCGGACAGCCAATGGTAGCGGCGGGCTTTGCGGCTCGAGTCGTTCATGCCCTGCTGGACGATGGTCCAGCGGCCATCGTCGGTCACGATGAATCCGTGCAGATAGAGGTCGAAACCATCCTGGATCGCGGCGCTGTCGACCTTCGCCACCAGCCGGCTGACATCGCCGAGCGCCGCGCCATCGATTCCGACCCGCTCTCCGATGGCGGCGAGCTCAAGCGGCGTCTTGCGCGAATGTTTGCCGCGCCCGCCGCAGACATGGATTCCGAGTTCGGCCGACAAAGGCGCGAGCCCTCGCTTCAGCGCTCCGATCACGGTCGTGGTGACGCCCGAGGAATGCCAGTCCATGCCCATGACGGCGCCGAACGACTGAAACCAGAACGGATGAGCAAGGCGGCGCAGGAACTCGTCGCGGCCGTAATGGTGGATGATCGCCTCGGCGATGATCGCGCTGAGGCGGCTCATGCGATGCGTCAGCCACGACGGCGCCCGCCCGCCGTGCAGCGGGAGATCCGCGCTTCCTGACCTCAGAGCCATGCATTGATCCTCAGGCGCCTGCCCCGGAGGTTGGCGCTCCGAAGGGAGCTTGCGGACTTTGGCGGCGGGAACGCAAGGGCGGCGCGTTGGGAAGCGGGTCGGAGCGTGCGCTCCTGCGCGCCGGCTTCAGCGTCAGAGCGTCCAGGCGCTGTGGAATCTCTCGTCGATCGCGTAGCCGGCGCCGCGGACCGTGCGAATTGGGTCCCGCTCTTTTCCCTTCGACAATTTCTTGCGCAAGCGTCCGATATGCACATCGACGGTGCGTTCGTCGACGTCCGCGAGCCGCCCCCAGACAAGATCGAGCAATTGCGCCCGCGAGAACACCCGACCCGGCCGCTCAAGCAGATATTCGAGGAGCCGAAAATCGGTCGGCGCGAGGCGGATGTCGCGATTGCCGCGCCGGACGCGCCCGGTCAGCCGATCCAGGTCCAGTTCCCCGGCGTAGAGCCGTTCGGCGATCCGCTCGGGCCGGCTCCGGCGCAGGAGGGCGTAAACGCGGGCCACCAATTCAATGACCGAGAACGGCTTGATGACGTAATCATCCGCGCCGACGGCGAGCGCGCGCACGCGCTCTGTTTCCTCGCGCCGCGCGGTGACCATGATGATCGGCAACGTGCGTGTCGCTTCCCGGGCTCGCAGGCGGCGGCAGATCTCGATCCCCGAAACCCCCGGCAGCATCCAGTCGAGGATAACGAGGTCGGGCGCGTCTTCCGCCAAGCGCAGCTCGGCCTCATCGCCCCGCGCGATGCTTTCCACGAGATACCCTTCCGCCTCGAGATTGTAGGCGATCAGCAAGGCGATATCGATTTCGTCATCGACGACGAGAATGCGCGGCGCGGATACGCTCGAACGGGGGGTCGGCTTGCCTGCTTCATTCATCGGGGGCGGCGCCTCCGGCGACATGGGTATTCGTGGGTCCCGGGCGGCTCCCGACCCTTCTCTCGACTCGCCTGCGCGTCACCTAAGAACGACCGTTTCCCGGCCGAGCGGCGACGCGACAGCCGGGCGACACACGGGCCGTAGCGAACGGAAAAGCAAGGTGATCGCACGTAGCCATCGCGGCAAAGGCGCGGCAACTCACAGAAATGTGGAGGCAAGAAGTTAACACTGTTCACCGCTGCGGACGCCAAACCGATCGACGGAAGTCCAAACGTCGCCTTCCATTCACAAATATAATCGCAGTGATGCTGGAAGCCGTAGACGATGATGACATTAAGGTTAGTTGGAAGGGGAAGATCATTTGAAATCAAAGGTGCTGAAGCCGTCAAAATTACTTCTGCAACTCAGTCCTGTTTCACGGTTTGGGATCGATGCTCGTTGAGCAAGAAGCGCCCAGACCACGCGACGGGGCGGTGCGAGCGCTCTCTCCATTCCGAGCGCTCTCTCCATTCAAGGCCGCGACCTGGGACTGACGACAGGGCTCGCCTAAGAAAATTGCTCGCGCGCAGACGGCTTTTCCCGGATCGAGCCGACATTCATCTCCAATTCAGCATGGATGCCGCAGAGAGGGATCGTTCGAAAAACAAGGGTCGGAAGACCCTCTTCAAGAGGAACTGCAATGATCAACAAGTATGTCGCGATGGGCCTCGGCGCCCTCATCGCTCTTGCGCCGCTCGCTCCCGTCGTGGCGGTCGCTCAAACGGACGCAACCGCACCCGCCGCTGCGCCGGCCCCCGCTAAGCACATCTCGCACCACCACGTCCGCCGCAGGGCTCACACTGCTGCGCAGCGCGCGCGGGCTTCGGCTCACCACATGCACAAGAAGATGACGGCGCCGGCTGAGGCTCCCAAGACCTGATTGATGACGCACGCGCCATTGGGGGGCGCGAAGGACATGCGAAGGGGACCGTGTCGTAGCGGTCCCCTTCGTTTATCAGGCGATTGAGTTGACGGGCCGGGCGAATGGCGCCCGCCAATCCGCAAATCCTCTGAACTTTTCTCTACATCGCCGAACCGTCGATGAGACCGGACCGTCAAAGCGGACGCCGACCGACGCTTTGCGCGTTCAAATGAACATGGTAGCTCTGCCCCGAATCGCAGCACAAAGGCTTGGGACCGGGGATGCGATGTTGTTTGGGCGGCGAGCGTGAGCGAGGGCGCCACATCCTCCTCCTTGCGCCGCCGTTCGTCGGGCTAGGCGTCCCAATGGTTTCCGGTTGTGGATCGGAGCATTGAGCCAACAGGATAAACCCCCCGTCGACACGACCCGTGCCGCCGCGATGCGGGCGACGCTGCTTCTCGCCTTCTGGCTCATGATTTCAGGCTGGGCGTTGGCGGATCTTCCGGTTGGCCTCGCCACTGTGGCCGGAGCGACTTGGGCGAGCTTGCGCCTTTTGCCGGCGAAACGGTCAGGGCTCCGGTTTGCGTCGCTCGTCGCGCTCTTGGCGAGCTTCTTTCGCCAGTCGCTGGCGTCGGGGACCGATGTCGCATTGCGGGCTCTGAGCCCGAACATGAAGTTGAAACCCGGGCTTGCCGCGTGCCCGTTGCGATTGCCGGCCGGGGCCCAGCGCAACGCGTTTTGCGCCTTCTCGAGTCTGCTGCCGGGGACGCTGCCGACGGGCGCGGACGAGAAGGACTCGCTGCTCGTGCATTGTCTCGATGTGAGCCAGCCCGTCGCGGCGAGTCTCGCGGCGCAAGAGCAGTTGTTCATGCGGGCGGTCGGCGTTGACTGAGTTTCTGCTCGCCACCGCCGGCGTCATCTTGTTCACCGTTGCGGTCGGGCTCGTGCGCATCCTGGGCGGGCCGGGCGACGCCGACCGGATGATGGCGGCGCAACTCATCGGCACTGGAGGAATCGGGTCGCTGCTTCTGATCGCCGCAGCGACCGGGGAGCACGGAATCGAGGACGTCGCGCTCGGGCTTGCCCTCTTGGCGGCGTTCGCCTCCGCCGCCTTCGTCAATAGCGGCGCGCCGGCGGAAGAGCCTGGCGCCGACGCCGCGGACGTCCGATGAGTTTGCTCGTCGACATCTTCAGCGTCATTGCGATCAGCGCCGGGGTCTTTTTCTATCTGGCCGGCACGGTCGGGTTGCTGCGCTTCCCGGACACGCTGAGCCGGCTGCACGCGCTGACCAAAGCCGACAATCTCGGTCTCGGCCTCGTCGTCCTCGGGCTCTTGCCGCGCGCGGGAAGCCCGCTCGCGGCGCTGAAGCTCCTCGCGATCTGGGCGCTGGTGCAACTGGCCAGCGCGACGACGGCTCAGCTCATCGGGCGCGCCGTGCGGCGCAAGGGACGGGTCGCATGATCCTTGTGCAGGCGCTCGATCTTGGCTTGGGTCTGCTCGTGTTTGCGGTCGGGGCCTGGACCGTCTTTGCCCGCGGCCCCTTCGCGGCGACCGTCGGCTACGTAGTCTATGGACTGCTTCTGTCGCTCGTTTGGATCCGCCTGTTCGCGGTCGACGTCGCGCTCACGGAGGCCGCCATTGGCAGCGGGGTGACCGGTCTCCTCCTCATCGGCGCCGCCGCGCGCATGCGCGATGCGGAGACGACGGCGCACGAGAAACCTTTGAGTGGCCCTTTGCGCTTGGCGATCGCGGCGCTTTGCGTGCTTGTCGCGCTGGCGCTCGCCGCCGTCGTCTTGCTGTTGCCCGACAACGGCCCGTCGCTCGCGCCGCAATCGCTGCACCACCTCGCGGAGACCGGCCTCGGCAATCCGGTGACCGCCGTTCTGATCGCCTACCGCGCGTTCGACACGATGCTAGAGAAAGTGGTGCTCGTTCTGGCCGTGGTTGGGGTGTGGTCGCTCGCCCAGGATCGATATTGGGGCGGCGCGCCCGGCGAAGCGCGCGCCGAGCGGCCCGAGCCGACGCTCGCTTTCCTCGCGCAAGTGCTGGCGCCTCTCGGCATCCTTGTCGGCGTGCACATTTTCTGGGTCGGCGCCGACGAGCCGGGCGGAGCGTTTCAGGGCGGGGCCATTCTCGCCGCCATGTGGATGATCGTGATGATGGCGAGGTTGAGCGAGGCGCCCGCGACGAGAGCCCGTTGGCTCAGGCTCGCGCTCATCGCGGGCCCGGTCGTGTTTCTCGCCGCAGGCGTCGCCGGGGCTGTCTTCGCGGGGGGATTTTTCGCCTATCCGCCCGGCTTCGCCAAGCCGGTGATCTTGTTCATCGAGGCCTTCATGGTCCTCTCCATCGCGGTCACGCTGCCGATGCTGGTGACGGGGCCGCCGCGCCGCGAGACGCGACAATGACCTCCGCGACGCTCGCCGGGCTTGTCGGGGCTGCGCTGGTTGGTCTTGGCCTCTACGGCCTCATCGCAACCGCTCTCCCGCTGCGCAAAATCCTCGCGTTCAATCTCATGGGAAGCGGCGTGTTCCTGGTGTTCGGCATTGTCGCGCGCAAAGGCGCGGCGGCGGGATTGCAATCCGATCCCGTGCCGCAGGCCATGGTCATCACCGGGATCGTCGTCGCCTTCGCGGCGAGCGCGCTCGCCGTCGCTTTGGTGTTGCGGCTCTTCAACGAGACCGGCGGCGCCACGCTCGACCCCGACGCCTGGGCGAAGCGTCCCCCGGACGGAGCCGAGAGCGAATGACGCTCGGCGTCACCGCGCTTGCGGCGAGTGCGGGCGGAAGCCTCCTGCCGCTCGCGATCCTCGTGCCGGCGCTCGGCGTCTTGCTGTCGCTCGTGCTCGGCGGCCGGCAAGCCGAACGTATCGCGCTCGGCCTGATGCCGTTCGAATTGGCCATCGCCGTCGCTATCGCCGCCTTTGTCGGGCGCTCGGGCCAACCGCTCGTCTATTCGCTCGCCGGCTACGAGCCGCCGCTCGGCATCGCGCTCAAGGCCGACGGGTTTTCGGCCGTCATGCTCGTGACCGCCGCGCTGATCGCGCCGGCCGCTGGGCTCTTCGCCCGCGCCAACTTTGCGACCCCGGCGGGGATCGAGAAGCGCGCGCCGCTCGTGTTCTGGACGTTGTTGCAGGGCCTTCAGGGCGCGCTCGCGCTCATCTTTCTGAGCGGCGACTTGTTCAATCTCTATGTCGGGCTCGAGCTTCTGACCTTCGCGGCGGTTCCGCTGGTTTCCCTCGACGGACGTCCGGAGACGGTGGCTGCGGCGTTGCGGTACTTGCTCTTCGCTCTGTTCGGTTCGGTGTTCTATCTGCTCGGCGTCGCATTGATGTACGGGGCCTATGGCGCGCTCGACATTGCGATGCTCGCGTCCCGCATTCGCCCCGAACCGGCCGTGTGGCTGGCGGCCGGGCTGATGACTGCCGGCCTTCTGGCGAAAACCGCGCTCTTCCCGCTGCATCTGTGGCTGCCTCCCGCGCACGCCAACGCCCCCGCCGCCGCGAGCGCGGTGCTCTCTGGGCTCGTCGTGAAAGGTTCGTTCTTCCTCGTCGTGCGACTCTGGTTCGACGTTCTGTCGCCGCTGCCGGGCCTCATTCCGGGCGCGATCCTCGCCGCGCTCGGGTCGGCGGCGATCCTGTTCGGCAGCGTGCTCGCTTTGCGCCAGGCGCGGCTCAAACTCCTGATCGCCTATTCGACCGTCGCTCAGATCGGCTACCTTTTCCTCATGTTTCCGCTTGGCCAGGGGCCATGGGCGGCGGACGCCTTCAGCGGCGGCGTGATGCAGGCGCTTGCGCACGCCTTCGCGAAGGCGGCGATGTTTCTCTCCGCCGGCCTCATCGCCGAATCCCTTGGCCATGACCGTATCACCGGGCTTGGCGGCGCCGCGCGCGCGTTGCCCGTGACGTTCCTGGCGCTCGGCCTCGGCGGACTGTCGCTAATGGGGCTGCCGCCCAGCGGCGGTTTCGCCGCCAAGTGGCTTTTGATGAAAGCCTCGATCGCCTCGGGCCAGTGGGTGTGGGCCGCCGTCATGGCGGCCGGCGGGCTGCTCGCGGGCGGATACCTCTATCGGGTGCTGGCGCCGGCGATTTCGGGCGAAAGACCGCAGCTGAAGAAGACGCCCGCGCGCAGCCGCGAGAGCGTCGCGCTCGTTCTCGCGTTGATCGCCCTTCTGCTCGCGTTCGCGCCGCCGGCGTTCTTCGCCTTCCTTGCGATCGGCCGGCCGGCCGCGGGCCTCGCGCTGCAATGAGCGGGCTCGCTCACGAATTCGGGCCCAGTCTGCTGGTTGCGGCGCTCGCGGCGCCGCTCGTTGTCCTGGCCGTCTTCCTCATACCCAGGCTGCGCGGCTTCGCCCGAGCGATCACGCCGTTCGCTGCAGCGCCTGCGCTCGCCGCTGCGGTTCTCGCGATCGGCGGCGCGCCGTTCGGGGCCGAACTGCCCACGCTGCGCATGAGCCTCTGGCTCGATCAGCCGGGCGGTCTCTTGCTCCTCGCCGCGGGCCTCGTCTGGCTGATCGCCAGCCTCTTCGCTCTCAGGGACGGGCAGGGGGCGCCGAACGCCGACCGCTTCGCGGTCTGCTGGCTGCTCACCATGGCCGGCAGTTTCGGCGTGTTCATCGCTGCCGATCTTCTCAGCTTCTATTTCGTCTATGCGCTCGTCAGCATCCCCGCCTATTACCTTGTCGCGCACGACGAAGAGCCAGCGTCGCTCCGCGCCGGCGCGGTCAACATCGCCTTTGCGCTGCTTGGCGAGGCCGTTCTTTTGATCGCCTTCGTCATGCTGGCGGCGGGCGAGCCGCAGGGCGGCGTTCAGATCCGCGACGTCGTCGCCGTAAGCGTCGCTTCGTCCTGGAGCGACGCGGCGGTCGCGCTCATCATCCTCGGCTTCGGAATGAAGATCGCGCTCGTTCCCATGCATGGGTGGATGCCGCTCACCTATAGCGCGGCGCCCATTCCCGCCGCCGCGGTGTTGAGCGGCGCGGCCGTCAAGGCGGGCGTGATCGGCCTCATCCGCTTTCTCCCGTTCGGCGCGGCTTTTCCAGGCTGGGGCGAGGCGCTGACGTGGATCGGCTTCATCTCCGCCTTCTACGGCGTCGCGATCGGCCTGACCCAGCGCGACCCGAAGGCGATGCTCGCCTATTCGAGCATCAGCCAGATGGGCGTGATCGCAGCCGCTTTCGGGCTTGCCCTCATGAACGCGGCGCCCGGCGCTGCGACGGAGGTCGCGTTCTACGCGGCGAACCATGTGCTGGTGAAGGCCGCTCTGTTCCTGACCGCGGGCGCGGTCATGGGCCTCGGCGGCCGCGCGCGAACGCTGGCGCTGATCGTCGCGGCGCTGCTCGGCCTCAGCCTCGCCGGCTTGCCGTTCACAGGAGGGTCGCTCGCCAAGCTGGCGCTCAAGGACCTGTTCGGCGATGGGCCCGCAGGCGTCGCTTCGCAACTGTCGGCCGCCGCCACCACGGCGCTGATGCTGACGTTCGTGATGCGGCTCGCGCGCTCGCCGATCGAGTCCGCCGCGCCATCGCCTTCGCGGTCTGGGTCATGGGCGGCGCTCGCCGTCGTGGGCTTGCTTCTGCCCTGGCTCCTTTACGCTTCGATCGGAAACCCGTCCGAGGCTCTGGCGCCCTCGAAGCTCATCGACGCCATCTGGCCGATGCTGATCGGCGCGGCGCTCGCGGCGGGCTCATGGGCGATCGGCGATCGGCTGCCCCGCATTCCGGCCGGCGACATGGTCGTCGCCGAGGAGGCCGCGTTCCGCGCCTCGCTGTCCCTCGGCGCCGCGTTCGAGCGGGCCGATCGCGACGTTCGTCAGTGGCCGGCCGCGGGTCTCGCGCTGCTCGCCATCGCGCTCGCGCTCGTTGCTGCGGGCTGGACGAGCCGATAGAAGCCGCTCAAGCCGAGGCCTTCTTGCTCCGCGGCCAAAAAGCGATGGCGAGGCCGGCGATCGCGACGCCAGCCAAGACGAGCAAAAGCGAGGCCTGCTTGAGCCAGGTCATGGCGGGAATCGAGAGCGCCATCGCGGCGCCAAGGAAGCAGATCCTCAGCGACATGAGATGAAGCCCGGCGAGGAAGGCGCCGAGGCCGAGCACAAGCAGCAGCACGAGACCCGCGGCCTGCACCGTCAGGATGAGCTGAAATCCCTGCAGCAGCAAAAGATTCATCGCCACCAGGACCGCGATCCAGTGCGCCCCCTGCATCCAAATCAGCTTGAACCGCGCCTGGCGATCCGGCGCGTTCGGCCATGCCGTGATCACACAGACAAGCCCGATCGCGATCGCCAGGAACTCCCAATAGCCATTGATCGTATGGCCGGAGAAATTGCTGTAGGCCACGCCAATGATCGCGAGCGCGAGGGCTGCCATAAACGGCAGGTTGCGATACAGCGTGGCCATCGAAAGGAAGGGCTCTGCCGGCGCGTGCGGCTCGGGCTCGAGTTCCGTTTCCAGCGCCGGCTCCGGGTCTAAAAAATGATCTGGGTCGGTCATCGTCCGTCCAATTTGCTCTTCGGCGTCTTCGAGACTAACACGGATGGCCTTCGGTTGGCGCTTCGAAACTCCTGGGCGCCGAAAATCAACAGCGAAGCTGGTCTTCTTGATCCTCGAGCTTCCACGCGGGAAGCGTAAGCGCGGGGCGGGGCGCTTTCGGCTTCACCCGAAGGGCAGGGGGTCGGCGGCAGTCCAGTCGACGTGAGGGGTTCAGGAATGCCGAGCGAAGCAGCGAAGCCGATTGACCGCAGTCCCGTTCTCGTCGATCTCGCGCTTCAGGGCGGCGGATCGCACGGCGCCTTCACCTGGGGCGTGCTCGACCGGCTGCTCGAGGAGCCGTGGCTCGAGATCGACGGCGTTTCCGGCACGTCCGCAGGCGCGATGAACGCCGCCGTGATGGCTTACGGCTACCACATCGGCGGCAGAGCTGGCGCGCGCGAGACGCTCGGCGCCTTCTGGCGCCGCGTCTCGGACGCCGCGCGCTTCAGTCCGTTCCAGCGTGGGCCGCTCGATGTCCTGCTCGGCCGCTGGACCCTCGATTCCTCGCCCATGTATGTCGCGATGGATCTCATGTCGCGCCTCGTGTCGCCCTACACGATAAACCCGATGGGAAAGAATCCGCTGCGCGAGATCCTCGCCGAGAGCGTCGATTTCACGCTTCTGGCGAAATCGCCGATCCACCTTTTCATCACGGCGACCAACGTGCGCACCGGGCGCGGCACGGTCTTCAAGAACGACGCCGTGACGCCCGACGTTCTGCTCGCTTCCGCCTGTCTGCCGACCTTGTTCCAGGCGATCGAGATCGACGGCGAAGCCTACTGGGACGGCGGCTATTCCGGCAATCCGACGCTGACGCCGCTCGTGCGAGAATGCAAATCGCAGGACACGATTCTGGTTCCCATCAACCCGATCGAGCGCCCGGGCGTGCCGCGCAGCGCCTCCGACATCCTCAATCGTCTGAACGAGGTGTCGTTCAACGCCGTGGTCCTCAAGGAGCTCAGAATGATGGCTCTCCTGCGCAAGGTCGCCGATCCGGGCGACGGCGAGGGCAGGCTCTGGAAAGACATGCGGATGCACGTCGTCAGGAACACCATCATGACCGAGCTCGGCGCATCGTCGAAGCTCAATGCGGAATGGTCGTTCTTCACTTACCTTCGCGACGAGGGGAGAAAGGCCGCCCAAGCCTTTCTCGACGCGCATGGCGCGGATCTCGGAAAACGGTCGACGCTCGATATCGACGTCCTGCTCGAAGGAGTGTGAGCCATGGGGCTGATCGGCATCCTCATCGCGCTCGGGCTCCTCATCTGGCTCGCCTATCGCGGCTGGAGCATCCTCCTTCTCGCGCCGGCGGCGGCGGTCCTCGCGGCCGCGCTGGCCGGCCAGCCGCTGCTCGCGCACTGGACGGAAACCTTCATGTCGAGCGCAGCGCAATTCGTCATGCAGTTCTTCCCGATTTTTCTCTTAGGAGCACTGTTCGGCAAGCTCATGGAGGACTCAGGCTCGGTCGCGTCGATCGCGCAATACATGACCGGGCGCCTGGGCCATGAGCGCGCGGTGCTGGCGGTCGTGCTCGCCGGCGCGATCGTGACCTATGGCGGGGTGAGCCTGTTCGTCGCCTTCTTCGTGCTTGCGCCGATGGCGCATCAACTGTTCCGCTCGGCGGGGATACCGAGGCGCCTGATGCCGGCGGCGATCGCGCTCGGGACGACCACCTTCACCATGTCGGCTCTGCCCGGAACACCCGCGATTCAGAACGCGATCCCCATGCCGTTCTTCGGCACGACGCCCTTCGCCGCGCCGGGGCTTGGACTCATTGCGGCGCTCGTGATGTTCGCATTCGGCATGTTCTGGCTCGGGCGAGCCGAGAAAAGCGCCCGCGCCAAAGGCGAGGGCTATGGCGACGGCGCTCGCGATGAGAGCGCGGCCGCCGAGAACCTCGTCGTTCGGGAGCGCGCGACGACGGCGAGCACGTTCGATCCGCCGGAGGCGGTTCGTGGGCGGCCGAGCGATGCGGGGCCGCCGATCGCGCTCGCCGCCTTGCCGCTCGTGATCGTCGTCGCGGTCAATCTTCTGATGTCGCTTGTCGTCCTGCCGCGCATGGACGCATCCTTTCTCGAGAAGCCGGAATGGGGTCCAACGACGCTCAGCGCGGTCGGCGGCGTCTGGGCCGTCGTGACAGCGCTTTTCGTCGCCATCGTCGTTCTTGTCGCCATCAACTATCGGCGCCTGCCGGCGTTGCGCGACAGCATGGACGCGGGCGCCAACGCATCGGTGTTGCCGGTCTTGAGCGTCGCGAGCCTGGTCGGCTTTGGTTCAGTCGTCGCCGCGCTGCCGGCGTTCAGCATGGTGCGCGACTGGGTGCTTGGAATCGAAGGCGGGCCCCTGGTCTCGCTCGCGGTCGCGACCAATGTGCTCGCCTCTCTGACCGGATCGGCTTCGGGAGGCTTGACGATCGCGCTCGACGCCTTGGGGGCGAACTACCTCAAGATCGCGCAGGAGCAGGGCATCGACCCCGGGCTTCTGCATCGCGTGGCGGTGATCGGCGCCGGCACCTTGGACAGCCTGCCGCACAACGGCGCGGTGGTGACGCTGCTTGCGGTCTGCAACTCGACGCATCGGGAGAGCTATTTCGACATCGTCATGGTCTCGATCGTCGGCGGCCTCTTAGCGCTCGCCGCGGTGATCGTGCTCGGGAGCACGGTCGGGTATTTTTGAGGTCGCCGCCGTGCGTCGAACCGGCGCGAGACCCCTTCTCCCTCAGGGAGAAGGCAGCGGGTGAAACCCGCCGGATGAGGGCGGGCGCGAACCCTCACCCCCAACCCCTCTCCCGTAGGAGAGGGGGCGGTGCATTACCGCACGAACGTATAGCGGAAGCGGTCCCCGTCGGCGGTGACGCGGCCCACTGTCGGATGAGGAAAGTGGATCGGCAGGACGAACGTGGCCGTGTCCGCGACTTGGCCGAGAAGCCGCCGCCGCGACTGGGCGGCTTGCGCGGGATCAAAATCGAAGATCGTCGACCAGCCCGGCTCTCGGCATTGCAGCGCGTGGTGCATGAGATCCCCGGTCACGACCGCCTCCTGGCCCTGCGAGCGGATCCTCACGCAGCAATGGCAGGGCGCGTGACCGGGGGTGGGGATCAGCGTGAACGTGTCGTCGAGCTGAAACGTCTCGTCGACCAGGAGCGCCTGTCCCGCCTCCACGATCGGGCGGCAATTGTAGCTCCAGGAATTGCCGGGCATCGCGCCTTTCAGCATGCCCGGAGGCGCTTCGCCGCGCGCCGCAACCGCCTCCCAATGGGCGTACTCGTCTTTGTGAAAGATGTATTTCGCCTTCGGGAACGTCGGAACCCACCGGCCGTCGCTGAGCCGCGTGTTCCAGCCGCTATGGTCGAAATGGAGATGGGTGCAGAAGGCGTGCGTGATGTCCCCCACGCCCAAGCCGGCCGCGTGCAGATTGTCGAGCCAGGGCTGCTTGGGGAAGTCGTAAGGCGGGGCGTAGCCTTTGTCGTCGCCGGTGCAGGTGTCGATCAAGACCGTGTGCTTCGGCGTGCGCACGACGAACGTCTGATAGGTGATCACCATGCGGCCGCTCGCCGGATCGAACACAATCGGATCGAGCTCCGCGAGATGTCTGCGCCCAATCTCTGGATCGTAAGCCGGGAACATATCCTCGGGCCTCCGCCACGGACCGTCCCGCTCGACGAGACTCGTGACGGTGATCTCGCCGAACTTCAGCGTCCTCATGCCGGTCTCCTGCAACGCGCGTCTCTTCCGGGGCGCGCCCTCGCGCCCCATCGTGTCGGGAAGGTCGCTACTTCATCGGGTAGGGAGCGTTGGCGAACTGGTCCCAGAACTCGCACTTGTGCTCAGCTTTGAACTCCCTCGCGGGCAGGAGCTCCATCTTGGCGTCATCGCCGAAATTGAGCATGCTTTGGCTCGATGCGTAACTCGGCCACTCTGGCAGGCTCGCGGTCTTCGGGTCGCCGTGCATGATGAAAGCGCCCCAATAGCGCGCCATCGCGTCAGCAGTCTTGCTTTCATCGGGCGTGAAGCCCGAGGCGACGACGCCCCCATCATGGAACGGATAGAGGTAGACGAGCTCTCTCGCGTGGCCCGCGCCCCATTGATAGCCTGCGATCGTATAGCGGCCAGGGCCGTTGCGAGGGCTGAACTCATAGGCGTAGACGGGCACGTCCTTGCCCAAGATCGCCGTTAAAGCCGATGTCGCGCAGCCTCCGATCCCTTGCTCGATGACGCCCGCGCCGAGGTTTCCGCTATCCGTGCCGATCGCGGCGACCTGGTAGGCGACGGCGGCGGGCTCGGCCTCGTTCCCCGGCCACGGATATTGCTTCAAGACCACGTCCGCCTGGGGCCCGAAATTCTTTCGCACAAAGCCGTCGTATTGCGCTTCAGTCCAGCCGATCGACGACTGGGAGAAGGTGCGCAGCTCGTCGCGGGTCGAGCCGATCAGGATCGGCACGCGCGCGTAATCGCCTGCATTGATCGCCGTCCAAAGATGGGTCGGCAGAATGGGCGTTCCGTCGGTCAACAGATAAAACGGCGCCTGTGCGTTCAGGAGATCCGCGACCGGCTTTTCCCGCAGACACGAGACCATGGACGCCGCGTCGTCGCAGCCCAGTTTCTTGGCGTATTCGACGCCCTCGGCCTCGGCTTGCGCAAGCGGCTTGCCGGCGCAGGCGCCGCTCTGAATGATGGCCTTGTTGAAGAGGCCGCGCGACCCCGGCGCGACCAGATGCCCGCATACCGACCAGCCGCCCGCCGACTCGCCGCCGATCGTGATGTTGTTCGGATCGCCGCCGAAGGCCGCGATGTTGCGCTTGATCCAGCCGAGCGCCGCCTGCTGATCTTCGAAACCGAAATCGCCGCCGCCGGCGAGCGAGGGAAGCGCCAGAAAGCCGAGCGCGCCGAGCCGATAGTTCAGCGTGACGCCGACCACCGGGTTCGTGCGAACCATCCTGTCCTGGCCGTCCTTGACGCCGCTGCCGGAAACATGGCCGCCGCCATGAATGTAGACGTAGACGGGGAGCTTTGCGTCCTCGCGCGTTCCGATCGGGCGCTGGATGTTCACGTCGAGACAGTCTTCGTTGACCACCTGAGTGGCGGAATCGAGCGTCTTCAGTTGCGGACAATAGCTGCCGTACTCCTTGGCCGGCCGCACATCGCTCCAGTGCGCCGGAGGTTGCGGCGGGCTCCAACGCAATTCGCCGACTGGCGGCGCCGCATAGGGGATATCGAGAAAGTTCTCCACGCCCAGCGCCACGTTTCCCTGAACCGCGCCGTCTTCCGTTTGCACGACGAGGGACGAAGCGGCGGCGGGAGTGATTTGAAAGACTGCGCCGAGCGTCGCAAGCGCGCCCATCGTTCCGGCGCGGATGACAAGGGTGGACATCCATTGACGTTTCACGGCCTGTTTCTCCTCGTCTTTCCCCGCTGCGGCGTCCTGGTGATCGCCTGAAAAAGCGCGATCGGTTTCCCGGCGCCGGCGAAGTTCGCCAAAAGCCGGGCGCCGGTCAACACACGTTGTCCTGATGCGCCTCTCTCGAACAGCGGGCGTTCGCGGGAAGGGCGCTTAAGCGGGCGCCGCCGCGGGCTGCTTCGCGCGGTAGAGCGTGATGTAGAAGACCGGCAGCACGAGAAGCGTGAGCAGGGTGGCGACGAACAGGCCCCCCATGATGGCGAAGGCCATCGGTCCCCAGAACACGGTCGGCGCGATCGGAATGAGACCGAGCACGGTCGAGATCGCCGTTAGCATGATCGGGCGGAAGCGCGACAGCGTCGCCTCGACCACGGCGGTCCAGATGTCGCGTCCCTCGGCCCGTTCAGTCTCGATCTGGTCGATGAGAATGACCGCGTTGCGGGCGATCATGCCGACGAGCGCGAGAATGCCGAGGATCGCCACGAAGCCGAGCGGCCGCTGGGCGACGAGGAGCGCGAGAACGATGCCGATCAGCCCGAGCGGCACGGTCGCGACAACCAGCGCGACGCGCCCGAAACTGTGCAATTGCGCCATCAGGAAGAGGAGCATCAGGAACAAGGCGGCCGGCAGAAGCGCGAACACCGAGGCTTGCGATTCCGCGCTCTCTTCGACTGTGCCGCCGGTCGCGATGTGATAGCCGGCCGGCAAAGTCGCTTCGAGCTTTTCGATCCCAGGCTTCAGCGAATCGACCGCGCCCTCGGGCGTCGCGTCGCCGCGCACGTCAGCCTGCACGGTCAGAGTCGGGACCCGGTCGCGACGCCAGATGAGCGGATATTCCTGATCGAAATCGAAGGTCGCGATCTGGCTCAGAGGCACGGTGCGCCCGCCGGGCAGCGGCAATTGCAGCGAGCGCAAGGTGGAGAGCGAGACGCGCTGCTCGTCATTGGCGCGCGCGACGACGTCGATGAGATAGATGCCGTCGCGAACCTGGGTGATCGGGGTTCCCGACATGACGGCGTTCAGGGTCTCGGCCAGCGCTTGCGAGCTTAAGCCCAGCAGCCGCGCCTGATCCTGGTCGATCCGAACGCGGACCTCGCGCGCCGGCTCCATCCAGTCGAAATTGACGAGGCGCAGGTTCGGGTTCTCGCCCATCGTCTGGCCGAGCTTGAGCGCAATCGCCCGCACCTCCGACGGATCCGGACCGCTCACCCGATATTGCACTGGCCACCCGACGGGCGGCCCAAGCTCGAGAGGCGACACGCGCGTCACCGCGCTCGGCAATTGCTCGGCCAAGGCTTTCTCAAGCTTTGCGTGCAGCCGGTCGCGCGCCGCGACGTCCTTGGCGATCACCACGGCCTGCGAGAAAAAGTCGTTCGGCAACTTCACGTCGAGCGGCAGGTAGAAGCGGATCGCGCCGCGCCCGACATAGGTGCTCCAGCTTGCGACGTCAGGATCGTCTTTCAGCACCGCGTCGAGTTTCGCCGAAGCGTCCTCGCTGGCGAAGATCGAGGCGTTTTGCGGCAAGGTCAGATCGACCACGAGCTCGGGGCGGTCGGAGGCCGGGAAGAACTGTCGCGGCACGTAGGGCAGGGCGAGCAGCGCCAAGATGAAGCAGGCGAGCGTTACGGCGATGGTGATCCAGCGCATCCGCATGGCGCCGACCAGGATCGAGCGGAAAGCGCGCATGACAAAGTTGGGCTCGCCGGTCGCCGGCTTGTCCGGCTTCTTGAGGATCCACGCGCCGAGCAGCGGGGCGAACAAGACCGCGACGAACCAGGACACGATGAGCGCGATCGTGACGACGGCGAAGATCGAGAAAGTGTATTCGCCGGCCGCGCTGCGGGCGAAGCCGATCGGCACGAAGCCGGCGATGGTCACGAACGTGCCGGTCAGCATCGGCAGCGCGAGCGTCTTGTAGGCGAACGACGCCGCCTCTTCCTTGCTGTCGCCCTGCGCGAGGCGCGTCGTCATGACGTCAATCGCGGTCATGGCGCTGTCGACCAAGAGGCTCAACGAAATGATGAGCGCGCCAAGCGAGATGCGCTGCAGGTCGATGTGCATGGCCTGCATGATCGGGAACACGATGGCGATGGTGAGCGGAATGGTCAGCGCCACCACCGAGCCTGGCCTCAAGCCGAGGCTGATGATGCTGACCGCCATGATGATGGCGATCGCCTGCCAGAGCGATTCCATGAACTCGCCGATGGCGGTCTGCACGACGACCGGCTGATCGCTGACGAGCGATGCGTCAATGCCGAGCGGCAGGTCGGCGACGCTTCGGTCGATCGCTCTTTTTACGTTGCGGCCAAGCGTCAGAATATCGCCGCCGTCGCGCATGGCGATGGCGAGGCCGATCGCCGGCTTGCCGTTGACGCGAAAAATCGGCTGAGGCGGATCTGAATAGCCACGCCGCACACTCGCAATGTCGCGCAGGCGGATCAGCCGGCCGTTCGACAGGAAGTTGACGTTGAGAAGGTCCGCTTCCGAGCCGAAGGCGCCGGAGACGCGGAGCAGGAGCTTTTCATCGCCCGTTTCGAGGGAGCCCGCAGGGCTCACCGCGTTCTGGGCTCTGAGCGCCGCGAGCAAGGCCGCCCGATCGATCCCAAGCCCGGCGAGTTCCTGTGTCGAAAACTCGACATAGATCTGCTCGTCCTGCGCGCCAAGCAGCTCGATCTTCGATACGTCCGGAACCTGCAAGAGGCGCGAGCGGATGTCCTCGACGGTGTCGCGCAGCTCCCGATGGGTGAAGCCGTCGGCGGTGAAGCCGTAGATCAGGCCGAACGTGTCGCCGAAGTCGTCGTTGAAGCCCGGCCCGACGACGCCGGCGGGCAGCGTGCCGCGGATGTCGCCGATGTTCTTGCGCACCTGATACCAGATGTCCGGCACTTCCGAGGCCCGGGTCGAGCCCTTGAGATTGACGAAAATGGTCGTACGGCCGGGGATCGTGTAGCTGCGCAGGAAATCGAGCCCGCGCGTCTCCTGCAGCTTGCGCTCGAGCCGTTCGGTGACCTGCTGGAGCGTGTCGTCCATGCTGGCCCCAGGCCATCCGGCCTGGACGATCATGGTGCGGAAGGTGAAGGGCGGATCTTCGGCGCGGCCGAGGCTGAAGAAGGACGCGACGCCGGCGAGCGTCACCGCGGCCATGATGAAGACGATGAACGAGCGATGCTTCAGCGCCCAATCGGAAAGATTGAGACCGTTCACGAAGCGGCTCCGAGGAGCCTGACCTTCTGGCCTGGATGCAGCGCCTGGACGCCCGCCGTCACAACCACATCGCCGGGCTCGAGCCCGGCCGAGATGACCGCCGTCGCCGGATCGAAACGCTGAACCTCGACATTGCGCAGAGCGACGGTCAGGCTCTTCGGATCGACGACCCAGACGGCCGGCTTGCGATCGGTCGCGGTCAAGGCGCTCGCCGGGATCGAGATCCCTGTGCCGTTTTCAAGCTGCAGGCGGCCGGTCACCGAGGCGCCGAGGCGCATCGCCTCCGGGTGATCGATGAGGCTGAGGCGCACCTGGAACGTGCGCGTGACGGGATCCGCCTGCGGCGAGACCGTCCGCACGCGCGCCTTCGCGGTGACGGAAGGATCATCGGCGAGGGCAATGGTGATGGTCGCGTCAGCCGGGGCGGCGCGAAGGACCTGGGCCGGGACGTCGAACACGGCGTCGCGGCCGTCTTGCCGCGCGATCGTGAAAATCGGCTGCCCCGCCTGCACCACCTGGCCCGACTCGGCGGATCGCGCCGTGATCGTTCCCTCGACATTGGCCTTGAGCTCGGTGAAGCCAACCCGATCCCGGGCGATATCGACCTGCGCCGTCGCGTCGTCGACCCGAGCCTGCGCCGTCTGCAACGCCTGCTTCGCCGAATCGAAATTCGCCCGCGTGGTGAAGCCGCGCTCCATCAGGTGGTTCTGGCGGTCGAACGCGTTCTGCGCCTCGACCTGCTGCGCCTGGGCGGCGGTCAGCGCCGCCTGCGCCGAGCGGAGAGTGTTCAGCTCATCTTGCGGATCGAGCTTCGCCAGAACCTGATCCGGCTCGACCTTGTCGCCGACCTCGCCCTTGCGCTCGATGATCCGCCCGCCGATGCGGAAAGCGAGGTTCACCTCGTTTTCCGCGCGGATGTCCCCGGTGAGCTGGACCGCATCGCCCACCGCGCCCTTTTCGACGGTGACGGCGCGCACCGGGCGGGGCAGGGGCGGCTCGGTCTTGGCTTCTTGATTGCAGCCGGCAATGAGCAGGGCAAAAGCCGACGCGGCGACGAGCGCGCGAACGCGTCCCCGCGCCGGATGGTCAAGGTTGCACAGGGTCAAGGCGAATCCTCTCACGGCAATGCGGCCGTGCTTATAGAGCATCCACGGGCCCTGCAACGACGAGGCCGTTGCGCCTCGCCGTATCGCCTCGGGCGTCAGCTGCGGCGTTGGCTTCCGGCCGGGCGATTGGCGGGCCTTTGATGACCAGGCCTGTTATGGCCCGGCCGATTGTTGGCCGGCGGCCGATGGACAGGCGGCCTCGCGACTGGCGGGCGGGGACGGTGGACCGGCGGCCGAGGACGGACGGGCGGCCGATGGACGACCACTGGAGGATGGCGCCAGCCATGCCAACCGGCTGGCCCGCCCCAGCCGAGCCCCCGCCGCCACGCAAAGCCGCACTGGTACCAGCCCGCGCCGCGCCAGCCTGACGGGTACCAGCAATACCTCCGTCCGCCCCAGAAGAACTGCGCCTGTTCGATGGGCGAGCTTTCCACGAGCGCGGCTCGCGGCGCGAACGCGCCGACGCCAATCGCCGCCTCCGCGGGAAGGACGAGTTGAGCGATCAAACTCGCCGCCGCGGCGGAAGATATGACAAGCTTGCGAAACATGCGATGCACCTCCGAAGGCTCCGATTCTTGGATGCGCCGCTTGAACGCAGGATGAATGGGCGCCGCGCTATCGAGCGAAGCCGCCTCGTGCTATGGCGCGGAGGCTGTGGGAAAATCCTCATTCGACGCAAAGAACGCGGCCGGCCTTCCGCCTTCGAGCGCGAAAGCTCAGCTCGAGCGCCGCGCGCCGGATCACGAGAGTTTGATCCTTGATCCACGCAACGGCGACGCGGAAGACGACGTCTCGAGCCCGAAGCAGAAGTCGCTTCTGGCGATCGCCGGCAGCCTCCTGGCGGAAATCAGCCTGACAAAGCTTTTGCTGGCGTGGATCGCCTCGATCCTGCTGCCGGCGGCCATCCTTGGCCTTGTGCCGCTGGCGGCGACCGCGTGGATCGGCGGGGTCTTTTCGCGACTCGTGGACTTGTCCGAAATCGGCGCCGCGCTCGCGCTCCTCGCGATCGTCGCCGCCGGTTGGTTCGGCTGGCGTCCGTTGTTTCGTGCGGCGGAAGCCAATTTCTGGGCGCTCAACGCGCTCGGCGTCCAGCCGGGATACGCCTTGGGCCGCGAGGCGATCCGCCATCTCATGGAACGAGCCTTCAAGCCTCGCGGCGGAACGGAGCTTGCGCGCATGCGCGCGATGAGCTGCGCCGGCGCGGGCGTCCTGCTCGCAATTATCGCCGCGCTGGCCGCGCTCGTCGCCTGGCCTCACACATTGTGGATCGGATCGGCCTCTGATCTCGTGATTGCGCATCACCTCATCGCGCCCACGATCGCCAACGCCACCGTCATCATGTCGGCCTATCTCGCAGCGGCGTCGCTCATCTGGGGCTTCGCCGACGCGAGCACCGATCAGCCGCTCGACCTCGCAGCGTTCGACCCGGCGCCGCGAGAGGCCCGTGTCTGGCGGGTGGCGCACCTCTCCGACATCCATATCGTCGGCGAGCGCTATGGCTTTCGCATCGAGAGCGGGCGAGGGGGCCCTCGCGGCAACGAGCGCCTGAGGCGGGTCATGACCTGCCTCGAGGCCGAGCACGCCGCCTCGCCGCTCGACCTCGTTCTCATCACCGGGGACATGACGGACGCCGGGCGCTCGGGCGAATGGGCCGAGTTTTTCGACATTCTCGGCGATCACGCGGACCTCGCGAGCCGGACGCTCATCCTTCCAGGCAATCACGACGTGAATGTCGTCGACCGCGCCAATCCGGCGCGGCTCGATCTGCCGTTCAGCCCGGCGAAGACCTTGCGGAAGATGCGCTTCGTCTCGGCGATGGCGGCTTTCGGCGCCGATCGCTTGCGCGTGATGAACGCCGGCGCCGCCGCGCCCGGTCTCACGCTGGCGGCGTCGCTCGCGCCGCAGCGCCAGGCGATTGAACGCTTCGCCGATCAGGGCGGTCTTCGGCTGTCGAACCAGCTCGCGCGCCTCTGGAATGACCTCTTTCCGTTGATCCTCCCGCCAGCGGAGGAGGATGGTCTCGGCGTCGCGATCCTCAATTCGAACGCCGACACGAACTTCTCGTTCACCAATGCGCTCGGCATGATTCCGGTCGGCCAGGCGAATAAGCTCACGGCGGCGTTCAATCGCTATCCCAGCGCGCGATGGATCCTGGCGCTGCATCACCATCTGATCGAATATCCAATGCCGGTCGCCGCCTTTTCCGAGCGGATCGGCACGGCGCTCATCAACGGCAGCTGGTTTCAGCGCGTGCTGAAGCCCTACGCCGAACGGATCGTCGTCATGCACGGCCATCGGCATGTCGACTGGATCGGCGCCTGCGGCGCGCTCAAGATCATCTCCGCGCCGTCGCCGGTGATGGCGCCGGATTCGAAGCCCACCCATTTCTATATTCACGCGCTCGGGCCTGGGGCGGGCGGATCCTTGGCGCTGATGGCGCCGACAAGGATCGACCTCTCGGCCGACGGGGAGGGCGGCTCGTCAAACCCGCAGCCGTCATTGCGAGGAGCATAGCGACGAAGCAATCCAGGGGCCGCTTGGCGCCCGCGGCCCCTGGATCGCCGCGTCCCCGGGACTTAAAGCCCGGGGCCCGCGATGACGGCTCATTATGCGTCTCTTGATGATGGCTGCAAAGGTCCGCCGAGGAGGTCCGCGACCCAGCGGCTCGAAGGATGATAGGCGCAGAAAGTGACGAGCGCGATCACGATCGGCACGCCGATAAAGGCGCCAAACAGACCCCAAAGGTAGGTCCATAAGAACACGGCGAGCAACACGACGGTCGGCGACATCGCGAGCATGGCGCCGGACATCCGCGGCTCGATATAGCTGCCGACCACGAACTGGATGATGTTGAGGCAGACGAAGACGCCGACGACCGCTTCCCACGATTGGAACTGCGTCATCGCGACCAGCGTTGGGAAGAGGGTGGCGACGAAGGGGCCGATGAACGGGATATAGTTGAGCGCAAAGGCGATCACCGCCCACTCAAGCGCGAACGGAAGTCCGGCGGCCAAGGCGAAGAGGCCCACGAGAACGCCGGTCGCGATGCTCATGAGCGTGCGCACTTCCATATATTTGCGGATCTTCACCGCCGTTGCGGCGCTGCCTTGCAGGATGATCCGCGCGGTTTCGGGTTTGAGATAAGCCTTGACGCGCCGGCGCAGGTCGTCGACTTCCATGAGGCCCAGGATGACGTAGAGCAGGGCGATCAGCCAGAATGTGAGCGTCGTGTTGACGCGGCCGGTGATCTGCCCTCCCCAATGGACGAGCCAGCGGACGTTGAAGTGCTCGCTCCAGAGTCCGGCGACGGAAATTCCTCGATCCTCGAGCCATTCGATCGCGTGCTCGTACAGCGTCTGATAGCGCGCTGTGTCGGCGAGCAGCGACACGCCCACCCGGCCGAAGCCCCAAGCGGCGAGCGACGCGAAGGCGATGCAAATGGCGACGGTCACGCTCATCGTGACGGCGAGCGCGAGCAGCGCCGGCATGCGGGCCTGAAGCCAGGACTGCAAAGGCCAGACGAGCGCAATGATGAACAAAGCCAGCGCCAAAGGCGCAAAGACATCGCTCGCCTTGGACGCGGCGATGCAGATCATGACGGCGGCGATGATTCCGACCGAGACGTTGAGCGCGGTGTTGCGAGGCATGCGGGATTCCCGGAAGGGCCGCGCCTCCAGGGAAGACGCGAGGCCGCTTTCTGCCCGAATGGCCGTGGTCTGTATAGACGCGCGGCGCCCCCGAAGGGTAGGGGCGATCCTAATGGGCACCGGTGGGGTTGAGGCCCGACCGTCCTCGCGGTCGTCGCTGCGCCGTTGAAGAAAAATCGACAATGTCTTGCCAGACGCGCATCAGTTTTTCAGAATTCCGCCGCGTCCCGAAGCGGTCGCTCCGGACAAGCGGATCAAGGAGGAAAGCGGGAGCGACTCGCAAATTGCGGCGCAAGCGATCGTAAGATGGACGGGTGGCGTCATGAAGCCGAAGGTCCGGTCCAGGCCGCCGGGGAGCGGCGCGATCCGGGCATGCCGGCGCCGGGCAAAAAGTTGCGTAACTCCCAAGCTGAGGGTCGTCATCGCGAGGACCCCCGGGCTTTAGGTCCCGGGGGGACGCGGCGATCCAGAAGCCCCGCCACAGGCGGGTCGGAGTCGCCGATGGCCGCGAACGCCGACGTTTGGCGTTCTACGGCCCCTGGATCGCCGCGCTTCGCTCGCGATGACGACCCTTAGCTCGGGAGTTGCAAAAGTTGCACAAAAGCGCACTCAAGCCATTGGAATCGTGTGACCGCTAACATTGTGCGCGGCCCACGCCCGGATCGAGCGGGAGAGCCTTATGAGCGCCGCTTAAGCGGCCGCCCTGACGCGGCTCGGCGCCTTGGTTTTGGCGCTTTTCATCTCGAAGCGATCCTCGATCGAGGCGCAGACATGAGCGATCGTCATGTCGATGAAGTAGAGCAACGCCGGGTCCGAGCACCGTTCGGCGAGGGCTCGGGTCTCTCTGAGCCGGCCCGCGACATCGATCAGGGAGTCGATTTTCGTCATCGTGCTGTCCTGTCTGGTTCACCGCCGCACCCGCCCCAGGCGCCGCGACGGCAATGCCCCGATCATCCCGCGAATCCTTATCAAACCCCTCTAGGAGATCGTGTAAATTTGAGACGAGGAACAATTCGCGGGCGATTTCCGTTCGCCAGCATGCGCGGGCTAAGCTGACGCGTGGCTGGAAGGCCGGAAAGCGTTGCGTCAGCGCCCGACCGAAGGAACCTTGCGATGGCCCCGCGCCCGTTCTGGAAAGGCTATATGAAGCTCAGCCTCGTCACCTGTCCGGTGGCGATGACGTCGGCGACGAGCGAGGAAGACAAGGTCCGGTTCCATCTGCTGAACCGAAAGACAGGCAATCGAGTCCAGAGCCATTATGTCGACGCCGAGACGGGCAAGCCGGTCGAAGAAGCCGACGAGGTCAAGGGCTATGCGCGCGGCGAGAACGACTACGTCCTGCTCGAGGACGACGAGCTCGGCTCCATTGCGCTCGAAAGCGCGCGCGTGATCGACATTCAGAGCTTCGTCGCGGCCGAGAGCATCGACTGGATCTGGTATGACGCGCCCTATTACCTCACGCCCGACGATCCGATCGGCGAGGAGGCGTATTGCGTCATTCGCGACGCGATGCATTCGACGCAGACGGTCGGCGTGTCGCGGCTCGTCCTCAATCGGCGTGAACGCGCCATCATCCTCAAGCCGCGAGACAACGGAATTGTTCTCTGGACGCTGCGTTTTGGCGACGAGGTGCGGGATCCCCGCGAATATTTTGCTGGCCTCGACACCGTGAAGCCGGACGCGGCGCTGATGCGCCTCATTGGAGAACTCATTGGCTCCCGCAGGAAAGCCTGGAGCCCGGAGATGGCGGCGGATCCGGTGCAGGAGCGGCTTCTCGACATCATCGCGGCCAAGAAGAAGGGGACAAAAAAAGCCAAGGCGAAGCCGAAGGCCGAGCCGAAGTCAGAGGCTCCGAGCAACGTCATCAACATCATGGAGGCTCTGAAGCGAAGCGTCGCGGGCGCGAAGAAGCCAAGAGGGCGTTGAGAAGCGCCCTACCGCTTCCGCGTTGGCTTCGCCTTCTTGGGCGCCGCCTCGATCGGCGCGGCGGCGGCGCGAAAGTCCGCCCACGGATCGGCGACGGAGGCGAGGCGGGCGGGGGCATTGCGAATGGTGAAAAACGCAGGCCCGATCTCGGGCGTGAGCTCCTCCCAGGCGAGAGGCATCGAGACGGCCGCGCCGGGTCTCGCGCGGGTCGAGTAGGCGGCGACCGCGGTCATGCCGCGCTGATTGCGCAAATAGTCGATCAGGATCTTGCCGCTCCGCTTCGCCTTCGGAATGGTCGACACGTAGCGGTCGGGACTATCCGCCGCCATCGAGTCGGCGATCGATTTGGTGAACGCCTTCACCCCCGGCCACTCCGCTTTCGGCTCGATGGGCGAGACGACATGCAGCCCCTTGCCGCCCGAGGTTTTCACGAAGGCCGCCAGACCCGCGGCCTTCAATCGTGCGCGAACCTCCTGCGCCGCCTCGATGACCGCTGGCCAACTGACGCCCTCGCCCGGGTCGAGGTCCATCACGATCATATCCGGACGCTCCCAGTCGGACGCCGGCGACCCCCAGGGATGGATTTCGAGCGCTGCGGACTGGACCAGCGCCATGAGCCCATCGAAATCGCGGATGCTGATCAACGGCTCCTCCTCCGCCGGATCCTTGACGAGGACGATATTGCGATTGAGCCCCTTCCACGCATGCTTCTGAAAGAAGGCCTGCCCGCCGATCCCGTCAGGGCAGCGCAGGAGCGCAAGCGCCCGTCCGACGATGAAGGGTCTCATGAACGGCCAAGCCGTGGCGTAATAGTCGGCCAAGCCTTCCTTGGTCACGCCGACATCGGACCAATAGACCCGATCGGGATGGGTGAGCGTCACGCTGCTTTTCGGGCGCTCGGATGCGGGGATTGGGTCCACGGCCGTCTCGCGCACCACCTCATGGGCCGGTTTGTCGTCGCGCAGACCCTGGAAGGAGGCCTGACGCAAGAGGCCGTCTCCGGTCCAGCCCCGGAAATCAATCTGCGCGATGAGCTCGGGGCGGACGAACCGGACTTGACGCGCCTCGGCCGTCGTGAGCGGTTCCGCGAACGGGCTTGAACGGATGCGCATCATGTCGAGACGGGCGAACAGCGCCTCGGCGACGCCCGAGGAAAATCCCGTGCCGACGCGTCCCACATAACGAAGGTTCCCCCCTTCGTAGACCCCAAGCACCAGCGACCCGATCGCCTTCCGCCCGGTCGACGACGGGACGTAGCCCGCTATGACAAGCTCCTGCTGGGTCGAACACTTGGCCTTGACCCAACTCTTGCCGCGGCCGGAAACATAGCTGGATTGGCTCGTCTTCGAGACAATGCCCTCAAGCCCGAGCGCACAGGCGCGCTGCAACACGAGCTTCCCGTCTTCCACGAAATGGGAGCTGTAACGGACCGGGCCCGGCGCGCTTCCGACGAGGTCGCCGAGCAACGCCTTGCGGCGAATGAGAGGAGCTTCGCGCAAGTCGTATCCGTCGAGATAGAGGCAATCAAAAGCGTAGTAGACGAACCGGTCGAGTCGCCCATCGCTGAGGTCCGCCTGCAGCAGGGAGAATTCGGAGACGCCGCTATCGTTCTCGACGACCAGTTCTCCGTCGATCAGGGCGGTGCGCACCGGCAAATTTCTGAGCGCTTCCGGAACCGTCTCGCCGAATTTCTTGGTCCAATCCAGACCGCTCCGGGTCCAAAGCGTAACCTGGCGCTTCTCGATACGCGCCTGAAGCCGATAGCCATCGAATTTGATCTCATGCAGCCATCGGTCTCCGGCGGGCGGAGTCCTGGCCAGCGTCGCGAGCATCGGCTCAACGAAACCTGGCGGGGGACCCTCAATAGCGCCTTCGATCGTCGACGGGTCCGGCGTCGCTCCCGCATGCGCGCCCGTGTCCTGCGCGACCCCCTCAGCGATGGCCTCCTTCTTCTCGATCTTTCCAGTCCGTGACGACCAGCCGGGCGCTTCTCCCTCCAGATCATCGATGGTTCTGCCGGTCCTGATCGACTCGGGCCGGTCTTCGAGGATGTCGGGTGCATCGCCGGGGCGTGCGAAATCATCGTCGCCCTTGATCAGAAGCCAGTTCTCACGCTTCTCGCCCGGTTTGCCGCGCATCCTTACGAGATGCCAACGGCCTCTGAGCTTGTGGCCATGGAGCTCGAACTCCAAATGACCCTTCTTCAAACCGCGGTGCGCATCGCCAATCGGCGCCCAGGTTCCGTTGTCCCATATGATGACAGAGCCGCCGCCATATTCGCCCTTTGCGATCGTGCCTTCGAAATCGGCGTATTCAACAGGGTGGTCCTCGACCGCGACGGCAAGCCGCTTCTCGGCTGGATCGAGGCTTGGGCCGCGTGTCACAGCCCAGCTTTTCAACACGCCGTCCAGGGCGAGGCGGAAGTCATAGTGCAGCCTCGTTGCGTCGTGCTTCTGCACGACGAAGAGGTTGCTGTCTCCAACTGGCGCTGCGCCCTTCGGTTCAGTGGTCGCTGCAAAATTGCGCTTCCTGCGATAGGCTTCCAGCGCCATTGGTCAGCTTGCCTTGCGTCGCGGTGGGGCTGCTTTTTCCTTCGCCGCAGGGCGCTGGCCGGTCTTTTTCTTGGCGGCGGCCCTGCCGCTTGGGGGCGCCCCAGCGGCGGCGCTTTCCCGCAGCGCTTGGATGAGGTCGATGGTCGGCTCGCTCCGGGGCGGCTCGCGCTTCGGAATGGTTTTGCCCTGGAGCTTGAGCTTGACCAATTCAGAGAGCGCATCCTCATAGCGATCCTGAAATTCACGGGGATCGAACTCGCCTTGCTTGGTCTTGATAATATGGACAGCGAGATCAAGCATCTCCCCTGTGACGGCTTTCTTCGGCACATCCGAGAACGCCTGGGCGGCGGAACGCACCTCATAGTCGTAGTTGAGCGTCGCGGCGGCCAGTCCCTTGTCGAGAGGACGGATGAGAACGGTCCGTGCGCGCCGAAAGAGGAGGCCCTGCGCGACAGCCGCGACTTTGGCCTTCCGCATGCCCTCTCGCACCACCGCGAAGGTTTCGTCGGCGCTCCGATCAGAAGGGCGGACGTAATAGGGCTTATCCAAATAAACATCGTCGACGTCGGCGAGATCGACGAATGCGGAGACGGTCAGCGTCTTGTCGGCGCGCGGAATAACAGCGGCGATCTCGTCCGGCTCGACTGAGACATACTCGCCTTTCGCGACCTCGTAGCCCTTGACCTGCTCGTCATGGTCGACGGCTTCACCCGTTTCTGCGTCGACGAACTCCCGTCGCACGCGATGTCCGGTCGGCCGGTTGATGGCGTGCAGGGCAATACGCTCACTGGTCGAAGCCGCAGTGTAAAGGCCAATTGGGGCCGTCACCTCGGCGATCTTCAAGAAGCCTTTCCAACTTGCTCTCGGCGACAACGTCGACCTCGCGAAGTTCTGAGAGCGATTCAAGCCGCAACGTCTAAATCCTCAATGCGGGACGGTCAAACTTTGATCCCATGGGGAGACGTCGACAGTGTCTCGCTTTGTCGAACTGAGCTGTGGGGCCCCATCGGGACGTTTCTTTCGCCGCCAATTCTGATGGCGCCGCCGATCCTCAAGCAGCGCCTGGGCGTCGACGAAGACCGCTAGCCGACTTCGTCGGAACCTTCGGCGTTCAACCGGCGTTGAGACCAACCGAAGCCTCGGAGAATCGCATGGCATCCGACTTTCCGTCCGGCGCTGACTCAAGCGACGCAGCGCGAGGGGCGAGCAACGAGGACGCCTTTGCGCGACTAGAGAAGGAGATGGCGAAAATGAGAGATGCGATAGGGGGTCTGTCCGACCAAATTTCCGACGCGGCGAGCGACATCAGTGCGGCCGCGCAAGATCAAGCTCTGCGCGGGCTTAAGCATGCCCGAGCTAACGTGGGATCAATGGTGAATGACGCTTCGGATCGGCTGGGGGTGGTCGCCACAAGGGCGCAATCCCAAGCCGCGTCGCTAGGCGATACGTTGGAGGACGCGGTTCAGGAACGTCCTCTCTCAACTCTTGCTCTTGCCTTGGGGCTTGGTTTCTTGGCTGGCGTGATCTGGAGACGATAACCGACAAAGCGCCCCGCTACCCGCCGCGGCTGCGGCGGGTTTTTCTTGAGTCGGTTTGAGCCCCGGATGGTTTGTAAGGGCCAGACAGCAAGACCTGTCCAAGTACATGCGCGATCAGGAATAAAAAAGGAAGCTGCAGGGGCTCCGAGGCGGTGAAAAGGCGACGCATTTCATGGAAGAGCGCCAGCGACGGACGGATCACGAAACGACGAAAATGCAACGAATCCAGCGCACGCCAACGATTCGCCACTAAATCGCCGTCACCTCGGGGGTTTGCGTTTCTTGTGGATGAAGCTTCAATGACGCCGGGAACGCCATATTTCAGTGGACGTTTGCCCAAGATTGTGATTAAAGCGTGACGCCGTGACGGGCTTGAACCTGGACCTTCGAGCTGAGAACCCCCTTCAACTCGATGAGTAACGCGGCGGCAAATGGAGGCAACGCGACTAGCACCGGCCGGGAGGGCTTGCAGCAAGTTCGTCTGGCAAAAGGGTTGCCTCCGATAACAACTGGGCGGTTCGATTGCTCTGCAGCCGGGCCGCCCTGTCTTTCTTGAAATCGCGTTGATAGCGCACCCGGCGAAGGGGCCGATTGGCGGTTTCTTCGTGAGCCGGCCACGTTCTCGCCGCGATTGGGCGTCACTCCTCGGCCGAAATGCGGCGGATGGCGGGACATTTGGGCGGATCTTGTGCGCCTCTTGCCCGTTTTGGGCGACTTTGCCTTTAAGTCGCCGGGGCCAAAGTTCGTTAGCGAATTCGAAACGAAGCGGGATCAAGAGTGCGCAGTGGGCTTGATGGTTCGGAAATGTCCTGCTGCGTCGGGGCTCGGCGTTCGAAGCTCGAATTTTGCGCTGGTGCGCGACCCGAGTAAGCGTGATGAGCGTTTCGGGCCTTGAACCGCACGGTCCTGCGGGCGAGTGGAGGTGGCGGCGCTTCGCAAGCCTCGGCGTAGCGGCTTTGTCCCTTGCCGGCTGCGCCACGCCCCAGCCCACCCGCGTCTCGTACTCCCACGGCCATGAGCACTTTTCCCAGGCCAAATACGGCCGTGCGAGCGCCAAAGTCGTCGCCGACGGCGACCGAGTGCCTCGCGGAGGCGGGCAGTACCTGGTCGGCCGCCCGTACACGGTGGCCGGGCATCGATATTACCCCGCCGAGAACCCGAACTATTCCGCAACCGGCATGGCCTCGTGGTACGGCGCAGCCTTCCACGGCCGCCGCACCGCGAACGGCGAGGTCTACGACATGGCCTCCCTGTCGGCCGCCCATCCGACGATGCCGCTGCCGAGCTATGCTCGTGTGACCAATCTCCAGAACGGCTATTCCGTCATCGTGCGGGTCAACGATCGCGGCCCCTATCATGCCGGGCGGGTGACGGACGTGTCCTCGCGGGTCGCCGACGTCCTCGATATGAAGGCCATGGGCACGGCGAGGGTGAAGATCGACTATGTCGGGCCTGCGCCGATCGCGGGCTCCGACGATTCGCAATTGCTGGCCACCCTGCGCACGGACGGATCGCCCGCCAATATGATCGGCTTCCCAGGCGCTCAGACCATGGTGGCGTCCGCCTCGACTGAAGAGAGCCAGACGATCTGGTCGCTCTTTTCCGGCGGCGGCGGCCGCAGCGCGCAAGCGTCAGCGCCTGAGGCCCGGCCCGCGCCTCCGCCGCCCGAGCCGCCGGCGCAGGTCGCGCCCCGTTCCGAGCCGCCGCCCGAGCCTGTGCAGGTTGCTGCCGCTCCCGCTCCCGCTGAACCGAGCCCGCCGCCGGCCGAATCCGGGGAGGCTGACCTCACCCCACCCGAGCCCATTCATGTCCACCAGCCCAAGAGCGTGCCGCTGCCGCCCTCCCGGCCGTTCGATCTCAGCCTGAGCCGCAACACGACGGTGGCGGTCCGAGCCGCGCCGGCTGCGCCGGTTTCCCCGGTGCGCGTGTCGTCCGCCGCGCATGCGGTCACGCCGCCCCGCCGGCCCGAGCTGCACGCCAGCGCCGAGAGGGCGCTCCCCGTGTCCGGACCCGTCCGGCTGCCGCCGAAGAGGCCGGTCGGCGTCTCCGACCGCCCGAAGCCGACCAAGTCGGCGCGCGCCGACTACTGAGGGCCGGGCGAGCCTCGAAAAATCGTCCGCACGCACCCGCCAGGACCGCGCATAGGCGCTCGGCCTAAAAGCCGCCCGCCAGCACGGGCGGGCGATCGGAGCGTGCAGCGGGGCGGACTGTTCCAAAGCCGACGGTGGCTGAGGCCGCAAACGGGCCGCGCCGCGCTCAAGACGATCGCGGCTGCGGCTGGTCTCGATCGGCGCCAAGCGAGGGTTCGGAGACGGCGGCGCCGCGCAGAACCGCGGCCGCCTTTGTCGACGCCCAACGCCCCGCCTTGACGCCTGGCCTCTCGACGAGGGCGTGCATCGCGGTCGCGAAGGCGATGAGCGCCCCTGCCGCAACCGCCACGAGGCTCCAGTGGACCCAGGGTGAACCCGCCGCCACGGCCGATATCGCTGGCAGACCGAAGACCAGCATCAGAATGGGCCCCTGGAGGAGATAGATGCCGTAGCTGACGTCGCCCATACGTCGAGCGGGACGGGTTCGCAGGAGTCCGAACAAGCTCGTCCCCGATACGATCAGCAGGAAGGCTAGTCCCAAGAGGAGTTCGGGCGCGACGCCGTAGATCTGGTCAAAACCTGTCACGGCGAACGCCACGGCGCCGAGAGCGACGGCGGAGAGCAACCATTGCGGAATTCCACCGAGCGCCGAGGCGAGCGGCTGGCGGACCGCCGCAGCGAGCATGCCGAGTGAAAACAAAAGAAGGGGCGCGACGACAAAGGGGTCGCGGCTGCGCAAACTCAGCGCAGACGCGACGATCAGGCCCGCCAGCGGCAGGAGCCACCCGCTGAGCCGATTGCGAGCGAAAAACGCCGTGATGATCAGGCTCGCATAGAACATCCATTCGAAGCGCAGCGACCATGTCACGCCCGCCGAGACCAACCATGAGTCCGGATGACCGTTGATGTCGCGGGGAATAGCCATCGCGCCGCCAGCCAACACACGCGCGACCTCGCCTAAGACGACGTGCGGCGCCTCATTCAGCCGCCAATGCGTCGCGAAACCGGCCACGCCGAGGACGATGAACGCCAGAACGAGATAGAGCGGCACGATCCTGAACAGGCGCCCCACATAGAGCTTCAGAAAGTCGGGCCGCCCCTCAGCCTTGAGCATTTGCGACCAGAACAGATATCCCGTGATCATGAAGAACATGCTCACCCCGGCGGGGCCGAGGTTGGCGTAAAAGCGCGACGGGGGCAGACGCCACTCGTGGATGATCAGATATTGATGCCAGATTGCGGCATGATGGAAGAAGACGGCGAAGGCGAGCAGGCCGCGCAGGCCGTCGATGGTGCTCACCCGCACGGCGACATCGGTAGGCGGCGCGTCGGCCGGCCGCAAAAGCGGGGTTGAGGCCACGCCGAGGAGCAGCGCCGTGATGAGGAGGCACGGAAGATAGGCGTAAAATCCCAAGTCTCAATCTCCGCAGCGCGCGGCCTATACCATGCTGAGGCGCCCGCCGCACACGGGCGAGGCCTTCGCCAGGGAGGAAGGGCGAGGCTCGACCGTTTTTCACGGCGATCGGCTCCGGGACGCCCTCCGCTGACTGAAGGTCGTCGCGCGTTGCCAAGCCTCGTCGAACCATGCATGAGAAAACCTTGGCGGCGCGAGGCGCTGAGGCTTCCCAAATGGCCAGCGACCGCCTTCTTTCGGTGAGAGGCGGGGAATGGAACGTCAAGCCGCTCAGCGGCGTCGGGCGCGTGCATGACCGGGCAGGCGAGGGGACGCTTCATCACGCTCGAAGGCGGGGAGGGGGCCGGCAAGTCGGTCCAGGCCAAAAGGCTCGAGGCGCGTCTCGCGGCTCTCGGCGTGAGCGTCGTTCGCACCCGCGAGCCGGGCGGTTCGCCGGGCGCTGAAGCGTTGCGCGACGTGATCCTCACTGGCTTCGGCGCCGATTTCAGCTCCTCCGGGCAGGCCTTCCTGTTCGCCGCCGCCCGAGCCGAGCATCTCGACAGGACCATTCTGCCGGCGCTCGCGCGCGGGGCCTGGGTCGTTTCCGACCGGTTCGCCGATTCGACCCGAGCCTATCAGGGCGTGGCGGGCGCCCTGCCGGCTGAATTCGTCCTTTCCCTGGAGCGCCTGACGGTCGGCGCGAACAGGCCGGACCTGACGCTCATCCTCGACCTGCCGCCCGAGATCGGCCTCGCCCGGGCCGCCGCCCGACGGCGGGCGGCCTCGCCCGACCGATTCGAAGCCGAGGGACTGCCGTTTCACGAGACCCTGAGGCGCGCCTTCCTCGACATCGCCGCAGGCGAGCCTTCACGCTGCGCCGTGATCGACGCGAACCAGGACGAGGAGGCGGTCGCCGCCGCCATCTGGTCGGCGGTCGAGACCCGGCTCGATCCCAAGGGCGCGCCGAAGGCCAATCGCGGATGAACAATCCCTCCCACCTCGTCCTGAGGCGCCGCGGTCGCCCGTCGAGAGACGGGCGTTCTTCCGAACGCCCGATGGCGGCCTCGAAGGACGGTCCAGTGGGCGCCGACGTCGAGCGCTGGAGCCGTGCTTCGAGACGCCGCGCTTCCGCGCGGCTCCTCAGCACGAGGTTTCTGGGAGGGTTCCGTTCCAAAACCCCACCGCGGTTGCGCCCATGAGCCAGCCTCGCGGCAGGAAGGCCGAGAGCGACGATCTCCCCGAAGCGGACGCCCTCACCGGCGCGCCGCATCCGCGCCATGTCTATTCGCTCATCGGCCATGAGCGGGCGGAAGCGGAAATGCTCACGGCCTATCGCGAAGGCCGGCTCGCGCACGCCTGGCTGATCGGCGGCAAGGAGGGGATCGGCAAGGCGACGCTCGCATGGGCGTTCGCCCGCTTTGTCTTGGCCAATCCCGATCCGGCCGCGCAGGCGGTGCGCGAGGCGCGCTCGGTCCATGTCGAGCCGAGCCATCCGGCGGCGCGGCTTCTGGCCGGTCTCGCCCATCCTGATTTCGCCCTCATCCGCCGCGAATGGCAGGGGGGCGCCAAGCGGCTCGCAACCGAGATTTCCGTGGAAGCCGTCCGGCACGGACTGCAGATCTTTCAGCTCTCCGCGGCCTTCGGCGGCTGGCGAATCGCCATCGTGGATTCCGCCGAGGATCTGAATCGCAACAGCGCCAACGCCTTACTGAAGCTGGTTGAGGAGCCGCCTCAGCGCTCTCTCATTCTCATCGTCTCGCATCGGCCAGGGCAGGTGTTGCCGACAATCCGCTCGCGCTGCCGCCGCTTGCGGCTCGATCCTCTAACGCAGGATGAGGTCGTCAAGGCTGTGGCCGCCGTCGGGCCCCCGTGGAGCGAAGCCGGCTCGCAGGCGCTCGCCGCCGCCGCCAGCCGCGCCGATGGATCGGTTCGGGCGGCGCTCGTCCGCCTCGCGCCCGAATCGGAAGGGGCGGGGGCGCTCATCGAGCAGGTCGTCGCCGGTCTGCCGCGCCCCGATCCGCGAGCCGTGATTCGGCTTGCCGATGCGGTCAGCGGGCGCGCCGGCGACGAGACCTACCGCGCCTTCCGCCGCGAGCTCTACGACTGGTTCGTCGCTTACGCGCGCGATGTCGAGCCACGCTCCCTTCGGGTCGAGGAGATTGGGACTTTATGGGATCGCGTGCGCGAGGCCGAGCGCGAGACGGAGGCGCTCAATCTCGACCGCAAGCTGCATATTCTCTCGCTGTTCGCCGAGATCGCCGCGACCGCGCCCAGGCGCTAGCCCTTGTCTGGCGATGGTTGTCGTCGGTTGCACGCCCCCTCCGCCGCCCTTTCATCCTCCCCCATAGAGCGCAAGCGTAATGGGGGAGGAGGACCGTCCGAAGGACGGTGGAGGGGGCGGAGAAGCGGCGGGACGATGAGCCCATAAAACTCAACTCCAATCCGATCTAAATTTTCGTCGCCGGTGAAAAACTTTTGCTTTAAGGGGCGCTCATGAGCCGGTTCTTCATCACCACGGCGATCCCTTACGCCAATGGCGCGCCCCATATCGGCCACGCCTACGAGCGCATCGCGACCGACGCGATCCAGCGGTTCATGCGGCTCGATGGGCGCGAGACCCTCTTTGTCACCGGCATGGACGAGCACGGACTCAAAGTGCAGCAGGCGGCGGCGCGCGAGGGCATTTCTCCGCAACAATTCGTCGATCGCGTCGCGGCCGAGTTCGAGGCGATGGGCGACATGCTCAACGCCCGCGCCGACGACATCGTCCGGACCACGGAGCCGAGGCACATCCGCGCGTCCCAGGCGATCTGGGAGCGGATGGCCGCGAACGGCGACGTGTACTTATCGAAATATTCCGGCTGGTATTCGGTGCGCGACGAAGCCTATTTCGACGAAAGCGAGTTGACCCAAGGTCCGGACGGCAAGAAGCTCGCGCCGGGCGGGGCGCCGGTCGAATGGGTGGAGGAGGAAAGCTATTTCTTCCGGCTCTCCCAATATGCCGACAAGCTGCTTGCGCATTATGAGGCGCATCCCGAATTCGTGACGCCCGAGGCCTATCGCAACGAGATCGTCGCCTTCGTGAAGCGGGGCTTATCTGACCTCTCGATCAGCCGCGCGACCTTGAAATGGGGCGTGCCGGTCCCGGGCGACCCAAAGCATGTGATGTATGTCTGGGTCGACGCGCTCACCAATTACATCACCGCGACCGGCTTTCCGGACGACGGCCCGCGGGCGAAATTCTGGCCGGCCAACGCGCATGTGATCGGCAAGGACATCACCCGCTTCCATTCGATCTACTGGCCGGCGTTTCTCATGTCCGCCGGGCTGCCCGTGCCGCGGCAAGTCGTGGTGCACGGCTTCCTGTTCAACCGCGGCGAGAAAATGTCGAAGTCGCTGGGCAATGTCGTAAGCCCGAAAGCGATGGTCGAGGCCTATGGGCTCGATCCGGTGCGCTATTTCTTCCTGCGCGAGGTGCCGTTCGGCCAGGACGGCAGCTATTCGCACGAGGCGATCGTCGGGCGCATGAACGCCGATCTCGCCAACGACATCGGCAATCTCGCGCAGCGTTCGCTCACCATGATCGCCCGCAATTGCGACGGCCGCACGCCGGACTGGCGCGGCGCGACGCCGGCCGAGGAAGACCTCGCGATGCTGGCGCGGGCCGACGCGCTCATCGGCGAGGCGCGGCGCCATATGCAGAGCTTTGCGCTGCACCTCTATCTCGGCGCCGTTTTCGAGGTCGTGTCGGAGGCCAACCGCTATTTCGCCAATGCCGAGCCCTGGAAGCTCGCCAAGAGCGATCCGGCCCGCATGGCGCTCGTGCTCTATGTGACGATCGAAACCCTGCGCATCGCGGCGATCCTCTTGCAGCCGGCGATGCCCGGAAGCATGGGCCTCGCGCTCGACCTCCTCGGCGTCCCGGCCGACGCGCGCGCGTTCGCCGCGCTCGACGCCGGCGAGCGGGCCGGGCGTCTCGACGCTCGCCATCGGCTTGAGCCGGGCAGGGCGCTGCCGTCTCCCAAGCCCGTCTTTCCGCGCTATGTCGAGGCGGAGGCCGTGACGTGAGGGGGCGCGTTCCCCTCTCCCCTCATCCCGAGCTTGTCGAGGGAGGGAGAGGGGCAGGGGGTGAGGGGTTCAGTCGCTCGGCACGGAAACCCTCATCCGGCCGGCTGCGCCGGCCACCTTCTCCCGGGGGGAGAAGGGCTAGCCTGTGACCCTCATCGACAGCCATTGCCATCTCGACTTTCCCGACTTCGCCGACGACCTCGACGGCGTCATCGAGCGGGCGCGCGCGGCCGGCGTCGAACGCATGATCACCATCGGCACGAAGGTGTCGAAGGCGCCGGGCGTGGCGGCGATCGCCGAGCGCTACCCCAATGTCTTCTTCACGGTCGGCAC
>Ga0153954_1000171_pt1 | contig 59682 bp, 54 predicted proteins | sample TSFL038MetaG_FD_102277 | JGI IMG/M metagenome (GOLD analysis project Ga0153954, IMG submission 102277) | Attine ant fungus gardens microbial communities from Florida, USA - TSFL038 MetaG | ecosystem: Host-associated > Fungi > Mycelium > Unclassified | place: USA: Florida, Wekiwa Springs State...
AGTCGGATTCGAAATTATTTTCTCTCTAGAAGCTCGCACCCTCGGCTCTGAAAATAAGGGGGCCATATTTTCTAATATGGCCCCCTTATTTTTGCGAGCTTCTAGAGGAAAAGAATTCGAATCCGACTGCCTTCATAGGTAGCAAGTTGGGTTTTAAATGAAAGATGATTATCCAAAGAGAGGGGATGTTTACTGGGTTCACTTAGATCCTACAGATGGGAAAGAAATAAATAAAACACGCCCATGTCTCATCATTTCTAGTGATATTGCGAATAGATCCGAGTTAATTGTTGTTGCCCCTATTACAAGTAATGTTGAGCGCATTTTTTCAAGAATCGAAGTAAAGATTTCGCTAGATGGAAAGTTGGGAAAAGTTATTCCACGGCAAATGAGGTCTATAGATAGAACAAAAAGACTTGGAAAGAAGATGGGTGCAATATCTTCCGAAGAAATGAAGCTCGTTGATGATGCTATACGAGTGATTCTTGATTTAACATAATTGTGGCTATGAATTAATCGATAAATTGTTGTCATCTCAATCCTTGAAAGACTTACTATGCATCTCTATATAAAAGAACAAACCACTTTGCTCGATGCTCTCGCAGAGCTATCTCCTTCAAGCTCCAAAACAGCGCTTCGCTCTTGGATCAAAGAAGGCCGGGTGACTGTGGATGACATCGTCGTAAAAAATACCTCAACAATCATTGTTCCAGGTCAAAAAATCGCTATAGGAGCTAAGCCAAAATTTGCGGATGGAAAACTCCGCATTCTTTATGAAGATCATCATTTAGTCGTCATTGAAAAACCGGCAGGATTGCTAAGCGTGGCGGCTGCTTTTCAAAAAGAAGAGACTGTGCACGCTCTTTTAAAGCTTCATTATCAGAAACATCCCGTCTATGTCGTTCATCGCTTGGATCAAGATACCTCTGGAGTCATGCTTTTTGCCCTTAGCCGAAAGGGTTATGAAGGTTTAAAAGTCCTTTTCGAAAAACATGAAATCAAACGTTCCTACTGCGCCATTATTGAAGGCAAACTCCCTTCTTCTTCAGGCACTTGGCAATCCTACCTCTATGAAGATGGCACCTACACAGTGCATTCTTCCTTGGATCCTGAGAAAGGGGCCTTAGCCATCACTCATTTCGAAGTCCGCAATACTTCTCGCAACTTTAGCCGCCTGGATTTGTTTTTGGAAACAGGTAGAAAAAATCAAATACGCGTTCATTGTACAGATAATGGCCATCCTGTCGTCGGCGATAAAAAATATGGAGCTTCTACCGATCCTATTCAGCGTTTATGCTTACATGCCCAATCCTTAGTTTTTATTCACCCTGTCACGGGCAAAGAAATGCGGTTTGATTCCCCCGTCCCAAAAGCCTTTGATCGATTGGTAAAAAAGAGGGATTAAAAATGCATAAGAATCTACTTTGGCAAGCGTTTTTAGCCGTCGTCTTTCTGATTACCTTGTGGTACACAGGAACTGCCGCTTATCGGTACTATTTCTATTCTCGACTGACAGAAAGGGCGCCCCTTGTCTCTATTCAATGGAATGTCAAAGAAAAAGCTTCCGATCAATATATTATCGAGGCTTCCTATCGATTTAGCCTTGGCAATGAGTCCTATTTTGGCACCACTACCTGGCCAAATGACACTTTTCGAAATTCTTGGGCGGCTGAAATGGCAATTAAACAGGAATACTCTCAAAAGCCTTGGAAAATTTGGTTTGATCCATCAAATCCAAATCATTCTTCTTTGCAAAAACGATTCCCCTTCAAAGAATCCATTTCAGCAGGCTTTCTATGGATTCTTTTTTTCTATTTCTTCTGGCTGGGATTCTATGTCGCTAAAAGAGTAGATTAATAAGAGAATTCAAATGTATTTGGATTCTTTTCTGCAAAGTCAAGTTTTTCCATAAGAGTCATGATTTCAAGATAATCGCTTCTTTTTTCATAAGGTAATCTAGCTTCCGGCGAAAAAGATTTAAAGCAGCTATCTCATCTGCATTCACTCCAATGCCTTTCCGATACATCACAGCTAACATATCTCTTATCATGTCACTTGACAAAAATTCGGCATGGTCGTCGGCCTTGCATTCTTCATAGACGTCTTTAATATAGTGAAAAGCATTAGCCTGCTCGAATGCCTCGGAAAAATAAGGTTTTGATTTTTCATTAACAAGGCATTGAAAAGATTTATTGTTTATATGACCCATCATGGCATCTAAAGAAATAGCACTGGCTTCTTTAAAAATAGAGTCGGCTTGATATCGGTTATATAGATTGAAAATCGTAGCTGATAAACTGTTATCTAAACAATGCACGGGAAGGCTAAGATTTGGCGACTCTAAAACCTCGCAACCCTTGTCTGATGAAGGTGAAAAAAACCTAATCCCCCACAACCCACCTAGGAGCGCAAATGTAGTTCCTGCAACTATCCCTATAGCTAGAATGTTTTTGTATACACTTTGTTTTTCTTGTAAACTTTCCGGTTGTTTCTTGGCATCCGTCTTTATCTGTCCATATCTGTCCATTTTGTTTCATATTTTCAAATGCTTGAGCATTTTGAAACTGATTAATATCTGTAGATTGAATATTCATTAAATAGTTCCATAATTTGAAAATTTAATTAAAATTATCAAAAACTCTATATTCTAAATAATTTAATGGGTTATTTCTATCAATTTTTCTCTATGCCCCCTGTTCGGCTTAAGCGGTGACTCGGAGGGTATTTATCCAGTCTTTTCCGTTCTATCAATACTTCATAAATTTAAAAGTATTTACGTAAAGTACATAATTAAGTAAAATAAAACCATAGTAAGGAGTTCATTATGAGACAAGAGAGTCATCAAGAGAAAAAGGTTAGGCTCAGCGTTGATTGCACAGAGCAGGAAAGAATGTACATTAAGATGATGGCAACCAAAAATCATATGACAATCAGTGAGTATCTTCTATCTTTTGCGCGCAAGGAAATGCCTAAGTGTGGTGGCCATCATTGCAATCGCCCTCATGAGCCAAATGAAGAAACTGTTCGTGTATTAAAAGAAACAGACAAAGGGGAGAACCTAAAAGAATATGAAACGCTAGATGAATTTTGGGATGCATTAGGATTTAGCCAACATGCTTAAACCAAAACACTCTAAAAAGTTCAAGCTGGACATTAAAAAATTCGAACATCAAAAAACGATTATGCTTGCACTTAGAGAAATCATTGAACGTCTACTCAAACAAATACCATTAGACGAAAAGAATTGTGATCATCCACTAAACGGAAACTGGATAAACCATAGAGAATGTCATGTAAAACCAGACATTCTTCTAGTTTATAAATCCGATGATGAGAATTTATTTTTAGAACGATTGGGATCACATTCAGAGCTTTTTAAATAAATTCTAAACCTACGTATACACGTAATCGATTTCTTCATTTTTTTTAGATCCAATCACACGCCAGTTGAACTGCACATAATGCCGATCACATCGCAATTGTCCAAAATAGGAATCCCCATTGCAAACATGGGAATCTAACGACTCAAGCGTATGAGCATCGATGGGAATCAACGAAAATAAAAACACCGGATTTTGAATTCCAAATCGCAAATGCTCTAACTGGATAACTCCACTCTCAGACTTAAACGTCCACCGAAACACATTGCTGAATTCAAAGTGCTTATTCTCTTCAGAAACCCATGATCCCCTCTCTTGGAAAATGAGTTGATGTTCTTCTGCCTGCTTCAATTCGACACTGCCTTTTCCAATTCCATTCCAGCCTGAAGGCTGCCCAAGACATTTGGATTTGGCCGAAAAACATAAAGTTTGCACCTGTTGAAGCTTATCCCAAACCATTTTTAACGTTTTTTGAGTCGTCGGCACCGATGAACCGGAATATCTTTGGCGCAACGTTTTAACGGGAAACGAGGGACTGTAATAGATTTTTTTCTGGTGCGGGGGCAAATGCATGTAGGCCTTTTTTAAAAGAGCTTCCAATTCAGACAACAGAGGGTAGGAGGGATTGAATTCAAAAAAACGCGTTTTTCCTTCTGAATGACTAATCAAAACGCCACTTTTTTCGAGTTTCGATAACGCATATTGAATCGGAGTCAACGGGCTTCCAAAGCGCTGCGAAAGTTGGGCCGCATAGCAACGTCCATTCAACAAAAGAAAAAAGAGGATTTTTTCCACACTTTTATTCGTCAAAAAAAGAGCTAGCATTTTATTTCACTATTTTTTAGTTGATAATTTGTCCGAACCAAGAAGTATAGCGAATTTTCGAAAATGTCAATAGAAGAAAAGTACATATCATTAAAAATAACACCTAATTTTTAGGTTATAACACATAGAATTTAGTCTTTTAAATCACAAAACACAGTGGATAAGAATTGGCAATCGCAAAATTCTTTGATTCAATAGCTCCCTCATCAACCAAGGAGCATAGAGATGCCACCACAACAAATCCGTTACGATTGGACTCTCGAGGAAATCCGTACGATCTTCCATCAACCTCTCCTCGATCTCGTCTTCCAAGCTGCCTCTATCCATCGCCATTTCCATCATCCCCGGCAAATGCAAATATGCCACCTCATCTCAGTCAAAACCGGAGGCTGTCCTGAAGACTGCAAATACTGCTCTCAATCCTCTCGCTATTCCACCCCCATACAAGCCCAACCTCTCTTGGAAATGGAAAATGTCATGGAAAGAGCACAAAAGACCCTTGCAAAAGGCGTGACCCGCATTTGCCTCGGTGCCGCCTGGCGACAGCCTCGTCCTGGAAAACAATTCGACACGGTCCTGAAAATGATAGAAAACATAACCGACTTAGGAGTTGAAGTCTGTTGTACCTTAGGCATGCTTCACACAGAAGAGGCTGAAAAGCTATCTGCCGCTGGAGCCTATGCTTATAATCATAATCTGGATACATCCAAAAACTATTACTCGAAAGTCGTTACAACCCGTTCTTATGAAGATAGACTTCAAACTCTGGATACCGTTGAAAAAACAACAATGACGGTCTGCTGTGGCGGCATTATAGGTTTAGGAGAAAGTATCGAAGATAGAATTTCCTTGCTTCACACGCTTGCAACACGACCTAAGCACCCTGAATCCGTTCCTATTAACGCCTTATTTCAAGTTCCCGGAACTCCTTTTGAAAACAATCCCAAAGTTTCTGCCTGGGAGATGCTACGCATGATAGCGACAGCTCGCATTCTGATGCCTAAATCCATGGTGCGTCTAGCTTGCGGCCGCATTCATCTCACGCTAAGCGAACAAGCCCTTTGCTTTCTAGCAGGAGCTAATTCGATATTCTTAGGAGAAGAAATGCTCACAAAAGCAGTGCCAAATCCAGCCCCAGATGAAGATGAAGCCATGCTAAAGCTCTTTGGACTTGAAAAAATGCCTCCATTTACCAACAGGAGAGGAGCGGAATGAACACTTGGTTTCAACATAAATTAGAAAAGCTGCATAGAGAGGGAAATTTACGTTCTTTGATAAAATCTCCTGCAGCTTCTATTGACTTTGCTTCCAACGATTATCTTGGATTTGCACGAAGCTCTTCCCTTGTTAAAGAAACGATTCAACATTGGCAAAGATTTTTTCCTTCCTCACTAGGATCCTCAGGCTCTCGGCTTCTGACAGGAAACTCTAGCTTAGCGGAAGACCTGGAAAAGCGCATCGCAGACTTCCATGAAGCTGAAGATGGCCTCTTGTTCAATTCAGGATATACTGCCAACCTTGGACTTCTGTCTGCGATCGCATCCGACGGAGATGTTTACCTATATGATTCCCATATCCACGACTCCACTAGAGCTGGAATGCAGCTCAGCTCAGCAAAATGTTTTCCTTGGAGACACAATGATTGCGAACATTTATCTCAACGCCTTCAAAATCAAAAAACTGCCGCAAAAATATTTGTCATCATCGAATCCGTATACTCCTGCGATGGTTCAATCGCACCTATGAAGGAAATTTTTAAAATCTGTCAACAATATCATGCTCAATTAATTGTCGATGAAGCCCATGCCACCGGAGTACTCGGTAGAGCTGGAAAAGGACTTATCTGCGAATTCAATGACCATTACTCCGTACTAGCTCGCATACACACATTCAGTAAGGCTTTAGGAGTATTTGGAGCCATCGTTTTAGGTTCCTCAGAATTAAAAAGATATCTCATCAACCATTGCCGTCCTTTGATTTATACCACAGCGCTTCCTACGCCGCTGCTTTTGATGGTTGAAGCAGCCTATCGCAAGCTGGAATGCTCTAAAAGATTGATTCAGAAACTCCATGGACTCATTCAGTACTTCAAAGAGAACATTCAGCACACTGATCTCCCTTTTTTAACCTCCTACACGCCTATACAGTCTCTCATTATCCCAGGAGCAATGAACGTCCGCACTGTTGCCAATGCTCTTTCACAGCAGAGTTATGATGTGCGTCCACTGACAAGTCCGACAGTACAAAAAGGAAAAGAGCGTCTTAGAATTTGCTTGCACGCGTTCAATACGTATCAAGAAATAGACCAATTGATTTCACTGTTATGCAAAGAGGAAATATGGAAAAAATCATCGTTGCCGGAATCGGCACGGATGTAGGAAAAACAATCGTCTCGGCGATCCTAGTAAACGCTTTGAAAAGCGATTATTGGAAGCCTATCCAATGTGGCAGCATTGAACATAGCGACAGCGAAACGATACGCACTCTAATTCCGGCGTCGTTTCCTTTTTGTCATCCCTCTAGCTATATCCTAAAACATCCTCTAGCCACACATGCTGCCGCCAAGCTTGAAGGAATCTCTATCGATCCAAACAGAATTGTCCTTCCATCAACACAGAACACTCTAATCATTGAATGCACCGCCGGTTTATTAAATACCCTCAATGAAAATTGCCTCCAGCTTGATCATTTCTCAATATGGGATTGCAAATGGATACTCGTCTCACGACATTATTTGGGAAGCCTTAATCATACGCTACTTTCCCTTGAAGCCCTCAAGCAACGCAATGTCCGGCTATTGGGAATGATCTTCAACGGCGAAAAAAACCCTCAAGTAGAACAAGTCATTTTGCAACAAGCCAAAGCCCCCTTCATTGGACGTCTATCGCCTGAAACTTCAATCACACCCGAAATCATTAACCACTATGCAACCTTATGGAAACCACAGCTAAAGAAATTACTGAACATCTCTTAAAACCCAAAGATCGAACTTATGTCTGGCATCCTTTTCATCATCCTACAGACCTTGCTCCCATACCTATCTTAAAGGCACAAGGAACTTATCTCTTTGGATATGATGGCCACCCCTACATGGATGCAGTCTCCTCCTGGTGGGTCACCTTGCATGGTCATTGCCATCCCTATATTACTGAAAGCATCTGCCGGCAAGCCGCAAATCTTGAGCAAGTGATTTTTGCCAACTTTACCCATGCACCAGCAATTGAACTTGCCGAACGTCTTCTAACTCTTTCTAAGCTCGAAAATGGTAAAGTGTTCTTTTGCGATAACGGCTCAACAGCTATAGAAGCCGCTTTAAAGATTGCCCTGCAATACTGGCATAACAAGTCGCCCCATATTGCCTCCAAAAAGGTGATCTGTTTTACCAATGCCTATCATGGAGATACCTTTGGTGCCATGTCGGCTGCCGGAAAAACATCTTTGAATCGTCCCTTTTGGCCTTACCTTTTTTCAGTTGAAACGATCCCTCCTCCTATATCCGGAAAAGAAGAACTCTCAATCAATAGATTAAACGAACTGCTATCAGAAAATGATGTCGCCTGCTTTATCTTCGAACCGATCTTGCAAGGAGTTTCCGGCATTATGCAAAAGCACTCTGCTGAAGGGTTAGAAGCTTTGCTTAAAATATGCCATCAGCATCATGTCATCATGATCGCAGATGAAGTCATGACTGGATTTGGACGAACAGGACCAATCCTAGCTTGCGATCGCCTATCGATTAAGCCCGATATGATATGTCTTTCAAAAGGTCTTACAGGAGGTTTTCTCCCTCTTGGCGCCACCATTTGCCGTGATGAAATCTATGAGTCATTTATTTCCGACAAAAGAGAGCACGCCTTTCTCCATGGTCACTCATTTTGTGGCAATCCATTAGCCTGCGCGGCAGCTAATGCAAGTATAGATCTGCTGATGATGGATTCTTGCAATCAAAAGCGGCAAAAAATTGAGCAATCCCATCGCCATTTTTGCGAACAATGGCAAAATCATCCTTCATTTTTGCGCTGCGAAACAACAGGGACAATCCTTGTCATCGAATACGCAACCCAGGATGGACGCTCTTACTTTTCTTCTTATCGCGATTTTCTCCTTCAACATTTTCTGCAAAACGATATTTTCGTCCGCCCCTTTGGAAACGTCCTTTATATCTCACCTCCTTACTGCATTACAGCCGAAGATTTAGCCAAGATTTATAAAACCATTATCAGCACAGTGGAGAAATCACCTTGAACAAAGATTTCATGCAAAACGCTCAACTCAAATCTCTCCTAGAATTGATCGTCGTCAACACTTCCCTTCATTCGCTCTGGCTAAATACCCTCTCTTATTTGGAAAATTGCGGCGCCAAAAAAATCGCCTTATCAGAACATCCCACAGAAGTTCATGTCGAAACACTTAAACATGCCGCGGAGGAATTTCGCCATGCCTATCATTTGAAACGGCAGCTCAAAAAAATCAGAGGAGACTCTCTAAAAAATTATGAAAGGGAAAATCTCATCGGAGGCTTCAACACATTGCAATATCTCAACAAACTTGAGCTCGTCCTATGTCGCCTTCTCAAAAAAGAATATTCGATGCGTGGAATAGAGTTAAAACAGGCCGCATATCATCTTATTACCTATGCCATTGAAACTCGAGCCAGCTCTCTCTATCCTCTTTATCAAGAAATTTTAAATCGTTCCAACTCACCACTCTCAATGAAAGCCATCATTGTCGAAGAAGATTGCCATCTTCAAGACATTCTTTCCATTCTTAATACCATACCTAATTGCAAACAGCTTCAAAACTATGCTCTTCAAATCGAAAGTCTGTTATTTGAAAAATGGCTAGTGGCTATAAAAACTGAAATTTTGCAAAAATTAGATGGTTAAAAATCTCGCTCATTGCTATGGAAAAATTAATAACTAGCTCACCTTACGCAGAGAGGTTGTGAAAAAATTAGAATTCCGCCGATTTTGATGAGTTTTTTTCGCAGATTTCAAAAAACACCTCCGACTGAAACGTCTCACATGCCGTTTTGGGTGGAGGCGATTTTTGAAAGAGGCAAAAAAGATCATTAAAAGCGCCACGAATCTCTATTTTTTTACAGCCTCAGAGAGAGCAAAAGGAAATCAATGAAAAACAGTAAGATGAAACACTCTTTTAAACATATTAAAGCATCTGTTATTAAAACTAAGGCTTTACATATGACTGCCTATCGTCCATCCTTTCGCTTCTCTTTTAGAAGACCCTAAGATGGTGCTTACAAAATAATGACGCCAAATCTTGAATCCAAGCTTGCTATCTGCGATTGCATCGCTAATTGCGCCTATTCTCTCATGTTAAAGAAAGTCGGTCTTCTGACAGACGAAGAATTCGCTTTAGTTAAAGAAGGATTAAAAGAACTCTCTCTACTTGCATCGCATGGACATCTCTCAATTCAGATTCAAGAAGCAAATCCTTTCAAACCTATCGATTCCTATTTAAAAGAAAAGTTAAATAGCTTGGCCATCAAACTAGAAAGTTCTCATACTCCTCTTGAACGGGGATTCATTGCAATCCGCCTCCTATGGCGCGAATGCCTAATCGATTTGATTACAAGTCTCATCGAAATAATAAAACATCTTTGTAGAATCACAGTCCCTATCTATCTATTGAAGGACACGGCATCATTAAAAGATTTTTATCAATCCATCGATTCCCTTCCCGAAAAATCGATGGAAAGTTTGACGGCAGGATTAGATTGGCCTCTAACGGCTGCCCTGTTTGGCTTCTCCCATCAAAGGGATCCCATGATGGAAAATTCCCATATCGAAGATTGCCTTGGACATATAGAAGCAGAACTTCTTTTCCCCCTTGTCCAAATCATGAATGACATCTTAAAGATATGCACCACTTCCTCCTTTTCCATAAAATTCGATGCAGAATTTTTAGACTCTCTTTCTACCGATGGAGAAATTATCGCAAGCTGTCTATTCGATGCTTTGAATCTTAATTCGAAAAAAAATGAAAACTCTTTTACAAATTTTCAAATTTTAGGCTTTTTAACCCTTACAAGCTTCGACATCATCCAAAATTCTTTAGATAAGTTTTTAAAAAAACTCTCAAGTCAAACCGGCATTAACAAAAATCTCCCTGATTCTGCAGCTCTGCGAAAACGTCTCAATACCTACGCAAAATGGCAAAAAGATAAGCGTCGCGAATGGGAACGCGTGAAAAACGCCCTCCTAGCATAGCCTCGGATTTAAACGCAACTTGCTACTATATCCTTTGTAAATTTGACGAAATTGTTATCAATGTATCATAATATGATACATAGGAGTTAATTATGGCTATAAAAGAAGGGATTGATATGGGAATTTTTCATATCCAAGAACGTTCGCTTGTTAACGAACTTGATTATCAATTCGCCATGGATTGCCTCAAAAACTATGCATCTCCGCGTTCCAAGCTTAGCCGTCTGATAAAGTCTGGAGCACTCATTCGCATAAAAAAAGGATTATATCTTCTTGGACCAAAATTTAAACATTCACCATATTGCCCTGAGTTATTAGCTAATCTGATTTATGGACCCTCCTATGTTTCATTGGAAAGAGCGCTACAAATTTATGGTTTAATCCCAGAATATGTCGAAATGATAACTAGCGTCACTTCTAAAATTGGAAAAGAATTCAGAACTCCAATCGGCAATTTTTTATATGCCCATTGCCATCCAAAAAGTTATTCTGTGGGCATAACAACCATGTCATTCTCCAAATATGAGAACCCTTTAATAGCCACTCCAGAAAAAGCATTAGCTGATCTATTGACTATTCGCAAAGGAAAAGTAGGAAGCATGCATCAAATAGAGCAAATTTTACTGGAAGATCTCAGAATTGAAGAAGAAGATTTACGCAATTTAGATTTAAAGCAAATTAAAAAAATTAAAGATGCCTTTCCCCATAGCGCCATCCATTTTCTTGAAAAATTGTTAATCCATCTCAAAGGCCAATCATGAACGATGCCATCCAAAGAATGTTACAGCGCTATAAAACAAGTAATCGTTCCGAAGCAGAAAGAGCTTTAAAAGAAATTCTTCAAGAAATCGCATTAGTAGGTTTGTGGAGAGGCAAAATCTTTGAGCATGCCGCTTTTTATGGAGGCACAGCTCTTCGTATACTCTATGGGCTGGATCGGTTTTCAGAAGATCTTGATTTCACACTTTTAAATAATGAAAAAACCTTCGATTGGAGTATATTCAAAACAAATGTCGTAAAAGAATTATCAAGTTATGGCTTTTTAGTGAGTTTTGAAGAGAAAAAAAAACAAATCGACACAGCTATTCAATCCGCATTTCTCAAAACTAATACCATGCATGCACTAATGACGATTGGGGTCAAAGACTTGAATAACGCAAAAGAACATCCTCAAACTATGATTCGAATTAAAATTGAAGTTGATTCCGCACCTGTTTTAGGATTCGATGTAGAATCGATTTACTTACGAGAACCATTGCCAATACCCATCATGGCTTTAAAAGAATCTAGTCTTTTCGCAGGAAAGATAAATGCTGCTCTATATCGAGCTTGGAAGCAAAGGGTCAAAGGAAGAGATTGGTATGACCTGATCTGGTTTCTCCGAAGAAATATTCCATTAAACCCACGCTATCTTAAAGAATACATGCTCTTTAATGGAAATTTAGCTGAAAATGAGCCTCTAAGCGAAGAGAAAGTAAAAAAATTCTTAATTAACCGACTAGAAGAGATCAACCTTAATGCTGCCAAAGAAGATGTACGCCCATTTTTACAAGATCCTTCACAGCTTGACCTATGGTCTATCGACTTTTTTCGTCATTGGATTGGTTTCTTAAGATTTGAATCTTAGATACAAAAAGTCGCAATCAGGTGTTAAAAGTCTTGGCAATTATCTAGCTCTTTTTCAAAACGAGCTTCAAGAGAGGGGAAAATATGCATCTCTTGTTTAAATTGCCTGTAGCGTTCATAGGCATGACGGCTTTTTATTTTGGAAGGGGCTTTGACGGCACGCAAAAGAAGATTTTTGGGAGTATGTTCCATTTCAATAAATTCTAGCACTTGAACATCATAACCCAAAGCTGTCATCAACTCGGCACGCGCTGCATCGGTAATCAAAGCAGCCATGCGTTCTCTAAGAATACCATGCCTTAAAAGTGAGGACAGAGCCTCATTTCTGATCTGTCCATAAAGTTCATGCTGACAGCAAGGAACACAAAGAATGACATCGGAATCCCAATGAATCGCCTTTTCTATAGCAGCATCAGTGGCAGTATCGCAAGCATGGAGAGAAATCACCAAATTGATTTTTTTCTTCAGCTTTTGTTGGTTAATATCACCTACTTCGAATTTCAGAGAAGCATAGCCGAGTTTTTCAGCAATTTCCTGGCAGTCTTCAATGACGTCTTGCTTGAGATCCAAGCCCAACATATTCACTTCTCGCTTCAAAATATGATGAAGATAGTGGTAAAGCGCAAAAGTTAAATAGGCTTTGCCACAGCCGAAATCGATGACTTCAATGACACCCTCCTGAGGCAAATGATCAATAATATCCTGGGCCATCTCCAAAAAGCGATTGATTTGCCTGAATTTGTCATATTTCTTAGCGATCACTTTTCCCTCTTCGGTCATTATCCCTGAGGCAATTAAAAAAGGAATAGGTGATCCTTCCTTCAAAATGTATTTTTTGGATCTATTGTGAGTGATATTAAGAGGACGTTCACTCGCCTTTTTTGATATGGATATGTTCTTTTGCTTATTCACAAGTGCATGATAAATGGCCACTTCTGTTGAGAACACACCTTGTTTAAACCCATCATGGAGATGTCCCTGAATGAATATCAAACACTCAGACGGAATCAAATTTCGATGGTTCACCTTCTTTTTAAAATGTTCGCTGACTTGATACATCAACTGTCCTTTCACAGAAATTGGGCGAATGACTATCTTCAAAAGTCCTTCCTCATCTTTCTTTCGAGGAGCACTCATTGTGCCTGCACATAATTTTCCTCTTTCGATTTCAACCCAAAGCTCAGAGACAAGATCCATTTTCAGCCTCTCGGATAATCTGTTGCAATCTTTCATGATACCCCCACAAACTAGTTCCTCCCCCTGAATGAACAATTAATTTATTCCCTCGAAATTCTTGGTTTCTCATCAAATGTTTGACTGTATAAAAAAGCTTAGCCGAATAAATGGGATCCGTCAAAATGCCCTCTTCTAAAGCCATAAACCGGATCATTTCTAAAACATTCTTATTGACTGATCCAAAAGCTGAAGATGTCTCGGAAAACATCAATTGGTAATTCTTAGGAAAAGGGACTTTATCTCCAATCCACTTTTCGAATACACCATGATAATAGGCGAGATTTTTATCAAACTGCTCCAAATTTCCTGCCATCAATATGATATGAACATTTATCGGCTTCTCCATCCACGCAAATGCCAAAAGAGTCGCTGCTGCCATTAAACCCGTCCCAGCATCCATAAAAAGATGATCAAAAGTTATTCCTGTCCCCTCTTCATTGCGCAAAATATCCAAAGCTAATGTCATTGCTCCTGGAAAAGAGGCAGGCATCGAACTTCCCTCGCTAATTACCACAGCCATCCTGTCTCTTTCTAACTGTTCCTTGGCATAGTCATGAGCGAGAGTTTCTACATCTACCCATAAATGGCGAGGTATCCATTTAATAGACTTTGGCATCGTCAAAAGCCGCGTCATCAATAGATTGCCTTTCAAATCAATTCTGCTTTCTCCCCTCAAAAATAATATCGGTGAAATTCCATTTTCGATGAGAAGCTGTACAAGACTTAAAACATTATTTGAATGGGGAGTTCCAATAACAACAGCCTCTTCAGCTCCTTGTCGAATCAACCAAGGCAGAAGAGTTCTAAATTTGCGTATTTTTGATCCAGATAAGCCAAACCCCAGTTCATCATCTCGCTTAACAAAACAATCTTTTTCAAAAGAATGCAAGGCATGAAAGCGCGAATTCACTGGGTAATCAGCTTGCTCAACAGCTGACAAAGCCTCTTTCAATCGATGATATTTTCTAGGATCCATATGGCAGTCGACGGAATTCCCCTGGAGACAATATCCAAAATTTATCGGAATCAATTCCTCGACGCTCCATCTCAAGCTGAAGAGCTAAACAAGGCTCATCTATACCTTCATCGCTAAGATGGAATGTCCCATAATGCATCGCAGCACTTCTGTCAGCATGTAAATCCATGTGTGCTTGAACAGCTTCTTCTGGAGACATATGAACAGTTTTCATAAACCAGCGTGGCTTATAAGCGCCAATAGGAAGCAAGGCCAAACGCATCGGACCAAACTTATCTCTGACCTGTTTAAACACGTTGCAATATCCCGTATCTCCGGAATAATAAATCCAGCTCTCTCCTTTTTTGAGCGCAAACCCGCCCCACAAAGTTTTATTGATATCAAAAACTGAACGTGCTGAAAAATGTTGTGCAGGAATAAAGACGATCTCCAAGGTATTTAAAAGCTCTGAACGCTGCCACCAGTCGAACTCGATGACTTTCTCAATTCCTCGGGAAGCTAACCATTTCAAATTTCCCAGTCCTGTTACGATATATGGGCGATGTACTTTAGAGAGTCTTTTTAACGTGGCAATATCCAAATGATCATAATGATTATGACTCAATAAAATAATATCTATAGGAGGAAGATTCTCAAAAGCTATTCCTGGAGGATGAATGCGACGTGGACCAAGAAAGTTAAAAGGCCCTGCTCTTTTTCCCCAGATGGGATCTGTGAGCATATTAATTTTACCCCATTGAATCAGCATCGTCGAATGATTGACAAAGGTTAAGCCAATTTCTTCGTCATTCTGCATCCGCCTGTCGGGTTTGGCTTCATAAATATTTTCTCTGGAAGAAGGCCATGGGATAGGTGTTGAAGTTAACTTCCATTTTAAAACATGTGAAAAGTTCCGAAAAGAAACTCCAGCATTAAAGAAGCGTTTGCCATCAAAATGATCTGTTAATCGCTTATTCTTCTGATTATTCATTTATTCCTCGATAGGTCCTGCAATTGACTTTTTTTCAAATCTGAAAAAATCCAATGAAATGACTTCATTAACACTCAACATGCCGACTAAGATAATGATAGCAGCCATCATGCTGAGAGGAGTGAATGCCTCATTTAAAAAAAGGAATCCGAGCATCATCCCTACAGCAGGAAAAAAGCATGCCACTGTTGATATTGCTGTAGGACCAGAATAATCCAAAAGCTTGTAATAAATGATAAAAGCACAAACAGTTCCAAAAAATGCTAAACCGCACACTCCAATCATTGCTTTCATCGGAGGCCAGTCTAATTCCCAACACCTATCGTAAGTTAAAGCCAAAGGCCATAGCATCAATGATGAGGCAATTAGCTGGGCTGCGGGGGCAATAAAAGGTTTTTGACCCGAAAGATACAATTTCGCATATACATGACTAATAGAATAACTGAAGGCGGCTACTAGTGCAGCAATCATGCCCAAAAGAGTTCCATCCACTCCACTTTGGAGCTTAGGAGCAAACAGCAGTAAAATTCCAGTCAGGCAAAGAGTGATTCCCAAACCTTTTTGATAATTCATACGATCTGAAGCAACGAATAATTGAGCCAAAATGGCTGTAAACATCGGCGTTGTTCCATTCAAAAGAGCTGCTAAAGCACTGTCAATGGTCTGTTCAGCATAGCAAAAAAGACAAAATGGAAACATTGACGAAAAAAAAGACATAATACACGTCGTCAACCAAAACCTCCAATCCGAAGGAAGCTTCAAACGTTTCCAGAAGAGGATTCCGCCGATGATCAGAGCCCCTAAAGTCACTCTTAGACTCACAATAGTCACTGGAGGCAAATCCTCAATGGCTAGCTTAATAAATAAAAATGAAGGACTCCACATGGCTGTCAAAGCCAGCATGTAAAAAAATCGCTTGTTCGGTGTCATTTTATCCTTGAAATTCAAACCTTTAGAACAAAGCAGCATTATACATTTTTTCGAATTATCTTTCACGATTTGACAAAATCTGACATGAAATGTTAGCTTTCACGCCAAGATGGCACGGGGTGCTAGATAAATCAATAGCAAAGTCTATTGTATATCATCGGCTGAAATCATACCCGCATTACCCGATCTGGATAATACCAGCGTGGGGATGTCTAAGAGAAAGTGTGTCAAGTCCCATCAGACTTTGCATCCACTCTTTAAATCCGCAAGCAATCGATCGTTATTCAATATTGAATTCCGATCATCGTCGGCCCTCCCTGCGTCATCTCCAAAACATTAATGACTCATCAAATTGAGGAGAACGGAAAATGCAGGCGAAAAAAACAAAAACAACCTGTCTATTGAATTGGTTCGCAAATCCTTATCACGCTCCTTTGTTCGTAGCAAAAGAGAAAGGCTTCTATGAAGAAGAAGGCCTCAAATTGGCGCTTCTCGAGCCTTCAGACCCAAGTGATGTCACCGAAATTATCGGAACAGGAAGCATAGATATCGGCCTCAAGGCAATGATCCATACTGTTGCCGCAAAGACCAAAGGCTTTCCAATTATTTCCTGTGGAACATTGCTCGATGAACCACCTACAGGCTTGCTAGCATTGAAAAGTAGCGGAATTAAATCGTTTGAGGACATCGTCAATAAAAAGATCGGGTATATCGGTGAATTTGGAAAAAAAATAATTGATAACCTCGCCTCTTTAGCAGGATTACTTCCCGAAAGTTATCAAACTGTCAGAGTAGGAATGAATGTCGCTGACGCCATCCGAAGAGGAATTATCGATGCAGGCATCGGTTTTATCAATTTTCAAAAAGTTGAATTGGAAGAGACTTGCGGGGAAACGCTATTATTGAGGTTGGACCAGCTAGCAGGCCTTGGCTGCTGCTGCTTTTGCTCAGTACAATTTATTTGCCGTGAAGATTTCGCTGAAACTCATCCCGAGATCGTCAAAGGTTTCCTTCGTGCTACATTAAGAGGGGCTTCCTTGACAACAGAATCCCCTGAAGAGGCCTATGAAATTCTTTGCACATCCAAGCCTCATCTTAGAACACCCATGTATTACAAAATTTTTACACGCACTCTTCCATTCTTTTCTCGCACATTACTAAACATTGAGAGAGATTGGAAAAAAGTCGTGAAATATGGGTATCACCTTGGCATCGTCGATGAAACCACAGACGTTCAAAGCTTCTATTCGAATGAATATCTACCAACACAACCCTATTCTGACCTAAAGCCTATCGCTTGTTGTGTGTAGCCATGGCTAAAGTTTTTCCAAAAGTGCTTACAATTGCCGGTTCCGATAGCAGTGGAGGAGCCGGCATTCAAGCCGACCTAAAAACTTTCGCCGCATTGAAATGTTATGGCATGTCGGCTTTAACAGCGATAACAGCTCAAAACACTCAAAAAATCACTGAGATTGCCCCTTTAAAAACAAACTTAATTGCGCAGCAAATTGAAATTGTCCTCGCCGATATAGAAATCAATGCAATTAAGATCGGCATGCTATTCCATTCTGAAATCATTGAGTGTGTCTTTAAAATATTGAAAAAAATCCCCGCAATTCCAATCGTTTTAGACCCACTCATGGTAAGTTCAACAGGAGATAGGCTTCTAGAATCATCTTCAGAAAAAAATATATTAAAGTTATTTCCTCTCACTAAAGTTGTTACCCCAAATCTCGCAGAGGCCTCCTTTCTTACTCAAATTGAGATCGATAATAAAAACTCGATGCTAGATGCAGGATTCCTTCTCATCGAAAAAGGTGCACCAGCTGTCGTCATAAAGGGAGGGCACTTAAGCCCCAATTCAGGACAGGGATCGGATTGTCTGATAGAAAAAATAGATGAAAAGCTTAGCGTCACCTGGATGGAAACGCCAAGCATATCCACAAATAATACGCATGGATCTGGTTGCACTTTCTCCGCCGCCATTGCTTGCGGATTGGCACATTCTCTTTCGCTCTCAGAAGCAGTCAAAATGGCCAAATCCTATGTACATGGCGCAATAAAAGCAGCCTCTAATCATAAACTAGGTAAAGGTGCAGGGCCGCTTCATCATTTTTATGAATGGTGGACATAGAATGAGAGATAAGAAAGTTATAGCAATTATTGGTGCAGGAATCATTGGATTAAGCATCGCCTGGCAATTAGCACGCAAAGGAGCAAAGGTATCCCTTTTCGATCAGAATATAGCGGGAAAAGGCACTAGCTGGGTTGGAGCAGGAATGCTCGCTCCTTTTACCGAATGCCATATCAACGATAAACAGCTTCTTGCAATGAATAAAGCCAGCTTAAAACTTTATGAACAATTTCTCGAAGAATTAGAAATCGACACAAATATAAAAATTGCAATCAACCATGCTCAAACACTCTTTATAGCCCTTAGCGATGAACAAAAAGCATGGCTTAGACATACTTACATTCATAAACAAGCGATGGGCTATCCAGTAACATGGCTAAACACAAACGAAACAAGAGCTATTGAACCGCTGCTGGGTCCAAAAATTCTCGCAAGCATACTTTTTCAAAATGAAGCAGAAATCAATAATAGGCTGCTGATCTCCGCCATGATCCAAGCTGTAAAGAATTTGGGTGTAACATTGAATGAATTTCAAACAGTTTCAGCGATCACCTTCACAAATGGCGAAGTCACAGGCATCCAATTAGAAACAGGCCAACATTTTGCTGCCAGACATGTCGTTGTAGCCGCAGGAGCATGGTCACCAGATTTGCATCCTCTGCCGATCCGCCCCATCAAAGGACAAATTCTCACTTTAAAAATTCAAAAAAAACTCCGCTCAAAATTGATGATCCGTTCAAACCGCGCATACCTTGTTTCAAAAGATGATGGGACACTTCGCCTTGGCGCAACAAGTGAAGATGTTGGTTTTGAGCAAGGATGCACTGTAGAAGGCTGTTGGGAACTTCTCGATGAGGGTCGAAAAATTATCCCATTGATCGATAAAGCATGCATCGAAGAATTTTCATGGGGATTTCGACCCGTCTCCGAAGATGCCCTTCCTGTCATCTGCCCCTCAAAGTCCATCAAGAATCTACATTTCGCTTGTGGTCATGGTAGAGGAGGAATTCTTCAAACTCCATATACAGCTTATAAATTAACCAATGAAATCATGAACTCAATGGATTGATAATGGAAATCAGTGTGAATGGAAAAAAAATGTTCATAGGATCGCCTTGCTGTCTAGATGCAATTCTAGGAAACCTTGGGATCAATAATCTAACGCCAAGCATTGCTATCGCTATAAATGGACGCATTGTCTTTCGCAGGAATTGGGGACAAACTCCCATCGTATCAGGCGATCAAATTGAAGTGATTCATGCAGCTCAAGGAGGTTAAAATGAAACATGATCAATTGACGATTGCCGGTAAAGCATTTAATTCACGGCTGCTTCTAGGCTCAGCACGTTATCCAAACTCAAAGGCATTCAAGGAATGCTTGGAATTCAGTGGCACCGAAATTGTCACAGTGTCTCTTAGACGCCTCTCATTTGAAAATCCCTTATCTACAGGTATTCTAAAAGACATCGACCGTGAAAAATATTTTCTTCTCCCCAATACAGCTGGTTGTTATACAGCTCATGAGGCTATTTTAACAGCACAACTAGCTAAAGAAGCCTTGGAAACGGAATGGATCAAATTAGAAGTCATTGTCGATGACGACACTCTCATGCCAAATTCTAACGAATTGCTTTTGGCAGCCGAAGAACTTATAAACCAAGGATTTGTTGTCTTACCCTATTGTCTTGACGATCCCGTCCTTTGTCAACGTCTTGAAAACATCGGCTGCGCCGCTGTCATGCCATTAGGAAGTCTCATTGGTTCTGGAATGGGAATTCTCAATCCAGACAATATCCAGACGATCAAGGCCCACGCCTCAATCCCAATGATTATCGACGCTGGCATCGGTACAGCCTCTGATATAAGCATAGCAATGGAACTGGGCGCCGACGGAGTGTTAGTTAATACTGCTATCGCCCAAGCCAACTTCCCTCAACAAATGGCCGAAGCTTTTAAGCATGCTTGCATCGCAGGTCGCCTAGCTCATCGGGCAGGAAGGATCCCAAAAGTTTCTTCTGCAAGAGCATCAAGTCCGCAAAAAGGAAAGATGGAGATCACATCATGCTCCCTAGGTTAATGGCCATCCTTCCTTCCAGCGATCCTGCAACCACTGTGAACTTTACAACCCAACTACTGAATGGCGGCCCCATCATTTTGCACTTGAGAGATAAAAATGCCGAAGGAAAATCTTTATATGACACCTCGCAAATGCTCAAACTTCTTGTCAATAATAGAAACATTCACATTTACATTAATAGTCGAGCCGACATCGCATCTGCAACCGGCCTTTCAGGTTTGCACCTGCCTGAAAATAGTCCTTCGTGCCATCATTTTCGATCATTATGTCCCTCTCACTTAAAAATAGGAGTCAGCGTGCATTCTATAGAAAAAGCCATCGAAGTGGAAATGCAAGATGCCGATTATCTTGTCTTCGGTCCGATATTTAATACTCCTGGAAAAACCGCATTTCAAAAAGGAATAAGGATGCTCGAAGAACTATGTCAACACGTTAAGATCCCCATTTATGCCATTGGAGGAATCAACCCAGAAAGAACCGTTGAGTGCCTTAAAGCTGGAGCTTATGGTGTAGCTTTGTGCTCATACCTTTTCGAATCAGAATATCCAGAAAAGCAAGCCATGCAAATTCAAGAGAAATTATCATGTTAAAAGGGCTCATGACAATTATTTCTACAGATCTTCTAAATAACACCATTCCTTTCGAAATCGCAAAAAAAGTCATTGAAGGAGGAACAGATATTCTGCAATTACGCCATAAAGGTTTCTTTGATAAGGATCTTCTGGAAGAAACAAAAAACATTGCGAATCTCTGCCGTTCAAACTCTATTCCATTTATTTTAAATGACAGACTGGATATCGCTCTTCTCTCCGGAGCCGATGGAGTGCATCTAGGACAGCAAGACTTGCCAATTCACGCAGCAAGAGCACTGTTAGGACCCTCCAAAATTATCGGAGCAACTGTCTCCAATCTTTCAGAAGCTTTAAAAGCGGAAAGCGAAGGTGCTGATTACTTAGGATGCGGTCATATTTATCCCACAATGACAAAAATAAAAAACGGCCTACCTTTAGGCCTTTCTGGTCTTAGCCATATTTGCAGACACTCATCATTGCCTGTTTTTGCAGTTGGAGGCATTAATATAGCAAATATCGGATCGATCTTCACTACGGGAGCTTCTGGAGCCGCAGTCGCATCTGCCATATGTAAGGCCGAGAATTCTTCTCAAGCGACTTTTTTGCTGAAAAAGGCAATTCATCAAGAGAAAGCAAAACGCGATGAAAAACAGGCTTGCCTACCTGAAGTCGGTATGGAAGGATTAGCAAAAATCAAGCAAGCTTCAGTTGCTGTTGTCGGAGCAGGCGGACTTGGATGCATCGTTTTGATGTACCTAACTGGGGCAGGAGTCGGGAAAATCGCGATTATTGATAGCGATAGTGTAGAGTCTAGCAACCTTCCAAGACAGGTATTGTATTCAACCCGCGACTTAGGAATCCTTAAAGCCGAAGCCGCTGCCCATCATCTTCGGCAAATGAATCCTGAAGTCACTCTCATTCCCCTATGTGCACGTTTAAATGAAAAGAATGCAAAAGCTCTATTAAATGAGTATGACATTGTCATAGATGCCTCGGATAATGCTTTAACCAGACAGGCAATCGACAGTACAGGTAAGCTATGCATCTATGGAGGAATAAATTCATTCCAAGGGCAGATTGCCGTTTTTTCAGAAAACTTCCGCTATCGCGATCTCTTTCCTTTTGCCGCCAAGATTGATGAAAGCTGTACTAGAAATGGGATTTTAGGACCTATGGCAGGAATTATAGGAGCTATGCAAGCGATGGAAGCGCTGAAATTCATTTTGGGAATGAAAGATTCATTGGTTGGGAAAATGTGCGTGATTGACGCTAATACATGGACATCAAGCATTTTCTATGGAGAGTCTTCTTTTCCCATTCCAGATATTGATATCCAAATTTCTATCAACGAAGCGAGTAAACAAAATGCGTTGTGGATCGATATCCGAGAAGCCCATGAAAGGAGCTTTGCTATGCCAGAATGGATTAACCATCCTTCATCCTCTCTTGAAGAAACGATGGCACTCCTGCCAAAAACAGACACCCTTATCCTTATCTGTCAGAGAGGAATAAGGAGCAGGGATTGGGCGAAAGTTCTGCGAGAGCGTTTCAATAACCCAAAAATCTACTCACTTCAAGATGGCGTGAATGGCTTTGTGGATAGCTATTACTGAGATCAAAATTTTCAGTCAGAACTTGTATTGATTAAATATTCTAAAGCTTCTTTTTGATTTGGATGAGCTAAGGATGCCGCAGCATAATCGTTTTTATAGTCCTCCGGACTACCGAAGCTTCGCTCTTTAATTCTTAGCTTAATGCATATGTGCGGTAGCAGCGTAAGATTCTCAAAATGCCAAACTTCAGTAGTCCTCCGGACTATAAAAACGGTTCGAAACATGCTTAAGTTGATGACATTGCTCATCGGATGTTAATTTTTTGGTCATATTCCAACCCAAAAACAAATAATTTTTTGGAAAATTCCAAAGCAAAATGGTATTTTTTGGAAAATTTCCAGTTCTTGAAAAAAGCTGCCTGTATTTTCAGGATGGAAGAAGCTCACAATATATCAGGATGACTTATAAATCGATCTTTTGGCGTCTAATCCAATAATCTTGTCCATAATCAAATGTCAATTGGGTTCCTTTAGGAATGTGTTCTTTAGCAACGAAAACGAGATGTAATAAGCCTCGATCCACTAAACAGAGGGGCTGAAGGTTCGGCCTATCGCTATGATTGACAAAGCGCATGAGATTCCCACAATGTAAGCCATCGACAACAAAATACTTCAATGACCAAAAACGCGTCGGATAATGAAAGCAATAAGCATTCTGATCTGGATGTTTGCGTGAAATTGGCCGCACCATTCCTGTGTATTCCCCGACATACTCTCCAGAAGAAATGTCGGCATCCGCAAAAGCTCCATATCCTAGTCTATGATCGATCCACCGGATTGATAGCTGTGCTGTTGTCCCATTGCGAAGTTCTTCATGAAAACGATCGGTCCACTCATAATTTTCCTTTGCAAGCCAATGGCTTCGCAATATGTAGGGACAGTTTTCAATAGTTTGACGCAAACTTTGATAAGATTCAAACCTGAGAAAAGGAGCATAAGTAATATCAAAAGCCTTCTCGAAATTTTCTAAAGAAACATGTTTAAGAGTTTTTTCACTGCGATATCGCGCTTTAAATGCTTCTGGGAACTTGCCACCCAAAAGTTCAGCACAGCGGTACTGTCCCAAAAATTGCGCCAACTCCAAAGGAATAAAGCCCAATTCATCGCGTGCATTTTGCCATGTTGCACGCAAATGTTTCGTCGTCTCTTCATCGCCTTCAATGACAGCATCATGCAAGGGAGTCATTCACGTTCCTTAATAAAATCCATTAAAGCTTCTATCCAAGCAGGGTGGTCATTCAACCCAGGAACCAAGTCCAATTTTTCACCGCCAGCATGCTTAAACTCTTTGGCATATTCGATGCCAATTTCATAAATAGTCTCCAAGCAATCGCAGACAAAAGAGGGACAAAAGACTAAAAGACGTCTCTTGCCGCGCTTTGCCAAATTCGTAATCACTTCGTTCGTATAGGGTTGAAGCCAAGGCTCTTTGCCTAGCCTAGATTGAAATGAAATAGAAAACTGCGAGGCATCAAGATTTAATTTTTCAATCAAGGCTCTAGCTGTGGCATAACATTGTGCTGAATAGCAATTTTTGTTCGCTTCCGTCACCGCTGAGCAACATGAATCCTTGCTCAAACATTGTCCACAAGAATCTCCCTTTAATAACTGACTCTGAGGAAGTCCATGGAAGCTTAAAAGGACATGATCGTAATTGCTAATTGGATAAGGAGAGGCCACGGCACAAAACGCCTCAATCAATCTGGGATGTGTTGAATAGTGATTCACAAATTGCAGTTCGGGAATGATGTTCCATTTAGAAATCACTTCCATGACTTTTTGGTGAATTGAACCTGTAGTTGCAGAAGCATATTGAGGGAATAAGGGAAGAATCACCAATTTGTCCACTGCAGCTTGCTGCAAGCGTTTTAGAGCAGTCTCAATCGATGGATTTTGATACCTCATGCCTAATTCAATAACATAATTTCTTCCAAGTCTCTCTTGCAAGGTCTCTTGGATTTGATAGCCATAGGCCTTAAGAGGGGAACCTTTTGAGGTCCAGATATCATGATAAGATTTCGATGATTGACGATAGCGTGAAGGCACAATTATGCCTCGAACAAGAAATTGACGAATCAACCATGGCGATTCTAAAACGCGGTCATCTGTTAAAAATTCAATCAGATAGCGATAAACATCTCGTGTTTTGGGCGAATCTGGAGTCCCTAGATTCACCAAAAGAATTCCTGTAATTTTTTTCATGACACCTCATATACCCCTGATTGCGACTTTATGATAAGTCGGATTCAAATTCTTTTCCTCTAGGAACTCGCAAAAATAAGGCTGCCATCTTGATATATCACAATCAGGGATTATACACCGTCCAATCGATCCTTTACGCCAGAATGACGTGCCGTCAATCGCGACATCATTTGTTTAAATACAGACTCACTACTCCAAATTTCTATAGAACGGCGAGCACGCGTAATTCCCGTATACAGAGATTCGCGTCCAAAAGCCTCTGAACCTTCAGGTAAAACCATGACTACATGATCGAATTCACTCCCTTGGCTTTTATGTACTGAGAGACAAAAGGCATATTCAAACTTTGGCAGCATCAAAGAAGGGATTTTTCGTATGGACTGCTTTGCATCCCTTCCTGTAAATAGGGCATAGTCATTTTGCTTCTTGTCTTTAAAAGAAACTAAAAGTCCAACTTCTCCATTAAAGACGCCCAGATGCTGATCATTTTTTGCAATCATGATAGGAAAAACTGTGCATTCAGAATGCCGACTACGAGCTAATAGTTGCTGAAAAAACAATGCATTGAGTTCTTCAATGCCTAGCATCCCCTTCCTCAAAGGAACAAGAATGCGAAACTTCGAAAACTCCACTAACAATTCAAGAGGATCGCTCGGAATGCCATTAACAACAGGAAAATGAGATAAAGCATATGACAGCAAATGCTCCCTAATTTCTTTCGGACTAGTCATTTTTTCCAAAGGAACATAACGCAAGCCTTTTCCATGATTGCCATGCATCATCTCAAGCGCCTCTTCACTTTTCCCCTGTTTGACTTTTTCTGCTAATACAATAATCTCCTTCAATTCAGCCCGCAAACATGTCTTTAGTTCTGTCACCTTGTTTTTTTGCGCTGGTTCAACGATTAAATAGGAAACTAAATCTGAAAATAAAGAGCCTGATTCGACAGGAGGAAGCTGGAAACGGTCTCCAAGCATAATGAGGCGGCAGCCAGGCCTTATGGAGTCAAACAATTCAACCATCATCTGGGCATCAATCATTGAACTTTCATCAACGAGCAAAATATCCGCAGGAATAACTTTAGAAATTTTTCTTTTGAAGATCCTTTTTTTGACTCCAAGCAACGCATGCAATGTTTTACCTGTCAGTAATGGAAAATCTTTAACCTCTCCCATAGCCCTTTTGATGCTCGCTTCAAGATTAGCGGTGGCTTTGCCTGTCGGAGCCGCCAGCTCAATTTGGCATTCTTTCTTCTGTTCATGGCTGAGATTTTCCCAAAAGATTTTTAGAAAAATGCCTGCAGTATGAGTTTTGCCTGTTCCAGGACCGCCAGTAATCACTGTAAGACAATTTTCGCAACTTTGTAAGATAGCCATCGCTTGCTCAGGTAGCAGAGAGTGCGTTGATACCAATTCATCGAGAGTCATGCGAACTTTTTCTAAAGTCAATCTAGGATGAGGATTAGTCTCATTCAGGAGCTGCCTCAAACTCCTGAAAAAAGCGCTTTCGAGAAGCCAATAACGTTGAAAATAATAGTTGCTTTTTCTCTTGCAAATTGGCGCTTTAAGAGACACCTCATCATTGGCAGAAGCCTCTGCAAGCAAAGGAGGGGCAATCTTTTGAGCGCCAAGGTGAATAAGGAACTCCAATTCTTGCTTTTGGCGATCCCATTCATCTGGAAAAACTTCAACATCCTCATGATTAACAGTCCAGAGACTATCGACTGAAGGGATAATTCCATTTCGATCAATGTTCACACATAAATGTCCCTGCCGCATTGCAATGGAAAGATGACAAATGAAAGCAGCCATCGCTTCGTCATTGATTGAAACTCTATTCAATATTCTTTTAGCTAACGCAAAATCGACATATTCTAAACGCTGCCCCATAAGCAATTTTTCAAGGAGTGGCCATTCGTTATCTTTCTTGCCTTGAGCTTTATTCCAAGGACTTTTAGCATATTTTTCGATAAATAGTTTTTCTGCAATGCCTAGCATCATTCCATTTCCCTCATAGAAGCTGTGAAAAAATTAGAATTCCGGCGATTGTGATGAGTTTTTTTCGCAGATTTCAAAAAACACCTCCGACTGAAACGTCTCGCATGCCGTTTTGGGAGGTGGTGATTTTTGAAAGATGCAAAAAAGATCTTAAAAGCGCCGCAAATCTCTATTTTTTTCACAGCCTCATAGTGATTTCTTAGAACCCTTCATGTTGTAAACTTCACGAGAGAAGTTTACATTGGGAACATTCACCCTAAAAACTCCGGTATCAGCTCCAAAGCCACGTAAAAAAATATAATATATTCCTCCAAAAACCTCAGCAAATGGCATATTAAAAACATTCAAATAACGCCGTAAAGCATCCATATAGATATCTGCTTGCAAATCATAAAAATTTGCTCCCATCGCTCGTTCTAAACACTCAGGCTTATAGCAACTGATATCAGGTCCCAACCAATTGCTCTTCCAGTCAACCAGAAAATATTTGCCTTGATGCTCAAAGAGAAGGTCGATAACGCCTTTTAAATATCCTGTCCGAACATGGGGAGCTTTATCGATGCAGCCTTCTAAACAAGGATAAATGAACTCGGCCTCTCTATAGATTTTCTTTGGATCGATATCAGCTAAACAAAACCATCCTTCATTGGTTTTTAAAGGGGCTTTTATGACTTTTAGTATCATCTCAGCAATCACATCTTGCCAACTTTCGAAGGGAGTCCCTTGCAAAAAGGGATAGATTTTAGCTCGAAGTAAGGAGGAAGGACCAACCAGATCTTCAAAAGGCATCACTTCTAAAATGCGATGAAGCAAAATACCGGTTTCATTCCCTGATGGCAATGTATGCGAAGTTTTCCTTTCCGCAAAAAAATCATGAGGAGCCGAAGCTTCTGTTGAATGTTCATGGACGATTGCTTCCTTCATCATGGATAAAGAAGTAAAGGATTGCATAGATAAAGGACTGCCAGGAATGCGGACGAGCTGTGGGGGAATGATTTCTATAGCCGATTCAATGGGCTTGTCATTGAAAAAACTAAGGGGTTCCTTCAACACTGTTAAAGCCATTAACTCAGAATTTTTCTCTACAAATCCAGCCAAAGGGAAGATATCTTGATTTTTAATCCTTTGATATAAGCCTTCATAGTTTGATTCAGGCTGATTAAGGCGCGCCAAAAAAAGTTCCATGGGTGAAGCTGTACCATATGAAATGTCGCCCGCTCCCTCAATGACGACAGGAATATACAGGCGGTATTTGGCACGGGTCAAAGCTACATAGAGCTGTCGCATCTTTTCAGCATCAACCTCTTCGCACTGTCTTCGATAAAGTTCGCTTTTGTGTTCATATCTTTCTGAACCCTGTTTATTTACGATCAAATTTTCCACTTCTTGTGGCCGTTTAAGAAGTCCAATCGCAAAGACAACATCGAATTCCAGTCCCTTGCTCGCATGCATTGTCATCAGCGAAATGCCATCTTGATCAAGGTCAAAGTATGTTTTAATTTTTTCAGCTTCATTCAATGCAAGCATTTCCATCTCATCGAAAAAAGCCAATATCCCCTCAATTGTCAAGTTGCGGGTTTCTTGTTCATTACTAAGAAGATCGATCAAATCTTGCCATTCCCGAACAAAATCACTTCCTCCCTCGCGAATGAGCAAGCGCTCCATGATCGTTTTCCCATCTGGATGCCATGAACTTTGCATGAAATTGTCAATAAAATGACTAAATCCATCGTTCAAAAGAAGCTGATTTAGGTGATGGCTCTGCTTGAGAATTTTTTCCATCATCATGTCATTCAAGGCTAGAAGCTGATCATGGGTCATTCCAATGACCTTGCCTCCTAGCGCCAATTTCAACATTCCCCGCTTTTGATAAAAGAAAAGTCCTTGAATGATTTCCCTCATGGCTGCCAAAGCAGGGGATTTTGCTAAATCTTTAGAGCGTTGTGTTTTTACGGGGATATTCTGGGATTGAAGATACCGCATCAACCTATCAGCTTGGTATCTATCTGCAACTAGAACAGAACATTGACTATATTCAACTTTATCTTCGTTAAAAAGGCGAAAAAGCTCTTTTGCAATTTGTGGAAAAAAATAAGCCTCAGAATATTCCATCGATCGTCTTTTTTTGTCCGAATTCTCGACCACCCAAAAATGCAGGCATTGTTCGCTGTCTGCAAATTTTCTCACCATTGTTTTTCCAGCAATAACAGGATGGAAAGAAAGGGATTTCGAACATTTTGGCAATGGAAAGAGGTCATGAGCTGCTGTAAACAGTTTATTAAGAGCCTCTATAAGCTGGGGCTGCGAGCGAAAATTTTTGCTCAACGTTGCAATGGACTCTTTCCCTAATTGGGAAGCGGCTTCCAAATAGGTATAAATATCTGCTTGCCTGAATGCATAGATTGATTGTTTAGGGTCGCCAACGAGATAAAGATATCCTTTCCATAAAGAGGTCTTGCCAAAAAGCTCCGAAAAAATTTTCCATTGCACTGGATCTGTATCTTGAAACTCATCAATGATAGCTACATCATATGAAGAACGCACTTTCTCAACAAAAGACTCATTTTCAATGGCTTGATGCATCCTTTCAAGGAGATCTTGATGTGTGAACATTTCTTCTTCTTGGCGAAAGTGCCGAATATATTTCTGACAATTGTCTGCAAGCAGAGAAAATATTTCTTCGCCATCTCTTGCCGGCGTAACAAGTGGTCCCAGGAAATCGCGTACATGCATTAAAAAATCAGGATAATGCAATGACTTGGAATCTACTTGAGAAGCTTTTGCAGCTAAATTGTCTGAATCAAAAGCTTCTAAAAAAATCAGTCCATCTGCAATCAACATATCAAAGTCCGCTTCTTCCCATGAACTTTGGTCAAATAATGTTGCAAACCGCTTAACCTTGTCGAGAACATGCCTATAAATTTGCTTTTTTTGATCCCGCAAACCGTTATAGGCTTTAGACTGGATTAAAAAGTCTTCGATAATTTTATTGGAATCGAAAGAATAATGGCCTTTGATCTCAGCCATAGCTATTTTAAACTGTCTGAAATATTCTGAAAAATTCGGAGGGGCAATAATGTTTAAATCCCTATCCACAGCTCGCAAAAGATTTTGCTCCAATGCATCGACTTTCCGTCCATGCTTGCTTAAAACAATCCTTAACTGCTCCGAACTATATACATTTTGGCTTAGCTCCGTGCGCAGAAAGTCCCGTACAGCTTGCAAAAGCTTTGTTTTCGATAGTCCTTCGTCCTCTTGAAAGCTTGCTTTCAAACCAACCTTTCCTTCAATTGCATAGCTTTTCAACATGCGCCAGCAAAAGCTATGGATTGTGAAAATTTGAGCCCCATCAAAGGATAGGAGAGCCTTTTCAATAAGCCTTTTAGCATCGCTGATAGAATCTTTCCCTTGTTCTATAATTGCTAAAATATAGTCGGGGAATTCAGCTAGTAATTTTTCTTCATCTGACCCGTTCATAGATAGCAAATTGGATTTCAAAGCCATTTTGAATGCGTCTAGGGCTTTTTCAAGGTTCTTTCGAATTCGTTCTTTAAGCTCTCTGGCAGCCGCACGTGTGAATGTAACAACTAGAATTTTTTCAAGAACCTCTGGAAGCTTGTCATTAGAACTTTCAATCAAAAGCCGCAAGACAATATTTTCGATAGCAAAAGTTTTTCCAGTTCCGGCCGATGCCTCGAGGATGGTATGTCGATGTATCTTCTGATTTCTATCTAATACATCAAACGCTTTCATGATTTTGACTCTGATTAATTTTCTTGAAACTTGTCGGATGCCAAACCTTGATTAGATCGGCATAGAGCTCTCGTGCCGTGCCTTGCCAGCCTTTAATAAGGGAATCCATATCAATAAGAGGGGAGGAGATACGCAGCCATTTCAGATATTCATTGTAGATAGGAAAGCTATCTTGGGAAGAATTGCCATAAAATACTTCATGCAATTTATCCGTGGATCCGCAAAGGATAGGAAAAATACACTCGGGCAGCAGTGGCGATAGAGAATTTTTTGCTCTTAAATAATATTTCAATAGATGGATGAGCTGAATTTCAAAATCGAATGCCGCATCCTTTATGGCATTTTTGCTGGCATCAACAAAAATTCCATTCAAGGCAAAAGGCAACTGATATCGTTTGATGAGGCAAAAAAACACAAGAAGCTTAGGCCATGCTTTTATTAATTCCTCCAAACTATCTTTCTTAAAAATGATCATCCCTTGCTGTGAAATATCATCGAGTCTTCCAATAATTTTTATCCGACCAAGTCCAGGAATATTAAGGCGCAGAGGAGGAAGCTGCCAAAGGTGAATTCCAGAAAAGCGCTCGCTCATTTCTATTGAAAAAATCTTTTCCAGATCGATGCCATCATTTGATAATTGCGCTTTGATCGCTTCAATCTCATTCTGAATACGCCGCTTTTCGATTTCCTTAAAAGGTCCTTTCGGCAATTGACCTGAATTCTCCGCGAATTTTATAACCTCCGAAACAGGAAAATAAATTCCTTTTCGTATGAGAATCGATCGATCAAGATTCGAGAGAAGAAAATCTTCATCGTTTTGAATCTGCCTTTGATCCTCATTCTCAATATAGATTTCTAAAACTCTGTTAAAATAGATCTTCAAAGGATCCTTTACATAGGCTGCTAACGAGTCTAATTCGATGACGATTTCACCTTCATCCGTCGGAGTCCCACATGCTGGCAAAGGAAAAGATGCTAAAAAAGAATGCTGTGGTTGTTTTTGACTACAATAATGCATTTTTGCCGCATTATAGTGGCTATTCCCATAGCTTTTGATTGAACCCCCTTCTGTGAAATATATTTTATTAAAGGGTGTGAAAGGATGCTTATAATAACAATGTCTTGAAGGTAAACCAGAGCCTATGCTGAAAGCGGTATCAAGATAATTTAACAGTTCATTCACAAAAAGCGATGGCGGCTGCTCATGAATATCTCCAGGATTTTGTGAAGAAAATGTCATCAAAAAATAGCGCCTTGCTGATAGAAGGGCTTCCAAGAACATATATCGATCAACATCCATTTGCTTAGGCTTAAAATCGGTCTCAGAATTGTCCACAAGCTTATTAAAGGAAATAGGCGACTCCATGCGCGGAAATGATTTTTCCCCCATTCCCATCAACACAACAATTTTTGCGGGAACTGTTCGCATGGGTAAAAATGAACAAAATCGTACCGCTTGCAAATTTCCCTCACGATAATTAATCGATTGAGTTTGTAAAGCCTGCTCTAAATGGCTAAAGATAGAAGAAAAAGGAAAAAGTGCCTCTTCAAGCTTATTTCCTGCCTTGCCAAAAGCTGTTAGCTCATCCATAAGTAAGCGTTGGCCTTCCAGATCTTCTTCAATGGATTTATTGCACTCGAAATATGCCTCACAAAGACATTTGAGATAAGCCGACCACTCCTTTAATGATGCTCGTCTCTGATCGCTCAAAGGTTTTAAATCGCTCATCAGCGATCGCAAAAGATTTAAAAGCCTCCCTAAAAGTACGCTTTGGCTTACATCAGAACTAGATAAAGGGAAGAATAAAGATTCGCGATCGACGTTTTCTCCTTCTTCTGACAAGACAAGGCCTTCAATCAAACGCCCCAGGCCATGTTCCCAAGTCCCCTCCCAATTCTCTTCCACCATTTCCTTTTGGCAATGATCCATCTTCAGCAACTCATTGCGATGAGAAGGATTTTGACCCCATCGAATCCCTGCCTCCTTAATCCAAGAATTTATCTGTTGAATGTCTTCTAAGGATAATCGATGACGTAACTGAAAAGAAGGATACTCAAAGAGTCTCATTAAGGAAGCAGCATTCCATCTTCCTTGAGAGAGGCATAATAAATGTAAAAATCCCTGGATAAAAGCATTCCGAGAAGGGATCTGTAAATCCATGAGCTGAAATTCAAGGCGACTCTCAGTGCCTTGAAAAATGCTTCGAATAAAGGGGGCATAATCGGCAAGATTCGGAACCAAAATGATAATATCGCTTGGATCAATCGGAACGGGATCCTTTCGATGCTTTTCAAGGAGAGTCAAAAGGGTATTGTAGACCACTTGGACTTCACGCATAGGTTTTGGAGCACTATGAATCTGGATCGTTTCGTCAAACGCATCAAATTCAATTTTTTTAGAAGACTCCGGATTCCGAAGCAAAGCTAAATCTGCTTGCACGGCTTCTAATAATGTGAGGGGGCCATTTGATGGCAGCAATGCGATGTCTTTTGATATCAAATTTTCATAAGATAAATAGTTAACGACAGAATCGGGAAGAGCATACATCTCATTTGTCAAGTGATCACCAGACTCTATTTGCAATGCCATTTCCCTGCCCAGCCGGCCAAAATTCGCAAGCAGAGGGTTTGTATCGGTTATAAACTCTTCCATAGCAATTTGTTGGACCGATGAGACACCTTGCCTCTCCAAAATCGATGTCAATCGCAGACTCTCTTTTTCGGAAAGAATATCGCTCCAAAATTTTTGACAGGGAGAAAGTATATAATAGAAGACAGGGATCTTCTTGCCCGCCCTTACAAAAAATTGATGGTAAATGGATGGGATGTAGCTCAAACTAAAGATATGAATTTGAACATCAGTGGGATCAATGTTTTTTTTGAAATCAAGTCCAGTGAATTTTCGATAGGGATAATTCCAAAAGCAATATAAGGATTCCATTTCCTTCCATAATAATTCTTGCCATCCGAGATCACCTCTTCGCTCCCACGAAGCAAGCATCTTCCCCCCAAATATTCCATAATCGACAAACAATTTCGCCAACTCAATCGCAAGAGCACATGTCCGCCTAAGTTTTTTTTTAGTCAGGCAAATGCGACCGCCATCCAATAACTCAAGATAATCGAATAGTCCCAGCCATTGAGAACGCAATTCTTTGGACAGCAGTTGAAACTTTTCAGCTTTGTTGATAATCGTATTTTCAATTGCTAATGCAAGTTCGAGCTGCGTCGGTTGATAGCATTTCACTTTCTTTACTTCGTCGTCGTTCGTCAGGATTGTTAAACGATCGACGATAGTCTCTATAAAACAAAACTCAATGCCTGCTGCAATTCCAAGCTCTGGATCTTGCGCCATCCGCAACATGAGCCATGATTTCATCGCAGCGCTAGGGACAATAATGATTCTCTTCGTAAAAGGGTGCGATGCTGCAGAAAAAAGATTCTTTTTTAAGTCTTCGAAAAAGCATTCAATTCTATTGCTGAAAAAAACACTAAAGTAGCTTTGCATCGCTGAACTATGGAACATGAAATTGTTAAAAATATGAAGAATAAACAAATCAAAGACAAATAAACATCAAAATTTAAACCCAACTTTTCTCTATGGTCTTCGGCTATGGTGATAAAATCAAAGAGATAAGGATCTTTAAGAGTTTCTTGCGCTAATTTTGACTGTGGAGCGGGTAAACTAGCTGAAAAGTTTGTGACGGCTTTGCCTTCCCGGCTGTAGATATCCGATTTAATCCAATCCTCTAAAAAACGAAGAAAAGATTTTGTTAGGTGAGGGGTAATCAATTATATTAGAGACTCCAGGAAAAAAAAAGCACGCATTCATATTTGCCAGTCGAGGCTCTTCCAAAGCTAGAAGCTCTTCTTAATCAATATTCTGAATCAGAAGAGGGATTCGTTGATTGGACTGTTGTAGCAAGTAGCGATATCGCAAAATATGGGCAGGCCAGAATTGTTTTACGTGGTGCACGTTTCCGTGAAAACATGTCTCAAAAGGAATTGGCCAAGCAAAGTGGAGTTTCGCAAGATAATATCTCGCGAATCGAAAATGGAAGGCGTTCTGTCGGTGAGAAGGTAGCTAAAAAGCTGGCAAAACCTCTAAAAATTAATTACAAACTATTGTTAGAAGAATGCGAATAATTAATTTGGCATCAAATCTTTTAGCGAACATCTTAATGGGGCTGTAACAATAATGTTCTCTATTGCGCTCTCCTCGTTGGTGGGATAAAAAAGCTTGAGAGTAATCTCATTAGACTTCATACTAGAGCTATTTATGCTGTAAAGAACCATTCTCTCTATAAGAAGCTCTAAGGAGAAAATAGCTTGTAAATTTTCCGAATTAAAAATATGACGAAAATTTTATAAGTTTATAGTAAAACCAAAAGAAAGGATTCAATGTCCTCATCTCTCATTCGTCGCCTCAGCTCTTTTACCTTTTTGAATGTCACTCAATTCCTTGGCGCCCTTAATGACAATATTTATAAATTATTGGTTATCTATTTCTTCATACAAGCTGAAGGAATCGAAAACAGCCATCAAATTCTCGCAACCACCGGCGCAATTTTCGTCCTTCCTTTCTTGCTCTTCTCCGCTTCCTCGGGAACGATGGCTGACCGGTTCAGCAAACGCAATATCATTGTCCTGACAAAAGCATTAGAATTTGTGACGTTGGCTCTTGGCGTTATCGCCTTTCAATATGAAAGCAAAATCGGCTCCTATTGCGTCCTTTTTTTGATGGCAACCTTAAGCGCAATTTTCGGCCCTTCGAAATATGGAATTTTGCCAGAACTCGTCTCCAGCGACAAAATCTCCAAAGCCAATGGCTTGATGAGCTCATTTACCTTTTTGGCTATTATTTTAGGAACTTTTTGCGCCTCCTTCCTCTTAGAAATCACCAATAGACATTTTATTTTCGCCGCCCTTCTTTCTACTCTCATGGCCTTCATCGCCATGATCGCAAGCTATTGTATTGAATACACTCCACCCGCTGGATCTTCCAAGCGTTTTAATATTCTTTTTTTAAATGAAATTGCTGCAACAATCAAAGAAACAAGTAAAAATCCTTCTTTATTGACTGCTGTCTTCGGTTCAGCTTTCTTCATGTTTTTGGGAGCCTTTGTCCAGCTAAATATTATTCCATTCGCCGTGCAATCATTAAAACTTAGCGATGTGCAAGGCGGCTACCTCTTTTTGGTCACAGCATTGGGAATTGGATCCGGCTCAATTTTGGCAGGCAAAATTTCTGGAAAAGTCATCGAACTCGGCTTGGTTCCCCTTGCAGGTCTCGGCGTCACAATCAGCTGCTACTTGCTAGATCTTTTCTCCGACCACTTATTTGTCGTTTTCCCTCTGGTTGTCATTTTAGGTCTTTTCGGCGGCATCTATCAGATTCCATTGGACTCCTACATCCAAGTATCGAGTCCCAACAACTCCCGCGGACAAATTGTCGCCGCCACAAATTTTTTGAGCTTTTTCGGGGTTCTATGCGCATCGGCACTCCTCTATCTCATCTCTGAAGTTTTTGGCTTCAATGCGGACAAAGGATTTACAATCGTAGGAACTTTAACATTATGCGTGACAGTGGCCATTGCCTTCCAATATTTCGATTATTTAACGCGCTTTATCGCCATGATTTTGTCGAAATTGCATTTTAAAACTACTTTGGAAGGGGCTGAATATATCCCGAGCGACAATCCAGCAATCTATGTATGCACGCACACAGCCTGGAATGATACCTTGCTCTTGCTTGGAGCTCAGCGACGACGCATGCGTTTCTTTATCGAACAAGAAAAAGACCATCAGCACCGCTGGATAAAATGTCTTTATTGCCTTTTACGTGTTGTGTTAATCCCTCAAATCGAACCCCTCGAAAATAATACTGTTTGCTTAAATACCATCAAAAAGACCCTTAAACGCGGAATTTCCGTATGCATCTTTGTGCAGAACGGAAATCTTTCTGATGAAATTGAAAAGCTCAATGGTTCATACTCGTTTCAAGAAATACGCGATGAATTGGAATATTCCATCATCCCAGTTCTAATCCAAAAAGGGGAAAAAAGCAGACACTCTCCTTTCCTTACACGCTTCTTAAACAAATTCCGAGTGCCTGCCGCCATTTCCTTCGGTTGATATTTAATCTATTGAGGATAAACTCTCGTATGCAAATTACAAATCTTCGCTCATTGAATTTGGAACAACTCAATAATTTTTTGCATAAAGAACCCATCCAGGTTCATTTTGGAAGATGGGGTTTTGCCCACCCGACCTATACCTGGAAAAACAATGCTTCCAAAGAGAGCCTGACTCTTCCCGAAGTAGAATCATGCATCTTCCAAGCCTATAAAAGGGCAATAAAAAATACTGAAAACAGATCTCTCCCACACTCCTTAAAAGAAAAGATCCGCCGCAGACAAATCAAAACCGGAAAAGAATTAGCAGAAACTGCCCATTTCATCCATGATAGCACGGAGAAAATGCGGAAATCACATTCCTACATTAAGCAAGCCGCCCATAATATCTTTAAGGCCTATGATTTTTTTAAATCTTCTGAAAAAAATGAATCTTCAGAAACCCTTCTCACCTTCGAAGCTAGACTGCTTGCCGAAGAAGCAACTTTAAATACGTTTTCGAATTTTGAATCTTTTTTTGCCAACTTCCTAGGATTAAATAACCCCCATTTCGTTGACGACAACGAGGGTGTGGAATTTGTCTTTTTCACAAATATTCCCCACCAAAAAACAGCTTATAACAAAAAGCCCATACCTGCAAAGTTCAATCCATATGATGTTTTGGGCTTGCCAGCAAATGCCACTGCTGATGAAATCAAACGAAAATATTACAAATTAGCAAAAACTTTGCATCCGGATAAAAATCCAAACAATCCAAACGCAAAAGAAAATTTCCAACAATTGCAAGAAGCCTTTGAGGTTCTGAACGACACCAAACGAAAAAACGACTATGACCGCTTTGGCATTATATAGGCAAATATCTAAGTAATTGGCAAATAAAGGCTGAACATCATTCCGCCAGAAGGCCTGCTCAAAATTTTTAACTCACCGTTATGAATTTCAGCAATGACTTTGGCGATAGCTAATCCTAATCCTAATCCTGAAGATGTTGTTCCTGGAAGTCTATAAAATTTTTCAAAGGCAACATCTAACATTTCTGGTGGTACCGCTTGTCCTTCGCCAGAAACAGTCATAATAACATAATCTCCGCTTCGCTCGCATTCAATTTTGATTGTCGACTCTGGGGGAGAAAATTCCATCGCATGAAAGGCTAAATTATAAAATAAAAGTTCGATCAAATCGTAATCGAAATAAATCTCCGGCAGCTCTTCTTCGACTTTCAAATCAAATCGATAGTTGGGCGTCGTTTTCTTAAGCCTTTCACAAGAGGTTGTCAGAAGATCTTTGATATTGTACTTCTCTCGATTAACAGGAGTCAGTCCAGCGCTCAGATTCACCATGGCTGAAATGTTTTCAAGAATTCGTGTAAGACTTTCAGTGGCTGTAGTAAGATGTTCGAGGGGATTAATTCCTCTCTCTTCAATTCCTGGTATTTCAATTTTCTGCAACTCTTTCGTCGCATCCTGAATCGTCAACAAAGGCCCTTCAAACAAGTTGGCAATCAAATTAAGAATGGATTGATATATCTTCTCCACCTGCTTATGCTGCTCATGCAAGCGAGCTTTTTGTTCCGAAAACCTTCTTTCAAGATAATTGGCAAGCTGTTGGCCTACTGTATAAAAGAAATTTTTCTCTTCAATCGTTAGCTCCTTATTAGCATTTGGTCGATAGGCAAGAACGCCCATGACTTCATTTGAGCCTTTTAGAGGGATATAAAGGTTTTGCGCAAAAGGGAGTGTCGATGTCGACCACCCAGCCTCCTTACTATTTTGAAACACCCAGTTCGCCGCAGCCTTCTCTTTTTCATTATGAATCAATGAGGATGCCCCATCAAAAATAAGGCCATTGTCAAGCTTTTTAATGAGAATTTCACAACGTCCCTCTAAAACAGAGCTTAAACGATCCTTAACAGACAGCAAAATTTGATCGAATGAGGGTGAAGTCGCGATTTCTCTTGTAATTTCGTACAAGGCTTCAATTGATCGCTCTCTTTTCGACAATAATTCCGTATGCTTCCTTGCCCTATCTGTCAATACCCCAGTAAAGATAGCTGTTACTAAATAGAGTGCGAGCAGAATAATATCTTCTTTTAAAGAAAATGGGGAAGACTCTTGTTCAGGGATAAAAAAGATTACCCATATTAAGGCGTAAAGAATCGATGCGAAAAATATTGGACCCTTTTTAAAAAAAAGGCTAAGAAACAATATGCCAAGAAGAAAAATGAATCCTGCGACTTTATATCCAAGAGCGGATAGAAAAATTCCATTAAACAACGCCAGACCCAATACAAAAACTAATACGAGGAGATAAGAAGAAGCGCTGCTCTTGAGTGACAACTTGAACTTTTTCCTAAATCTCTTCGTATATAATGTTTGTCTGATGACATGAAGATCGATATCACTGCATTCTTTTGCTAAGCGGTCTAACAATGAATTTCTTTGGAAAAAATCTAACCAGCTCTTTGGTGATCTCCCTATAATGATTTGAGTCACGCTTTTCTGTCTCGCAATTCTTTGGATGGCTAATGCCAAATCCGGCGCGCTAATAGTAATGACTTCCGCTCCAAGATCACGTGCAAGGGCTAAATTTTTAGCCAAAGTTTCGCGTTCGCTTTCATCAAGAACGCTTCCATCATCAACGTTAACAGCAATCCAAGGAGCATCTAAATTAAAAGCTAGCCTCCTTGTGATGCGTATTAATTTTTGAGAATGAGGACTTTGGCTGATCGCCACCAAAAGTCTTTCTCGAGGTTTCCATGCATCGGAACGTTGGGCTGTAGAAAACATTCCTTTCAAATCATGATCAACCTTTTCAGCAGCATAACGCAAAACGATTTCTCTCAACGCCGTTAACCGATCTTCTTGGAAGAAATTTTGAGCAGCAATCACCGACTGTCCACCCAAATAGACTTTACCCTCATTTAAACGTCTGAGAAGCTCATTTGGGGTAAGATCAATTAGCTCGATGAAATTCGCCGTTTCGATGACAAGATCAGGAACCGTTTCACGGATAATAATTCCTGCTATTCTTTCAACAACATCTTTAAGGCTTTCAATGTGCTGCACGTTAAGTGTCGTATATACATCAATGGCATGATCAAGGATTTCAACGACGTCTTGCCAGCGCTTAAGATGCCTAGATCCCGGAACATTGCTATGAGCCAATTCATCAACCAATACCAATTGAGGTTTGCGCTTTAGAATGGCATCAAGATCCATTTCCTCAAAAGTAGCTTCCTTATAATTAATCGTCTTCAACGGGATAATTTCAAGCCCTTCCAATAGTTTTGCAGTTTCAGTACGGCCATGAGTATCGACAACACCGACAACAATATCGATGCCTTCGCGTCTTAAATTCTGCGCCGCTTCAAGCATGCTGTATGTCTTGCCGACACCTGCCGCCATTCCCAAAAAAATTTTCAGTTTTCCACGAAGGCGCTGGCTTTCTTCGCGTTTGAAAATCTCTAACAGCTTTTCTGGACTGGGTCTTTCTTCAATATTCATAAATCAGACTTAAGTTCATCAAGAGCTATATTGAGTTCTAATACATTCACACAAGAGGGAGCTAAGTGATGGAAAAATAAAGGCTTGGTGCTTTCTAAAATTATGTCGTTAAGGGTCTTTTTGTTTTTTTCATCTAAGTTTCGTGCTTTAACAATCCGCTCAACTTGAAAATAGGCAGCCTCTGGACTGATATGCGGGTCAAGACCACTGCCTGACGCATATAACAATTCGCTGGGGATATTATTGACCACATCTGGTGTTCCATGAGTCTTGGAAATATGATCTTGACGCTTTTTAACAAGTTCTTCCAACTCCAAGCTGATAGGTCCCAAATTACTTCCTCCTGAAGGCAAAGGATTGTAGTCCACAGCTGAAGGACGTGGCCAAAAATAACGTGGGTTCTCAAATTTTTGACCGATCAATTTTGAACCTATGAGCTTGCCTTTAAGGGAAATTATGCTGCCTTCAGCCTTCTCTTTCATGGATAATTGAGCTATTCCTGTAATCAGGAAAGGATAGACAAAGCCGGTTAAGAACAACATCCACAGAAATAATCTCAACATCTGACTTTTCATAGTCTTCTAAAACCTATCGCTACTAATTTTCAAACAAGATGAAAAAATACAAGAAAAAAATCGATCAACTTAATGCCGATGAAGGGCAATATAATTCCTCCCAATCCATAAATTAAAACATTCCTTTGCAATAGCTTGTGCGCAGATTCTGCGCGATAATTAATCCCTTGCAAGGCCAAAGGAATCAACGACACGATGATAAGTGCATTAAAAATCACAGCGCTTAAAATAGCGCTATGATGCGAGTGAAGCATCATAATATTCAATACGCTCAAAGGACTCTCATTACTACCTGGAGGTACATATAATCCCCAAAAAATCGCTGGAATAATCGCAAAATACTTGGATACATCATTCGCTATGCTAAATGTCGTCAATGCTCCTCGTGTCATTAAAAGCTGCTTTCCAATTTCAACAATATCGATCAACTTTGTAGGATTGCTGTCCAAATCCACCATATTCCCAGCTTCCCGAGAGGCTTGTGTCCCTGTATTCATGGCCACCCCCACATCCGCTTGGGCTAATGCAGGAGCATCATTCGTGCCGTCTCCAGTCATGGCAACCAGCCTTCCTCCTTCTTGCTCCCTTTTGATCAAATCAAGCTTCACTTCAGGTGTAGCCTCGGCAATGAAATCATCCACACCAGCTTCTGCAGCAATCGCCGCAGCCGTTAATGGATTGTCACCCGTAATCATGACAGTTTTTATGCCCATCCTGCGCATTTGCTCGAAACGTTCTCTCAATCCTCCTTTGATCACATCTTTTAAGTGGACAACCCCTGCAATTTTTTGATTGTCGCTAACCAAAAGAGGAGTAGCCCCTTGATTGCAAATGAAAAGTACAGCAGAATCAATCTGTGAAGAATATATTCCTCCTAAAGATTCAATATGGTCTTTAATTGCATCTGCAGCGCCCTTACGAATTCGACGTACAATATTTCCCTTTTCATCCCGAAAATCAATGCCGCTCATGCGTGTTGTGGCAGAAAAAGGAATAAAAATTGAATTTGAAAGATCTAATGATTCAGCCCTCAATCCATATAAAGCCTTGGCTAAAACGACAATGGATCGTCCTTCCGGCGTTTCATCGGACAGCGAAGACAATTGGGCGATATTGGCAAATTCTTTTTCATCCACTCCAGTTGCAGGTACAAAAGCCGAAGCCATGCGGTTTCCCATTGTTATGGTTCCAGTTTTGTCCAAAATCAATAAATCAATATCTCCTGCAGCCTCCACAGAACGTCCGCTTTTGGCAATGACATTACAGCGAATCAGCCTGTCCATTCCAGCGATGCCAATGGCTCCTAAAAGAGCCCCAATTGTTGTTGGAATTAGACAAACTAACAATCCCACTAAAACGGGAAGGCTTACAATTTCACTATGATTGGAACCGCTCGCATCTACGCTATAATCCACGAATAGTTTAAGGGAACTCACTGTCAATAAAAAAACAATTGTCAGACCGCATAATACGATATGCAAAGCAATTTCATTCGGCGTCTTCTGCCTTTTCGCCCCTTCAACCAAATAAATCATATGGTCGAGAAAGCTTTCGCCCGGTCCGGCTGTGACACGTATCTTTAGCTTATCGCTGACAATTTTTGTGCCCGCAGTCACTGCACTACGATCACCGCCGCTTTCGCGGATGACAGGTGCAGACTCTCCCGTTATTGCCGATTCATCCACAGTAGCTACGCCTTCAATGACCTCGCCATCAGCCGGAATGACTTCTCCCACTTCGCAGAGAATGACATCTCCTTTTTTTAATTCCATGGAAGGGACCTTAACTTCAATATCATCGACAAACTTGCGTGTAAAGGCTTCTATTTGCGTTTTTCTTAAAGAGGCTGCCTGGGCTTTACCACGGCTTTCGGCGACAGCTTCCGCAAAGTTAGCAAAAAGAACCGTAAACCAAAGCCACATAGCAATATGTATATGGAACCAAACAAAATGCCCTTGAAATCCTTCTATCAAATCATATCCAGTCGTAATAATCGCCCCTATATAGGTAACGAACATGACTGGATTCTTCATCTGACTGCGAGGATTTAATGTCCAAAAAGAACTTTTCAGGCTCTGGAAAAGTTGCGAAACATTTAATATTCCTGATGGACGATACTTCGCATGATCTTTTAAGTACTCATTCATGCACTGGCTCCTGCAAATGGAAAAGATTCTCCTTTTAACATGAGCAAATGCTCAATAATGGGACCAAGCGAAAGGGCTGGAAAAAAAGTAAGAGCGCCGACAATCAAAATGACACTAATGAGCAATGCCCCGAACAAGACAGTATTTGTCGAAAGGGTTCCTAAAGAGCGGGGAATGACTTTTTTATTTCCTAAAAGCCCAGCAAGGGCAAGGCTAGGAATCAAAATTGCCATTCGTGCCAAAAGCATAACAACACCTAATGAAATATTGTAATAATCAGTATTGGCATTGATTCCAGCAAAAGAACTTCCATTATTCCCTGCAGATGAAGTAAATGCATACAGCAACTCGCTTAATCCATGCGGCCCTTTAGCAGAAAGGCTTGATAGGGCTGCAGGAAGAACACTGGAAATTCCCGATCCGATGAGAATGAGAATACTTGGAGCTAAAATAGCTAATATCACCCATTGTATATCTCTTTTTTCAATCTTTTTGCCCATATATTCAGGAGTTCTTCCTACCATCAACCCAGCTAAAAATACCGTCAATAAAACAAACATAAGCATGCTGCTTAGCCCGACGCCGACTCCTCCAAAAACCAACTCCCCCAACATTATATTAAACATTGTTACCCCGCCTGCCAAGGGTGAAAGACTCGAGTGCATCGTATTCACAGAACCATTTGACGTAGAGGTGGTGGCTGTTGCCCAAAGCAGACTATTCATCATTCCTAAACGCGTTTCTTTGCCCTCAAAAACGGGATTCGCATCCAAAACATCGTTAACATGATGCTCTGAGTAGGATGAAATGACAAGGCCGCTTCCCCACATAATAAACATCACTCCAAGCAACAGCCCGGCATGCCTCTTGGATCTCGCCATAATCCCATATGCATAAACAAGAGATGAGGGAATAAGAACCAGTGCAAGAGTTTCCAAAAAATTCGAAAATGCCGTCGGATTTTCAAATGGATGCGCACTGTTCGTATTAAAAAAACCGCCTCCATTCGTCCCCAACTGTTTAATCGCAATTTGAGAAGCAACAGGCCCCAGAGGAATCGTCTGCTTCGTTCCTTCTAGAGTTTCCACTTCAACATAAGGAGAAAGCGTTTGCACGACTCCTTGACCGACAAGAATAAGGGAAAAAACAAAACAAAAGGGAAGAAATATGTAGATAATGCTGCGCACAATATCCACACCAAAATTGCCGACAAACTTTGTACTCCTTCCAGTAATGCCTCTAATCAAAGCCATCAACGTTGCGCATCCTATCGCAGGGCTTAAAAAATTCTGCACAGTTAATCCCCACATTTGAGAAGCATAACTAAGCGTCGTTTCACCTGCATACGCTTGCCAATTGGTATTTGTGACAAAACTAATTGCCGTATTGAACGCTAATGCCAACGGAACATCGGGAAAATGCTGTGGATTAAATGGTAGTATCGATTGGAATACCTGAATAAAAAAAATGAAAATAAATCCATATAGAGTAAACCAAAGCATCGCTTTAATGTATTGCTTTGAGGTCATTTCCTCCTCTGGATTAATGCCGGAAAGACGATAGCTTAATACTTCCAGCCAACCCAGCAAAGGATGTAATATTGTCCATCTTCCTTGAAAGATTCTTGCTAAAAAGTATCCCAATGGAGGCGTTAAAATCCCCAGCACTATCACAAAACAAATCACAGGTAGCCAATTCAACAAAAACAAAAGGAACCTCCAGATCTACATAGCGATAAACGCATTAGAATTTTTCCGGATAAATCATTGCATAACTCAAATAGATCAATAGCAATACGACCACGAATCCATAAAAAGCATTTTCCCATAGCATAACGAAACTCCTAGGAGACGAAACTCCACACTAAGCAAGAAAAATCAAAAATTCAATATTATTTTTTAATTAAAACCCAGCTTGCTACCGATGAAGGCAGTCAGATTCGAAATTCTTTTCTCTCTAGAAGCTCGCACCTTCGGCTCTGAAAATAAGAGGGCCATATTTTCTAATATGGCCCTCTTATTTTTGCAAGCTTCTAGAGAGAAAAGAATTTCGAATCTGACTGCCTTCATCGGTAGCAAGTTGGGTTTAAAATCGAAGGGTGATATCCGCGCCAAATAAAACCATCCCTCGCCTTTTTCCCAGGTCAAAGGCTCGACGTGACCAATTTCGGTAATAACCAAGTTCTGGCCGAATCTGAAAGATAGGCGTAAAATTATGAGTGATTCCAACGGTGTGGCTTGTATAAGTCCCGCGAAATCCCGATCTCTCCCCATCAACATCACGCCAATATTCATTGCGAATTGTTAAAAAATCTGTCTTAGAGAGCTCAAACAACGTATAATTGACTGTACCGAAGGTCAATGTTGTTCCAGGAATATTCGGCCCTATACCGCCACCACCACCAAATGATCTGGCAGGGCCAATACTAGGTGTCCCGCCAACGACAGCATCGCGCTGCCACATAAAATAGGCTTCAGTTTTCGTATGCATGGCATCGTTAAATTTGTGCTGCCAAGTCCCTACAAGATAATTGAAGTTATCATGACCAGCGCGCTTCCCATGGTATTTAAATCGACGGAACTTAGCAGCATTGATGGAATTTAAAACCAGGTAGATTGAATCTTTATTAGTGCAAGACACCCATCTAACACCAAACATTCCCGTTGGAACTGCTCCAGGATACCAGGGTGCCATGTCTGTTCCTGCATGCAGGGCCGCCTGGACAGTCCAATACTTATTAAGCATAACGGTAGCCATTACACCGGTCTGGGTGTAGGTATCAAACGTGAAAAGTAATGAATGCGTTCCTAAATAGTTATCAGGGGCAAATTGAGTCTCAATATCCGGACAAGCAATCCAGCGACCAATACGCAAAATCATTCCCTGCACGACCCTTGGAAAATAGATATCAACATACTGCTCTGTAAAATCATACCCATAGAGCCTGTTATCTTTGAGAAGCTGAAAACTTGTCCAGCCGCCTGCCGTCATATAGCGATAATCAATTCCATAGAGAAAAGTCGATCGAAACCCGACATCAATGTGGTTAGTCTGCACCGAATCCACTTGACGTTCTAGTCGAAAAACAAATTGATCAAGCTCGATTCGATTTGGAACGATCCAATAGGAGTCTGGAGTATTTGAATTCCTGCATGTGCTTAAATTTCCCGATACATTGAACCAACCATAAGCGCGTATTCCTGTCTTTTTTATTTGCTCTCCGCAAGGGGTATCATAAAATGATTGCATTAACGGATAAACTGTGTCATCCGGAGGCACGCCAATTAAGGGATATCCTTGAAATTCAGCTGAAGGAAATGGAGGTGAAGGAAAAGGAGCTGGGAGTGCACGTCTGGGCGGTTCTTTTTTCTCGGAGTCCTTATCGCCGCAAGAATCTTTGCCATTGTGATTGTCTTCATCTTCTTTGTTATCTTTATCCTCATTGCCTTTTTTGTCGGCATGACTATCCGATTTGTTATCAGGATTATCCGATCTGTGATTGAAATTGCCATTGCCACCTGAATTTCCCGATGAACTCGGATGCTGAATGACAGAATGGCTTTGATCTAAAGAATTATTGGCTAGATTTTGTAAAGGAAGAGAAAAGAAAATAACGACAAGGCTACAAAAAACTATTCGCACGAATATTTTCATGATATTTTCCCTGCTTAAAGCAAGGAATCAACTTAATATTCTTCTATATCCAAGTCAAGTTTTATAGAAAAAGAAAGCGGCAGCATCTTGCTGCCGCTTTTCGATAATCAACGACTCTAGAAAGCGTATATCGCTTCCATCTCAAATTTGGAATAGGTATGCGATCCACCAATACGGCTATCATCCGCTTTAGACCATTCTAAGATGGTATCAAGTGTCATATTGTCTGTGAACGCATATAATCCCTCAAACCTCCATCCGCGGAAATTGGTATTGCCACGACGCGAGCAAGATGTAAAACTCTCGTCGAGAATATTACCTCTGCCAATACCTCCCATATCATCATCTGGCATGGCTTGAGCTTGAACAACTTGATATTGGATTTCAAGCGCCCAGTCTCCTTCCTTAACGACATCGCCAAGCAAAACGCCGGCATACCAGGCAATATTTTTCTTCTTATGGATGAAGCGAAGATTGCGTGCAGCATGGTTATATATAAAGGCCGTATAAAATCTAGCAGGCATGGAAAGAACTTCTACAGGTACATTATAAGCCAAAGTTACCTGTGAATTGATAAATCTAAACCCTCTAGGATTTCGTACAAAACACCGGTTGATGCCATGTTTTTCCCAGTCGATAAACGAGTACTTAAGATCGACATTGCTATCGAAAATGTCCAAGAGCCCTGTTTCAACAATCCAAGCAAAATGGTTAACTCTCTCATCAACAAGGAAACCAGCAGCCTGCACGTACCAATCAGCAACACATTCCCAAGTGTTTTCATACTTTAACAAAAGCCCGTCAAAGCGGCTCAAAAATTGCACATTCGATTCAAATACGTTATAAAGGTTGCCGCGGCGTCCAAGTTCGACAATAAATCTCGAACAGTCATCTGAATAGATTTCACCACCCATGTAGGATTTTTTCAAGCAAAGATCACTGCAGTTACCACTTCCATGATAGCCTTCGGGATCGCCAATGCACTGCCTTGCCTTATCCAAGCAGCATGGACTGCAATTTTTTCCATTATCTTTTGTAAAAATGCAAGGATGGCCATTATCATCCACCCCAGCTGAGTTATCATAACGAATTTGAGCTACGGCCCAGGTCCTGTCCGCTATGTAATCAAAACGGAGATTGAATTCAATGTCGAAGTCATTTCTAGAAACAGGCCTGCCATTAATGCCCACAGTCCCATGACCGCGAAGTCTCTGGCCGCAGCAAGTTTCATTAAGATGACGCCATTCGGTGCGTACATCACCGCTAATATTCAAATTTGCGCATGGCTCCGCTTCAATCGCCCTTCTTTCCCTTAAGAAGTCTCTGAGGGCATCAAAGTCTCTTTCATTGAGTTCTTCATCAAAACGTGAATTATCTTGTTCATCAGCGAGCAAAGGACACGTTGCAAAAAAAGCAAGTGTCAATACTAGCGACAACAAGTACCTATAAAGTTTCATTTGTGTTTCTCCATTATGCATATGGACCGATCAGCTTATGAGCCATTCTCGCTGTAAACTTTCCGAGAACAATAGGGAAAGGGTTTTCGAAAATTCTTGAAAGTTTAGAGTGAGAATGGCTCCTTAATTTTATCGCTATCGAAATATCGTTTTTAAAAAGTTATAATTAGGAATTCTTATCAAATTCATTGTGTTCTTCATATTCACGGTAAATGGTTTATCGACTTTAAGGGTTAAAGTCAATATTTTTTCGACGTGAAAAATACCCTAAAATATATTTAAAGTTGATTTTTAAAATTTTTGATATCACTTTAAAATCGTAATATCTCAGTAATTATCAACGGATTACAGCGACAAAAAAACGTAAGTATTATCTTGATTCAAAGCAACAGCTGAAAGATTTTTTGCTTTTATGGGGAACAGATATTTAAAACAGGATAAGCTGGACCGCCTCCGACGGCAGGATGAACAAAATAAGATGAAAAGTATGAAAAAAATCATCTTATTTTAGGCTTAAAATTGTACGCCCTAACGCAGGGCGACCTACTTATGTCACTATCGTAGCAAAAAATTAGTCGTTTAAAATACCAAGCTCCGGTAGCATGTAGCCTCATGCGTAAGCGTGGGGTACAGAATTAAACATTAAATGAAGCCATGAATATGGCGGCAGAGATTTAGCAAATTGAAACTAACACAGAGGATGTATTATTCCTATCGCCGCGTCCGCGGCTTAAATTTATTACTCATTTATACCCCATGCTTACGCATGGGGCTAAATGCTGCCGAAGCTTCGCTCCTTGACCCTTAGCTTAACATGTATGTACGGTATAGCAGCGACAAATCTTATACCACTACCGTGGCAAAAAATTAGTCGCTTAAAATGCCAAATTCCAGTAGTCCTTCGGACTACTGGAGTATGGGGTGCAATCACTGGTGTAGGTGATGAATGGGTTTAATCTTATATTTCCTTATATCTTGTTTTTGCTATAGTTCTTCGCCATGAAGATATTTTCACTATTCTTTACGCTTATTTTAAGTGCACGAATATGTGCAGCCATCATCCATGATGATGCGCATCTCATCAATCAAAACGATTTACACAAGATCGAACGCTGGGTCGATGAAATCGAAGCAAAAACAACAGCGCAAGTTGCCGTTGTCACTTTAAAATCTCTTGAAGGGGCCCCTATCGAAAATTATGCCGTTCGCTTATTCGAAAAATTGGGTGTCGGCCAAAGAGAAAAAGATAATGGCGTTCTATTTCTTGTCTCTGTCCAAGATCGGTTGCTTCGCATTGAAGTAGGTTATGGCCTCGAAGAGGTGATCACAGATATTTTATCAAATAAAATCATCAACACTATTATCGTTCCGGAATTCAAAAACGAATCCTATTCCAAAGGAATCCTAAAAGGCGTATGGGAGGTTATTTCCTTAATTGCCGCCAATTCTCAGGTGACGCCTCCAATCCAGGAAAAAGCCTTTGAAGACCCTATTAAAATTCTTTCCTTTATCTTATTCCTAGCTCTAGTTCTTTTATCTATGTGGATTCATCTAACTAAGTCATCCGAAGAAGAATATGATGATAGCTTTGGGTCTTCAACTCTAGGCAAACCTATCAACTATTTTAACCGAAACACTTTCAATAGTAACAGTAGCGGCGGTGGAGGACGTAGTGGTGGTGGTGGAGCTAGTGGGAAATGGTAAATCATCAAATTGAGGTATTATGAAGCAAATCCGCATTTCTATCGCAGTGATTGTCCTTTTATGTTTGATCGTCTTTGGATGGTATCAACATGGATATAATGAAATAGTTAAATTGGATCAAAACGTAAAATCAAGCTGGGCTCAAGTAGAAAGTCAATTGCAAAGACGTTTTGATTTGATTCCCAATCTTGTTAGAACTGTAAAGGGTTATTCAGAACATGAACGAGGTTTATTTGAAAATGTTGCATCTCTTCGAAGTCAATGGGCACAAGCTTCGAGTGTTTCTGAAAAGGTAGAGGCAGCAAATGCATTGGCTCCAACAATAACGAAGTTATTATTAGTTTTCGAAAATTATCCCAACCTAAAAGCCAATGAAAACTTTTTAGCCTTACAGAGTCAATTAGAAGGTACGGAGAATCGATTGGCAGTTGAACGAAGGCGTTATAATCAGGCTGTCGAACAGTTTAATGCCTATCAGCAAAGTTTTTTCGGTCGCTTTTTCGCCAATCAAACAGGAAAGATAGAATCTGCAACATATTTTAAAGCAGTTGAAGCGGCTTCAACAACTGTCCCTGAAGTGAATTTCTAACTCTCCTAACGAAAAAAAAGAATTCATCATGCTGTCTTCCTATCGCCGCATGAGAAGCATCCCTCGTTCAAAGCCCGTACTATATTCATATGGCTTTGTATATATTCCCCAGGTGATATCTTTTCGGCTGCCGTTCAACCATTGTTCCCAAATGGTCATTGGATGGCCTATACGTCCTGTTGCATCGATACGCCATAATTCAAATCTTCCTGATCCAGGGTTCAATACAAAACCGAATTCCTCTTTAACCCAATTGGTGTCAGCAAAAATAATAGGTGCTGGCATTGCATAGCCTAGCTTCTGGGCCGCATGGCTAACGATCGTATGATAATCGACATTTGATGCGGTGGTTTGAAGAGTCATAGAAAGAAGGCCTTTAAAAATTCTTTGAAGGGCATCGGCATCCATCATTGTGGCTTGTGTATAACTTTGAGAAGCGGCTTCAAAGATGTCAAAGAAAATCTGGCGATATTCAGGACTCAATTCAGGAATTGCATCATACAAATTTTCAAGTCTTTCCTTGAGCTCGGAACGATGGAATAGCGGCAATAAAGAGTAAAGAGAGCTATCGATCTCGTTTTCATTCAATATAGAACGACCCACTTGCTTCAAGCCTCTTTCCTTACTGATTGTGTCAATAATATGGTCTCTAAATTCACCTGGACGCATAGTCCCATAAAGCGTACCGAATACCCTCAAGAAATAATGTCTATAGTTTTCAGGAACGAATGCGGCGAATCGTTCGATGAGGTAATGCATTTTTTCCGCATCTAGCCAGAGGCTATCTACAAATCTTTCTCTAGGAAGAATGATGTTGTCCCTCACCCAAGTATAGGTAAAAGCATCTGTTTGCCATGCCTCCTTAAAAGGGCTCAGGCCTGGCTTAAGGAGAAAGGCATGGGTCGGCGAATGCATAAGCATCGCCTTATCCGGATCGTGGAGATAATCTTCAATTAATTTCGGAGGAATTTGTTTAAGTGTATCAACAAGAAAAATCAAAAGTTCTGTTGAGCTTTCCACCCAGCGAGAAACTTCCATAGGCTTTGTTTCGAGCCTATAATAGCAGCTTACGAGAGTGCTCATTGTGCCGCCAGATGTATATGCCCAAGGTTTCTTTTCAATTTGCTCTAAGTGATTTAAAGGATCTCTTACAATTGGAGTTTGATGTGCGGCTGCCATTCTATAAAAGGCGCTTTCCAAAAACTCCTTGGTTCTCACTTGATTGACGATGGCAGTGACGATTTCAGAAAATTCCGTCTGCAAGCCTTCCATTTGCTGTGAAGCGGCTATTTCCGTCTCCGTAGCAGTGAAAAAAGAGACGAGGGATTCAATAAATTCTGAAGGGGTTTTGATGCGCGACCATTGCGAGGTATTGCTTCGTCCATATTTATATAGCAGCCGAAACCCTGCGGGGCTGTCATCATAAGGTCCAGCAGAGATATCGAACATATCTGCATCATAAACCTCCTGAAAATAGAGAGGAAATAAGACATCATATTGATCGATAAGAACATCGTAGAGATTAGCAAAACGCTGCGCTTTTTTATGGATCTCATCGCGCATATCTTCGAGAGTATAAAATTCATTGCGTTTTGTCTGATATTCAGCTCTAAACCATTGAGCTTCCTTCTCCGAAGAAATGCTCCGCATGCGTGTTTCCATGGTTTTGAGCTGATGGAAGACGTTTTCATATTCATATTGAAAGTCTTGGACACGCTTATTGGCTTGCTCTAGCTCTCTTTTTATCATTTCATACAAACGTTCACCAATTCCTCCCTTTTCTTGAGCCCCCAAACCTAAGCTTGCATAAAGATTCCAACGAGTAAATTGGGCTTTTGTTTCGGCAAAGGACGCGAGCGAAAACTCCCAAGCTTTCAATAAGGCATTATCGGCAAGTCCTTTTAATGCGTTGCAAGCTACTGCAAAGTCGGCTAAAAAATTTTTACATAACTCAGCCTTGCCAGCTCCTCCGAGTCCTGGCCGAGCCACTTGCAGTAAAAGACCACTTTGAAGCATTTCTTTAGGTCTATTTTCATAATCTTGCACATCTTGTTCGCTCAAACCAAATTTCCTTAAAATGGCTTTGCGGATAATTTCTTCTGCCGTTATTAAAATGAAAGGTTGATTCCACTCCAACGAATGGATCACATCCAAAATAATCGCTTTTACTTTTTCAAGCGTTTCGGTTGCTGATAGTTCGGCATCGAGAAGGCCGGCCGACTGAAAGGCTGCTGCCAAACCCGGCGACATCCAAATCCGACTTTCTTCGAAGAGATGGCTGCCTAAGGGGAGATAAAATGGCTTTTTCAAATCACCTGCGCCCCAGCTTTGACTCAAAGGAACGGAATATTCAATTCCTCCAAAAGTTCTTTTAAGACGTCCGGTACTAAGAAGCTCTCTTATATCGGTAAAAAACATTTCAGGAAGTTCATCATGGATGATGATTGCAGGAGCTGTTGCAAAGCAGGATCCAATATTCTGACGCAACGTGCACATCCATGCCGACAGAACAGCCCGTCGCGTATGAGCATCTGTGATAGGAATATTTGAAGGCAAAAGCAGAGTATCTCTAATAATCTGCTCCGCATACCTGTGTGACATTGGCTTTGTAATGCTTTTGATCAAGCGGGCCAATTCCTTGTTTTCATTGAGTTGTTGAAGAACTTTTAAGAGATGTTTCTGCCTTTTGCTATCATATTGGCGATTTGGACCGATGGAATGCAGATAAGTTTCCACGTGGGAAATCAACCTCGGCAAGACGGAAAGATTAAGCTCACCTTTGTCGTCGACAAGAAGGTTAGCTAACCTTCGTGTTTTCAAGACATTCCTAACCGCACAGCTTTCTTGAAATTTCGTGAGATCCAGTCGTTTTGAAAGTTCATCATAATCCTCAACGGCCACTCTTCTGAAATTATCAGCTTCACGAGAAAGGGCTTTTTTCTGTTGTTTTGAAACAAATGAAAAGGCCCGCTCATAAAATTCTGGCTCGTAAACAAAAATTTCTTCTTCGCGTATTGCTTTATATATATCTTCTATATCCACAAACCATCATCCTTCGCTTTGCCTATTTTTGGTGTACAATCTCGACGCCTTTGTATTCAACCATTGATTGCGAACTTATAAACCCAGCTTGCTACCTTTAAACGGATCAGACTCGAATTCTTTTCCTTTAGAAGGTCATATTAGACCTTTATAGGTAGCAAGTTGGGTTTAATGAAGCCGATAAAAATTTTCTCTCTTTAGATAAATGAAGAATCAGTTAGAATATATTTGTTCTCAACTGAGGAAAACAAGGATTTATGTTACTCAAACTTAAAGATAATTCAACAATCGAGCTCCCCGAAGGAAGCACAGCCAAAGATTTAGCAGACAAGCTGCATCTAACCGGAGCTCATCAAGCCCTAGGGGCTAGCATCAATGGAAAAACACGCGATTTAAGCCATCCTCTCCACAGCGGCGACCAAGTGATTATTTGGAACTTCGATGACCCCGAAGGAAAGGAAATTTTTTGGCATACTTCAGCCCACGTTCTCGCTCAAGCCATTCTACGTCTATGGCCAGAAGCAAAGCCAACCATCGGTCCTCCTATCGAAAATGGGTTTTATTATGATTTTGCCGATTTGACAGTTTCAGATACTGACTTCGATCGCATCGAACAAGAAATGCAAGCGATTATCGCTGAGAACTATATATCCAAACGAGAAGTCTTTCCATCAAAAGAAGAGGCTCTAAAGGCTTTTTCAGGTAACAAGTACAAATGCGAACTCATCAACAGCTTTTCTCCCAGTGACGAACTCTCAGGATACCGCCAAGGTGAGTTCTTTGATCTTTGCCGCGGACCCCATCTCTATAACCTAGGTAAAATCAAAGCCCTTAAAGTCATGAAAACAGCGGGAGCTTACTGGCGAGGAGATGCCAAAAATGAAATGCTGACACGCATTTACGCCGTTACTTTTCCTGACAGGAAACAGCTGAAAGACTACCTTCACCAGCTTGAAGAAGCGAAAAAACGAGATCATAAAATTATTGGGCCTAAACTAGATCTTTTTTCTCTCAAAGAAGAAGCTCCTGGAATGCCCTTTATCCATCCTAAAGGCATGATTGTCTGGAATCAATTAGTTGCTTATATTCGCGAATGCCTTGAAAAAAGCGGTTATGTGGAAATTAAAACTCCGGTTTTAATGACTCGCGAACTTTGGGAACTTTCAGGACATTGGAGCTACTATCGCCATAATATGTTCACTTCTGAAATTGAAGAAAGGGACTTCGCGATTAAGCCCATGAACTGCCCAGGATGCATGCTCTATTATTTAAGCCATCTTCATAGCTATCGGGAACTTCCTTTACGTGTGGCTGAAATCGGCAACGTGCATCGTTTCGAGCCTTCAGGTGCTCTTTCAGGCCTTTTTAGAGTCCGAAGCTTCCATCAGGATGATGCCCATATTTTTATGAAACCATCCGATATTGAAAGTGAAATTTTAGCCATCCTCAATTTAGCGCATGAGATCTATACGACTTTTGGACTAACTTATCATCTCGAATTGTCGACAAGGCCTGAGAAAGACACTATAGGATCGGATGAGGATTGGAAAATTGCCACAGAAGGTCTAAAAGGGGCGTTGGATCGCAGCGGAAGAGGCTACCGAATCAATGAAGGCGACGGAGCCTTCTATGGACCAAAAATCGATTTTCACATTCGGGATGCTTTAAACCGCACTTGGCAATGTGGAACAATTCAGCTCGATATGGCCTTGCCTGAAAAATTCGGACTCGAGTATACCGATCATGATGGTGCGCGTCGTCGTCCAATCATGCTGCATCGTGCAATTTTTGGATCTGTTGAGCGTTTTTTTGGGATCCTCATCGAGCATTTTTCAGGACGGTTCCCGCTATGGATCAGTCCATTGCAAGTGCGCATATTGACAGTCGCCGACCGCCATCAACCTTATGCAGAAGAATTGGCATCGGCAATCAAAGCTGCAGGCTTCCATTGCGATGTCGACCATTCAGGAGAATCTGTCAGCAAAAAAGTCCGGAATGCACAGCTCTCTCAAATTAATTATATCTTAACTGTTGGGGATAAGGAGATGGAGAATCGCACTCTTAACTTGCGTACCCGAGACAATGTGGTCCACGGAGAAGTCAACCTCAAGGAATTTTTGCAAAATCTCTCCCAAGAGAAAAAAGAACGGAGTCTCAATTCGTCTTATTCTCGATCTAGCTAAAGGGAGGGGGGGTATGCAGACAATTGCCATCAGCAGTTTTAAAGGAGGGACAGCCAAGACATCGACAGCCCTCCATCTTGGAGCCGCTTTTGCTAAATTTCATAAAAAAAAGGTGCTTTTAATCGATTTTGACGCCCAGGCAAATCTGACAACAGGTCTAGGATTTGATCCTGATGAAAATGACAGCATGGCAGCAGTTCTGCAAGGCAAAAAAGAACTGGAAGAGGTGATTAAACCAACATGTGTGTCACGTATGGATCTTATCCCTGCTGACACATGGCTTGAAAGGGTAGAAGTCACAGGAGCGTTGGCAGCCGACCGCTATTCTCACGAGCGATTGCGAGATATTATCAAGCCTCTTTCTTATGATTTTATTATTATCGATACGCCACCATCGCTATGCTGGTTGACAGAATCAGCGATGATTGCAGGCCAGCATACTCTGGTCTGTGCAACTCCAGAATTTTATAGTGTCAAAGGATTAGAACGCTTAGCTCAATTCATGGAAAGCATTGGTCAACGTCATCCTCTGAATGTGTTGGGGGTCCTTCTTTCATTTTGGAATTCGAGAGGAAAGAACAATGCAGCATTTTTAGAAGTGATCGAACGCACATTTCCAAGCAAACTCCTAAAAGCCAAAGTGCGCCGCGATATTGCGATTTCAGAAGCATCGATTTATGGAAAGCCGCTTTTTGAAACATCTTCGACGAGCAGGGCTTCTGAAGATTATATGTCTTTAGCCAAAGAGATTTTGAAGCGTCTTTAACCCCTGATTGCGACCTTATGATGATTCATATTCGAAATTATTTTCTCTCTAGGAGCTCGCACGTCGCTCTGAAAATAAGGCAGCCATATTATATCAATATGACAGCCTTATTTTTGCGAGTTCCTAGAGGAAAAGAATTCGAATCTGATTTATCATAAGGTCGCAATCAGTGGTTTAAATCCCATTATGTAAAGCGGTTTTACATTGGAGAACATCCGCATGAGTAAAGTCAATGCATTACTTACACAAAGACTAAGAAAAACTGATAGTTCTTCGAAGATGGCTGCCATGGCTCAGCAATCAGCTAATGGTCATCTGAGCAGTTTTTCAGGGTTATTCAGCATTTCAGAATTAAGCGAGCGGGAAAAATCAGCAATAGAAACAATCCTCAAAGAATACGCCTTTGATCATGAGGATGTCGAACAAGATTTAGCCAATTTAATTTCGATTACCTCAGAAGTCAAAGCTATCAATAATCAAGCAGCATTGCTTCATGGAGAGAGAATTAAAAAAGCGCATACCATTCTGACACGCTATCGCGATGGAGCTTTCACAGCTTGGCTGCTTGCAGCTTATGGCAATCGGCAAACACCTTACAATCTTATGCAATATTACGAATTCCATGAAGCCATGCCGAAACGCTTGCGCCTGCAGATTGAAGCCATGCCACGCCAAGCCATTTATACATTAGCTAGCCGTGAAGGGGCTTTGGAAAAAAAACAAGAAATCGTGGAAAAATATCAGGGAGAGACCAAAGCTGAACTCCTCATTCTCATTCGCGAAGCTTTTCCTTTAGATGAAAAAGATGGCCGCCGAAAAAACAGCGGAGAGTCAGCTATTGAAGCTTTAAGGCGATTGCACCGTGATTTAAAAAAGCGGCCGACACATTTTACCCGAACCCAGAAAGAGGCGGCGATGACCTTGCTTGAGGAAATCCAACGCCTCATTCATTTCTCTAAAGCTTCTTAACTTAATGGAGGCATTTATGATTGGCACAGGTGAATTGCTTGTTATCCTTTGTGTTGTCTTAATTTTATTTGGAGGTAAAAAGCTTCCAGAATTGGCGCGAAGTATTGGGATTGGATTGAGGGAATTTAAAAGGGCTTGTCAAGGGATTGATGAAGAAGAAAGTGGAAACAAGAAAACAGAATCGATAACAATTGAAGTGGAAAACGATTCAAAATCCCAATAGAAATGGAAGACAATGAAGTTTATGCCACGTTTTGGGGGCATATTGAAGAATTGCGAAAAACTCTTCTCAAAGTTGCGGCAATCATTATCATTGCGGTATTGATCAGCTTTATATTTTATCGTCCTCTTATCACTTTCTTGACGGCTCCATTAGGATCATTCAACAAGCCAAACATTCTTCGAGAAGAATTGCTTGAACAAAAACGCGTATACAATCACTCGACATCCAACAGAACCTTCACTCTTCCTGAAGAAGCTCTCCCACCATTTGTTTTTACTGGAGAAATGACTCCAATTTCCGAAAGAACCTATTCGCTTCAGCCGGGAAGTTCTATTTCTTATTCAAAAACAAAGCCGGATTCGCAACTCGTATTATTAACTCCTCTTGAAGGAATATCAACAGCGATCAAAATGAGTTTTTGGATAGGCTGTACAGTCTCTTCTCCTCTTTGGTTCTTTGTCCTCTTACAATTCATTGCACCAGCCCTGAAGCCGGCAGAAAAGAGTTTAATTTGGCCTTTTGTGCTGCTATCGATTCTTTTTTTGGCAGGAGGAAGTGGTTTCGCCTATGCCATTTCGATACCTCTGGCAAATGCCTACTTTAGTGCCTTTAATGCCGATCTCGGTTTCAATCTTTGGTCACTTTCTCACTACCTTGATTACACGCTCTTTTTTCTCTTAGCACATGCGTTGGCGTTTGAACTAGCTCTCTTTGGATTTTTTGCAGTCCATCTAGGTTTGATTTCAGATAAAACCCTTTTGGCCAAACGACCCTTTGCCATTGTTACCGCCTTTATTCTAGGCGCTTTATTGACCCCTCCTGATGTGATCACTCAAATCGCGTTAGCACTGCCCCTCATCATTCTCTATGAACTGTTGATCCTCTATTCCAAACTAACACCCAAACACATTAGTTTTATGAGGTAATTTCGAGCGTGAAAATTCGTAGAATCGAAAGATTTACAAAAAATATAAACAGGACAGCAGGATCGCCTTAAATCCTTGACAGTGGATGAGCTGACATTTAAAGTACGCACAAACTTTACAGCAAAAATGTCACATATCTTACCTGGATGTTGCTTATGAAATGCTATCACACCGATGGACATGGAATCGAAAATTTAAAACTCATCGACTGTCAAGCTCCAGCTAGCCCTAGCGAACGAGAGGTGATCATCGATGTAAAAGCATGTTCTCTGAACTATAGAGATTTACTCGTAGCCAAAGGACAATATAGTCCAGGAACCTATCCTCGATTTATTCCTCTTTCAGATATGGCAGGAGTGGTTCGCTCTATCGGAAACAAAGTCACAGAATTAAAAGTCGGTGATTCCGTCCTGAATTCTCCTTTTCGTCATTGGCCAGCTGGCATTCTCCAATCCTCATGGGCTCGCAGCTTTATTGGCGGTGCTGGAGTCGACGGGGTTTTGGCAGAGCAGATTGTTTATCCCGTCGATTCTCTTGTAAAAATCCCTAAAGGACTTAATTTTGTTGAAGCAGCAACACTTCCTATTGCAGGATTAACTGCATGGGCAGCTGTTGTGACACACGGAAAAACGCGGCCAGGAGAGTGGGTTCTTCTGCAGGGAACAGGAGGGGTCTCCATTTTTGCCGCCCAATTGGCCCATGCCATAGGTGCAAGAACGATTGTCATGACCTCAAGCGATGAAAAAGCTAAGCAAATTAAAGAACGCTATGGCGTGACAGCCACTGTTAATTATCAAAGTAACGATTGGCCAAAGAAAGTCAAGGAATTGACCCAAGATCATGGAGTGGATCTTGTTGTGGATGTGGTCGGAGGGAACACTTTCACTCAATGCCTTCCTTTATGTACTTATGGAGCAAGAGTTGCCATCATTGGAATTTTAGGCGGCACGGAAAGCTCTCTCCGCACTTTCGATATCATTCAACACCAGATCGAAATGAAGGGAATTTTTATGGAGTCGACTCAAGAACTTCAAGCCTTTGTCAACGCCATTGAGGCGAATCATTTAAAGCCAGCGATTGATAAAAGTTTTTCCTTTGCCGACGCGATCGAAGCCTACCGCCATTTGGAAGCTCAGAAACACATTGGCAAAGTTGTCATCGCCTTTTAACCCGTGATTGCGTGCAAATCCACAATCACTCGCCGTAGATGGATGGCAGATTTTTCAGATTTCGATGAAGGGAATGTTTCCTACATTCCCGAAGCGAAAGATGAAAAAGATGACATTCAGC
>Ga0153954_1000173_pt1 | contig 59392 bp, 40 predicted proteins | sample TSFL038MetaG_FD_102277 | JGI IMG/M metagenome (GOLD analysis project Ga0153954, IMG submission 102277) | Attine ant fungus gardens microbial communities from Florida, USA - TSFL038 MetaG | ecosystem: Host-associated > Fungi > Mycelium > Unclassified | place: USA: Florida, Wekiwa Springs State...
CAAATATGTGTAAAATGGATCCTGGCAAATCAGTCATGGTAAATCCTTTAATCAGTGAAGTGAAAAAAAGATTTAAGATACTGATTTGCCTTTTTTTATGCTAAAAAATGCTAAAGTCGAGGCTAAGGCGCAAAGAAAGCTTCAGAGGTTAAAGAGTAATTTGACGGTCGTTCTTTTGTCGTTTGTTGAAGTATTTCTGCAAGTCCTCTCCAAACTCTTTATAACTTTTTGTATTTAAACATATTTTAATAATAGAATCGAAAGACCAATGTTGGTGAAACTTTTCAGGTTTTTGGAAGAGGAGATCAAGAATTTTCTCCACAACTTCTAGTGGAGGTTTTTTGTCGATATTTGAAATCCGTTGCATGAAACTATAGGCAAGCCTTGCCGCGCTATCAAAGTCATCATCATTGATTGATTTTTGGATATAGTCTTGTATTACAGAATAAAAAGCATCCCCCGTTTCAAAAGAATTGCTTCTTCCAATGTGATCAGACAGGGCATTGAAAATAGAGTTTCTTTCGGGTTTACCTCTCGCAATGATTTTGCGGATGATCTCAAAAGTTTCTGTTGAATCCGGTGACTTACTCGAAAAAAGTCGATCAACAAGGGACTTTAAACTGTTTACTATTTCTCTTTTGTCTTTGTCAAAGCGGCTAAAATTATTCAACATCCAATCTACACAGCGATTCACCTCGTCATAATTCGGTTCTCTATATATGTAGTAAAAAGAGACGCTATCCAGAAGGTCTAAAAGTTCCTTACGCAACTTTTCGTCTATTTCAGCTTTAGATAATAATGAGTCATAATGAGATTTTAAAGCTCCCTCAAACTGTACTTTTGCATTAGGTGCTCCGCGATGATCGACAAATGCTTGTATCACAGAAGCTGCTGAAGAGTAATATTTATTTTTCATCAGGGTGTCAACACATAAAAGAGTTAATTCATCAGTATCTACCTCAAGTCTAACATCTGCTCGAGCTAGATACTTTTTGATAATGGCGCTCATGTTTGAAGAATACGTATTATCTGCTAAAAAATTTAAAAAAATGTGTTTTAGCAACTCATTCACTGTTTCTTTAGGAAGCCTAGATTCTGCAAGATTAAGGCTTATATCGCGAGGGCCCATGTATTTTTGTACGTCTTCGGGAAAATCTTTAAATAAATTTATTAGCTTCTCTAATTCTTCCTTGGACCCATTTTTTCCAATGAGTCTGTCAACATTTGATACAATCACCCTACAAAGTTGATCTTGCTGAGTACTACTTAAATTTCTACGATCTGCTTTAAAAATAACCTGTTCGGCTAAAACGTCCATGTTTGGATCGAAATCTTTATTATAGGTAGTTCTAAGGTCAGTATAATACGTAGAAAGGACAGATAACAATTTATTAATATTGGATTTTATCCAGTCGTCATCTAGATGTTTTTTAACAAAAGTAGAGAAATTTAAGTCGGGATTAGAGTCTTTCCAAAATTCATAATCCCAATTCTGGATAAGAAAAGAAGCACTTTTTTGTAATTCAGTATTGTCTAAGGTATAATCGAAAAATTCGATTTTTAATGAATTTTTATATTGTGGTTCTATGAAGCCTAAGGTTTGAATAACATCAATAAATCCTCTTGTTGTCATGAAATCGTAGATTTTTTTACGTTCGCTTTTTCCCTGCTCGGCATCCTTGAGTTTGAATGTTTCATTTAAACACGTAGAAATTACCGAATAAAATTGTTCGCTGTTTCCCTCATTTACTGTTGCGAACCGCTTAGATAAATCTTCCTTTAATTTTTGGGCAAGTCCAGGTGTCTCTTCTACAAGTCTTGGTGTCTTTTCTTTCAGAGTTTTAGTAACGGTTACGGCCTCTTTTTCACCTTCATCCAAAATTTGCACGACGCGTTCTTTTCGTTTATCTACTTCCGGCTTGGATAAGTCAGAAGCCAGTTTTTGGCAAATTGTATTCCCTTTGTTTAAAATTTCTTTTACCTCGGTGGAGTCCAAATCCGGATTTGCTGTGAAGAACTCAAGGATAAATTTTTTGGATACGTCTGAGAGAGTGTGATGCTTTATTTTACTAAGCTCTGTGGCGTACATCTTTACCAAATTTAGAGCGCGGGCAGGGTTTTGATTATTAATTTTTTTAATGCAATCAATGATAAATTTATCATTTGGTTTAATTGCATGATTGATCATATAAATGGCCTCAGTTTCCTTAATAGCTTTTTCGGCTAATGTGTCAATAACACCCCACTGTTTTTTTTGTTCCAAGTGAGTTGTAATAGTTCCAAGAAGTGCGTGAAGAAATTTAATGTTTTCTGTTACAGTTGTGGAAAAGAATTTTATTTTGCTTTTCTGTAACAATTGAAGGGCAAGTTCTTTGAGGCTATTAAATTTTTTTTCTTCTTGTTCGCTTGGAACTTCAAAATTTAGAATCGTATTCAGAAAATTTTTTGCTTTTTCAGAGTTAGTTTTCCTTGATTCTTCTAAATTTAGAAGCACAGAGACTATCGGCCACGATTCAATGGGGTGTTTTTCGAGAAGTGTGAGGGTATAATCGAGGCCCTTTAAATCTCCTTGGGTTGGATTTTCTTTAATATATCGGTGAGAAGTTTTTGCGAGCAGGGTAAAGGCTTGTTCTTTACCTATAGTTTCCTCTTCACAGATTCTTTGAAGTGAATGGATCAGTGCTTCTGTTAAGACCGAGAAGACATCTGTTTTTTTTGAATCGGGGTAATGTTTTTCGCAAATGTCATAGAAAATTTGCGTGGCATTAAGATTGTTTTTTATCCACTCCTGCGTGAAATGTTTTGGAATAAATTTCTTTAATGATTCAAAAGATAAGCTATTTTCTGACCAATGTTGAACAAGAGTATCTAGAGTTTCCTGGATCGATTTTTTATTGGTTTCTGTTTCTGTTTCTGATGTTAAGCGTTTGAGAAGATGTTCAGTCAATTCCGCCTTGATAGTATCTTGAGGGGCAGTATCTTTCTGTTGGTGTTTTGTTAAAAATTCTTCATTTTTGATGACATTTGATGCTAATTGAATAAGTTGATCCGTATCTGCTTCAGCATAGATAGCTGAACGTAGGGAAGCATTGTTTTCTGATCCATAATGACATAAACCAATCAACTCATGCTCTAATAAAAAGTGAGATTGCAATGAATGGGCGGCAGGAAAATCTTCTTTGAGAAATTGCCAAATTTTTTTGGCTTTTTCAGCTGGGATCAACTCGGAAGTATTAGTATTCCGAAGAGAGCGCTTGGAGATTTCTTCGTTAATTTCTTTTAAGGCTTGCTGATTTTCCGTTTGAATTTGTGCTTTTGCCAGAATCCTCAACTGATCAATTGGTAATTTAGAAAAAAGTGTAGTAATGAATGAGTTTAAGTAGTGTTCCTTAAGATTTAAGAGTGTGTCTTGACTCATTTTTTCAAGTAGGTTAGAAATTTTCTCAGCCTCACTTCTTTGTCGAACCAAATCCTCCCGTTGTTCAATGAAAAAATATTTGAGACTAGACAACCAACTTGCATCGAACTTATATTTCTTTAGAACCGTATCAACCTTAGCTTCAGAGGGAACCATGTTATTGAAGATGATATTCAGTAGTTCCTGGGATTTTTTAGGCGAAAATTGTTGAGCTGTGGAAACCTGATCTGGCTTTGGACTTGAAGAGATTGTCTCTGTCGTTCTTGCGGTTCCTTGAGGTGGTAACGATGATTCAGGCTGAGTCTCTGTTTGAACTCTTTCTTTGGGTTTGGCAAAAAGCCATGCTCCTACCTTACCAATAAAAACAGCTAAGCCGCCTCCTCCAAAAAGAATCCCAGCAATTTTTGAGGCTGGACCCCAATCTTGCTGCTGCTCTTGCCTTTTGGATTGATCTTCTGGACTTGATGTCTTTGTTTCAGGTCCTTTTAGAATGTCTTGGATATCGGTTGATGGTTGTTCCTCGGTTTTTTGATCTTGTTGTTCTTGAACCGGAACTGAAGTGCCAGAGTCATCGGGAATCGTTTCTTTGGCATAGATGTCGAGGATACTTCCTGCTGGAGAGGAGGAGCCTGGAATTCCCCAATTGGGGGATTTCTTCGATTCGCCTGGAAGACCTTCCTGAGTCTGAGGGGCCTCAAAGCTAGTTGTTGTGGGGACTGGTATCTCATTGACAATTCCCGCTGTACTATTGTAGTGAAGTGAAGAAAAGGAGTACTGGTTAAGGGAAGAATTGTCATAGGTATCTGTAAGGTTTTGTCCTTTAGTTATTGGCAATGAAGACAAGACATTCGGAGCAAAAGCTTGAATAGCATGAGCGCCAACTATAAGGCCACCTATACCTACAACAATTTTTAATCCAGTCCACCAACTTTTCTTTTCTTCAGGGACAGCAGGCTCAGTCTGTGCAATTTCTTCTTTAATGTCTTTCACAGAACTTTTAGGCGAATCTAAGACAGTTTCTTTTGGGGATTTTTCGGAAGGCTGACTTTCAGTGGATAATTCTTGTTTCTCAAAAGGGTTCTGTTCGAGTGATTCTCGACTTCCAGAGAAGTCTTCCGCCATTGCTTCCTGTTGTTCACTCTCAGATTCCCTTCGATCTTTCAATGAATCTTCTTCATTATCTTCTTTAACTTTGGTTTCTTTGAAGTTTGGTGACTCCTCTGGATAAGTTGGTAAGTCCTCTGAATAGATGATGGGAGATTCTTCACGTATTTCTATATAGGAAGGCTCTTTCTCAGTAAGTTTGTTTTCCTCGGTAGATTCTTCTTGATAGGAAGGCTCTTTCTCGGTAGATTCTTCTTGTCTTAATGATTCTCGTTTCCCTGTTGTTTGTTGTTCCCCAGGTTCTTGCTGCTCTTTATCTTCCCATCCTTCCTCTTTCCACTTCTCTTGAGAGACTTTTAGGGAGGGTTGTCTGATGAAGGGAGATGGGCTTGAAAGAAGTTGCTCATCTTCAATAGTGGGGAAAATTTCTTTAACAGCGTCTTTTGTTTTTTTGATAATCGCATCAAATTTCTCGAGAGCCTTTGAATGGCTGTGGCGAAATTTGTCCGCTTGATGAGAGTTTGTTCCTAATTCGTCGATGACATTTTGAAGCTCTGAGTGTTTCTCTTTATTATCTGGGCGATAGCCAACTCTTTGGGCAAGACTTTTTGCTAAGGCTTTGTCATCATCTGCGACATTCTGGCCTGAAAAGCCATTTTCCAAGAAATGAATCAGATGATATTCGACAAGTGTTTTATCGGTTCGGTCTATACCTCTCCATAATGGGCTGATTTTTTCTATGAGTGCTTGAAGGATATTGACTTGGCCAATGGATCCATCCTCTTGAATTCTAAGGACATACCCGAATTTAGAATGGGCGATGGATGTTAGGTTTTGTTTGAACTGAGGATATGAGGATTCTGGAGGTTTGGAAGTAATGCCATTGTTTAGACCTCCCATAATCACACCATTTGTTAAATTTAGACATTTAAATTATACGATAAAAAGAAATTACTTTTCTAACGTAAAAAGTCATTTCTACTGTGAATCCTCGACCGTATATGTAGAGTCAGTAGTCTACAGACAATAGTCAATAGGAATCCTCTGGCCACTCGAAGAAAATACGGAATTTCTTAAGAATTCAGAATTCAGAATAAGGTAGTCTGTAGAAAGTAGGAATCCCTGGCCATGTTTTGAACCGCTCTGCGGTTCTATGTAGGTAGCCAGGAATTAAAACCTTCACCCTTCACCCATTTTTTAAAGTAATTATTAAAACCCAGCATGCTACCTATGAAGGTAGTCGGATTCGAAATTATTTTCTTTCTAGAAGCTCGCAAAAATAAGGGGGTCATATTTTCTAATATGGCCTCCTTATTTTTGCGAGCTTCTAGAGGAAAAGAATTCGAATCTGACCCGTTCATAGGTAGCATGTTGGGTTTAAATACATGAAGCATTTAAGCGTTTTGGTGCAGGCCCTCTTTTTACAAGTATTTTTGACATTTTTCTCTCTCCAAAGGGAAGAGATTGCCTATAGCCCAGGTTGCAACGAAGAAGCGCCCTGGGAAAAAAGAATAAAAAACAGCATGCACACCTGTAAGGTGCTGGAGAAAGAAAATTCAAACAAGCAATACTGATGTTCCATCAGCATGTTTAGCTTTAGAGTATGTTTTAGGGGTATGTTCCAGCACTCCTTTCAGGAGTGCAATTCTTTGTTCTATTGGTCCCAGGGCACTCCTTCGTCGTGACTGGGCTACAGGCCATCCATCTCTCCCACTCGGGAGAGAGCAAAAATGCATTTGAACATAGGCTAATCGGAAGGTTAAAACCCCTGGCTATCTATGTAGAACCACTCTGTGGTTCGAAACGAGACCAGTGGTTTTCCTACTGACTACTTATTCTGAATTCTGGCTTCTGAATTCTTCTAAGAAGATTTTTGTTTGACTTCGTCTCGTGTACGGAGAACGATGGGCATCGAAGTGAACTGAAGTTTCAGTTGTTGTCCAATGCCTACTTCACAATCAAGAAATTTTGTGATCCATTTGCCTGCAATCAATCCGACGCAAGCGCCGGCTCCTATGCTGATGAGAATGGCGGCAATAGGAGGGGTTGTGGAAATCAAGCCTTTGGAATGGCAGAATGTGGAAGAGAGCATGTTTTTAGAGCAATTTTTCCAAAAAGCAGTCCCTAATTCAGCAAATCGCGGACAAAGTTCATAAATGAGACCAAGAGTTACTGGAACACCTACAATACGTCCAGTGGCGGAGGCAATTCTAGCTCCTTGCGGATTAATTCCTAAATGAGATGCTTTAACCTCGATTTCTGTTAAGGGTAATTTCTTTAAAGAGGTTGTCTTCATTATATCTCCTAATAATAAAAGAGAGTTATTTAAATAATAATGTTATCACAAATTCGGTTTAAAATAAAAGAATTATTAATAAAATCAAGTTGTAATTTCGGGAATTTCTCGGAAGATTACAACGGGAATGGCTTGGCTTTATTCTGAATCATTCTCGGTGAGCTTACCAACAGGCCTTGGCTGGGAAAGGATATAAACGGTGACATCGACAGCTTCTTCCTCTGTAAGGACAGGAGTGCTGTCCGTATAAGGCATATTCCAATAGATAAAAGAAGCCATGATAGAAGGGTCATTCATTCCTGCCAGGGTATTGAATGAACCTTCACCCCAGACGGGAGGGACGTTAGGTCCTCCTTGCCCATCATCTCGATGACATAAAGCGCAATAGGTATGGTAGAGTTGTCGTCCATGGTTAATATCGCCTTTGTGATCTGTCTCTAAGGGGCGACTTCCAAGCCATGGCACAGGCTCATAAATAGGCAATCCTTTAGCAATCCATTGAAAATATGTAATAAGAGTCAGCATAAGCTCGCTATCCAAAGGCACAGCTTTACCGTCCATGCTTCGTTCAAAGCAATAATTAATGCGCTGTGGGAGATCTATCACTTTTTGGGCTCCACTGTCATAAGCAGGAAACTTAGTTGTGACGCCAACTAGAGAAAGACCTCCGCCAGGTCCATCTGTCGTATCTCCTCCAGCAAAATGACAATTTGTGCAATTAAGACGGTCACCAGCATATTCTTTGGCATATTTTTGAGTATTGATCATGATTTGATAGCCAAAGCGAGCCAATCCGCGAATGGATGCCGGTGCGGCTTCTGGTCCGACAAGATTAAAGCGGAGTCTTGCGTAGGTTTCTTGCTCCCGGGTTTCTTTTCGCTCGATGAAGGATTGAGTGGGACTTTTAGCGCCAATTTTTAAAAGAAACATGAAGATATAGATACAAGCCACTAGAACGATTAAAGCTGAAGCCCCAAGAATCATCCGCCAAAAATTAAAAGAGGGGGGATGCATTTTTTACCTCTATGGATAAAATTTGCATCTTACACAAGGCTAGTGTGTGTGTCAAATTACTTTTTTAACTTTTTGTAAGTTTTCAAGGCGATTAGGCACAACAGCTGGCGATGCTGGATGAGGAGGGAAGAGAAGCGTTCCATAGCCAAAAAAAGGATCAAAATTGCGACCATGGCCCAAATTAGGGATAAGCAAGATGATGTTCCCCAATCCCATTGTGTAGGTGGCAAGGTAAGTTTCGCCCGTTCCGCGCAAAATATTCAAGCATCCGTGGATGATATGTTCAATACCCAGTTTTGAAATCGTATGCCATTTATAGATCGACTCCATGTTGGCTTCGGGCTTGGCATTCATGAAGAGGCCTGTTTCTCCTATGGCGGCAATTAGGGAGCCAGCGATCACTTGTGCTTTTCCTATTAAAATACGTAAAGGACCACTGAGAAGGCACAGCACGGGAGTGCTGCTGGCAAGATTAAGACCCCTTTCAAGATCGGTACCGATAGCAATAATATTGATGAGAATCGGTTTAAGCGGAGTTTGGATGACCTTTTCCTGTATTTTTTCGAAGATGGTGCTAGCGGCTTTTTGTACTTTTTGTATCAGAGTTTGAGCGGTGGTTATTGCTTGATGGAGGGGAGAGGGGGTATTTACTCGTTGATATGTTTCTACATACCATTGATAGTCGACAGGGTCTAAAGCGAGAGAATCCATATTTCCTCAAATGGGTAAAATTTCACGTGACTGAACAAGGAATATGCAAAATTTGTAAACCTTTGATAAATTTTTTGCTCGTTTTTTGTTAAGAAAATAGCCGCTATCTCTTAAACCCTTGATTGCGACCTTATGATGATTCATATTCGAAATTATTTTCTCTCTAGGAGCTCGCACGTAGCTATGAAAATAAGGCAGTCATATTATATCAATATGGCAGCCTTATTTTTGCGAGTTCCTAGAGGAAAAGAATTCGAATCTGATTTATCATAAGATCGCAATCAAGGGTTATACTCTAAAAGTTAAGTAGGTGGAAATGCTGAAATGTTGAAAATGATTAAAATCAAAGCTTTGTTTTTTGTCCTTTTACTAGGCCTTCAACCAGTTTTGTTTCAAAAGACTCTATCCTGCTTTGAGTTAAAAGTCCATCAGAGCGTCTTGGCGGGAAAAATCTCTGGCAATTTATATGAGGCCTATAGCCGACTTTTTCTCGTAGAGGTTCCGGCTGTTGTTGAAAAAAGCTATACCGAAGACTATTATGTTTCTCCAAATAGTGCTGGAGTAGCCTTTTTTAATGATTATGGATTTTCATTAAAGGTCGATGTTGATGAGCTTCCTCCTGAGGTTACCTCTTTGATTGCTTCCCATCCCGAGATTAAGGAAGAAATCTTAGATGCATTATTTTACGATAAATTTATTCCACAACTTCGAACATTGTCTCCCGATTTAGAAATCATGTTCGAAGAGAAGAGAGTGTTGGATAGTGGCGAACCTACTCTCTATGCCGTGATTAATTTCCCACAGGCAGCCGAAGCGGTGAATAAGGCGACAGGAAAGCCTTTGGATTTGAAGCAGGGGTATTTATTCCGATTTGCAAATAATGCCTTTTTAGTGAATTTAAATATGCAAGATGCTTTATCCTTAATGCCTTATGCTAAAGATGCTTCTGGCGATTTGAAAGCGAGACTGCTTAAAAATTTGCTCCGCATTGAAAGCTCTTTACAAATACGTCAAAAAGCTATTTCACTCGGTTAAAGCTTCTATAAGAAGAATTCCGAATAAAAGAAAAGTGGTCAGTAGCTCCCCAGCTGCTTACACCGCCAACATTGTAAAATAACTTGTTCTAGCTTTTTCACCACCGAGGAAAAGACAGGGAGATCACAGAGAGGATCATCGAGATAAGTGAGCGTTGAGCTTCTACCAGCACCCATTTTGGGATTTTCGATATGGATTTTTTTCTGATAGGCTTTATCTCGATGATTTTCTCTGTGATCTCCCTGTCTTCTTCTCTGTGGTGAAAAAGATCGACTCATCGGCCAACATGCCTCGTTTCAAAAAACGCTAAAACCATTTAAGTTATATAGAAGACAGTAGTTTTCCAGTCACTTACATCTCCAATATCCAAAAATAACGTGAAGTTATATAGAAGAAAAATGAAGAAAATGGAGAAAAATACATGAAAAAAACATTTTTTGGAGCTTGCTTAGGAGCGATTGTATATATAGCAAGTATTAATGCCCTGCTCCCGCCGTTCTATGAAAGCGTAAAGGAATATAAAGCTCTACTTGATAGCCCTGAATTATCCAACTACATTTCTGCTGGCGAGGCCATTGAAGTCATCGAACGCAAGCAAAATGTCTTTTTTATCAGAGCAAATAAAAAAAATCTGAAAGTGGATATCGTCTATGACCCTCAGAATCACCCGGGTCCAGCAAAATTTCACTTTGTATTTCATCCACCTGAAGAGTTTTCCTACTGACAGCCATCTACAGGCTACTGTCCGCTCTTATTCCGACTTCTGATCTTTTTCACCACAGAGAAAAGGCAGTGAGACCACAGAGAAACTCATCGAGAGAAATGAGAGTTGTGTCTTCTACCGGCTACTGGCTACTTTTCTTTTATTCTGAATTCTGACTTCGGTACCTCCTCTGTGGTCTCACTGTCTTTTCTCTGTGGTAAAAAAAAACAAACTACCGGCTACTGGCTACTGATTACTGGCTATCTTTATTCCGACTTCTGAATTCTTTGAAAAATATTATCGAAACACTAAGATCAAATTTTTTATTTACATATGAATTCATGATGAACCATGCGATCGAGAAAAAATACATTTGGCTGAAGGTGCAAAGCCTGCTTGTGTTGTTAATGTTTCTTGCTGGCTGTCGTTCTGGTCCGAGGGCTTTGCCGATAGATCCGCCTTATCAGGCCATTGATACAGCGATGAAAGAAGCGGGAGATGAGGAAGTTTTTGATGTTGATGGATGTTTGCCGGGAGACTGGTGGACCCTGTTTGATGATGATCAACTTTCAAACTTTATACAGTTGGCTTTTGCAAGGAATCCGACATTGCAAGCAGCCCATTCTAACATTCTTTTGGCAATTGCTAATGCGAATAGCGTGCGTTCAGTTCTCTATCCAAATATTATTTGGGGAGGAGATGTGTCGAGGCAGAAGTTTAGTGAGACTGGAATCATTCCTTTTAATACAGCGGGCATGGCGACGATTCCGCTGACCCCGCTTGCCGCTCCGGCAGGAATTGGCATTCCTTTATATTTCACGCAATATGAAACCGAACTTACTTTAACTTACGATTTCGACATTTGGAATAAAAACAGAAATACTTGGCGTGCGGCGATAAGCGAGGTGAAAGCTGATATTGCTGATGAAGCTTTTTCGCGTTTACAGCTGGGAATTTCAGTGGCTCAAATTTACTTTCAGCTGCAAATCGAGTATGAGCGGCAAGAAATTGCTCAAGCGCTTGTGAAGAATAAAACAACGTATTTAGAGCTTGTCAATAAGCGTGCTAATGCGAATTTGGATAATCTCCTGACGGTCCGAACAGCTGAAAATTCTTTAGCGCAAGCGGAACAAGCTCTTTTGCAGATACAAGGCAGCATTGCTGTTGATGAGATTCAGCTTAGAACATATTTAGCAGGGGATTTTGAAGAGCAGATTCTGCCAATATGCATTATAAAACAACCTCTTCCCAAAGTTCCTTTGCCAGCAGACATCCCATTGAATCTTGTAGGACATCGACCCGATATCGTTGCCCAGCTATGGTTGATTGAATCGGCCGGTCGACAAATCGATGTCGCTAGGGCTGGATTTTATCCTGATTTCAATTTAACGGCCTTGGGGGGCTTTCAAACCATTCATCTGCATGAATTGTTTTTGGGGAAGAGTAGTTTTTTTAATATTGATCCTGCCTTTACATTGCCAATATTTGATGGTGGCCGCTTAGTCGCTAATTTGCGTGGCAGTGAAGTCAATTATGATTTGGCCATTTTCCGCTATAATGATTTGATCCTTAATGCAGCTAAGGAGGTTTTGCAAGGAATTGCCGTATTGAAAAATACTGTTGAGCAATTGGAAGAGTTTAAAAAGATGGTCGTCTACCAACGGGAACTTTATCAATTGATGGAGCAACGTGTGATGCATCATTTAAACTCAGATTTGGATAGCCTGACAAGTGAGGGAAATCTATTGATGGCTTTGGATCAGCAAGCAATTGCCCTAAGGAATACTTTTACAGCGATTTTATCTTTAATCAAAGCCCTTGGCGGAGGATATGACGCCTGCGGTTACATGTAAGGTTAAGGAATGGACACACTACAAGAGGAAACACACACAAAGGCAGAAGCGCAACAGCCTGTTCCGCAGCCGATTCAAGCTTCCGACAATGAGACTAATTACGGCAAGAAACGTACTTTATGGTGGCTTTCAGGTGTAATTATCGCCATTGGCCTGATATGGATCTTTTTGTGGGTTTTCTATTTTCGATTTCATGAGTCAACTGACGATGCCTATGCCAATGGCAATTTGATCAATATTAATCCAGCAGTACCTGGATCGGTTGTGGCTTTTTTCGCTGACGATACCGACCTTGTTGTTGAAGGGCAGCTTTTGGTGTTATTAGATCGCACAGACTATCAAATCAGATATGAAAATGCCCTTGCTTCCCTGGCCCAAAGCGTCTTGCAGGTGAGGCAGCTTTTTGCTCAAGTTGAGGCTCAACGCGCCAACATGGAAAGCAAACACCGAGCTTTTACAAAAGCTCAGTATGACTATCAAAATCGTGCGCAATTGATCGGCTCCAAAGCTATTTCAAATGAAGATTACGTGCATTCTATGGACGATCTCTTTATTGCTGAAATGAATTATAAGCAAGCGTTGTTTCAATTTCAAGCGGCGTTGGATGCTGTTGGAAATACTTCTTTAGAAGAGCATCCCTTGATAGAAGATCAGAAAGCAAGAGTTAGAGATGCCTTTTACAGTTTGCAGCATTGCGCTGTTTATGCCCCTGCAACAGGATATGTTGCGCAGAGACAGGTCGATGTTGGTGAATGGGTACAACCGACAACCGCAATGATGGCTGTGATCCCAAAAGATTATGTCTGGGTAGACGCCAATTTTAAAGAAACACAACTCAAATATATGCGCATTGGGCAGCCAGCATCCGTGTGGTTGGATTTATATGGATCCAGCATCAAATATGAAGGAAAGGTCCTTGGCATAGCCTCGGGTACTGGTAGCGTTTTCTCTTTAATCCCTCCTCAAAATGCCACGGGGAACTGGATCAAGATTGTCCAACGCTTGCCTGTGAGAATCAGCTTGGATCCCGAACAAGTAAAAAAATTTCCCATACGTCTAGGACTTTCTGCCGAGGTTAATGTTAATATCACAGAACAAAATTTGCCGATGTTGGCAATAGTGCCACCCACCCAGCCTGTAGGAACCACTTCCATCTTCGATCTTCGTTTAGAACAGGTCGACAAGACCATAGACGAGGTCATCCAAGCTAATCTGAAAAAAGATCGACCGAAAGAGCAAGAGACAGATGGAATACGATAGAGGGCCCAAATTACTACTGTTGAATATTGCGTTGGGGCTAGGGACATTTATTCAGATTCTTGACACATCGATTGCTAATGTCGCTGTGCCTTATATTGCAGGAAATCTCAGCGTCAGTGCAGATCAGGGCACCTGGGTAATCACATCTTTCGCTGCAAGCAATGCGATTGTATTGCCGTTAACAGGATGGCTTTCCGATTATTTTGGACGTATTAAATTGTTTGTTTGGTCTGTTTTGCTTTTTGCACTCATGTCTTTTTTTTGTGGTTTTTCCACCAATTTGACGATGTTAGTGGGATTTAGGGTTGCTCAAGGGGCCGTTGCCGGATCTTTGATTCCGCTGTCACAAAGCCTCCTCTTGAATTTCAATCCACCTGATAAACAAAATCTGGCACTGGGATTTTGGTCGATGATTGTCATCGTCGCTCCTATTTTGGGACCTATTATTGGAGGATATCTTACTGAGGTTTATTCCTGGCCATGGATTTTTTATATTAACGTACCGATAGGAATTTTTTCTGCGACTGTCGTATGGATTATTTTAAAGGATCGTGAAAGCAAAATAGTCCGCGATCCTATCGATTGGGTTGGATTATTTTTATTGGCAGTCGGGATTTCTTGCCTGCAAATCATGCTTGATAAGGGCAAGGATTTGGACTGGTTTGAATCAAATATCATTATAACATTGACGATCGTTTCGGCGATTTCTTTGGCCTATTTTGTGGTATGGAGCTACTTTCAACAATATCCAATCGTAGATTTCTCGTTTTTCAAAATACGCAATTTTGCTGTTGGCACACTTGCGACCACCATTGGGTACCTCTTCTTTTTTGGCAGCACTGTAACGGTGCCTTTATGGCTTCAAACTGAACAAAATTATACGGCTTATTGGGCAGGCGTCGCTGTGGCCCCTATTGGAATTGCCCCTTTGTTTCTATCGACAATTATCGGTAAAAATTTATATCGCTTTGATTTGCGTGTTTTGGCGGCTCTTAGCTTCTTTCTTTTTTCTTTAGGATTTTTTTATCAGTCTAATTTTACTACCGATGTAAGCCTGGCTGTCATCATGCTCGCCCGCTTTTTTCAGGGCTTTGGGGTGGCTTTTTTCTTTTTGCCGCTCGTTCAACTATCCATGGGGGGTATTCCAGGCGAAAAGCTACCAAGTGCTGCAGGCCTATTTCACTTCATGCGTATTTTGGTTGGCAGTGGATTTGGAACCTCATTGACAATTGAATTTTGGACACGCCTGGAAATTTTCCACCATGCACGTCTCTCAGAAGCCTGGACCATTTACCGCCCTTTAACAAACCAATTCTATGACATGCTTAAAGATACAAGTCCTCGCTTTACGACCGATGTCATCCATCATATTGGCGATATGCTTATAGAGCAGCAAGCGTTTATGTTGGCGACAAATGATCTTTCATGGCTGGCGGCTTATGGCTTTGTGCTTTTGATTCCTCTTGTCTTTTTATGCAACCGTGCCAAAGGTGGAAATGGTAGCACGGAAGTGGCCCACTAATCTATTTTATAGAAAAAACTTTACAAACAATCTTCTTCGTCATTTAATATAAATGGAAGGTAAAAATTTAAACCCAACTTGCTACCTATGAATGGGTCAGATTCGAATTCTTTTCCTCTAGAAGCTCGCAAAAATAAGAGGGTCATATTTTCTAATATGGCCCTCTTATTTTCAGGGCCGAGGTGTGATCTTTTAGAGAGAAAATAATTTTGAATCTAACTGCCTTCATAGGCAGCAAGTTGGGTTTTAACCTAAGAGATTAAAAATGACCAGCTTACAGGAAAAGTCAGGCGCCGCTCAAGATACATCAGCTTTTGCTGCCTCAGCTGCCGGAGGCAATGAACAAAAGAGGCAAGCCCTTGAAGTAACGGAAGAGGCGCGGAAGGATTATCAGTTGCCCTCTTTTGGGGGGCAACTTTTTTTTGGGACTTTTGATCCCGATCTGCTTTTTCCTTTTCCTGAGCAGAGCGAGGAAGATAGAAAAATTGGAGATCAGATTACAGAAAAATTGATTGCTTATCTAAAGGAAAATCTCGATCCGGAAGAGGTGGATGCGACGCGCACAATCCCTCAAAAAGTAATCGATGAAATGAAGAGCATGGGAATTTTTGCCCTTAAAGTTCCCAAGGAATATGGAGGATTTGGGCTATCGCAGACAAATTATTGTCGCTTAGTAATGAAGGTGGCTTCATATTGTGGCTCAACGGCTGTTTTAATAACGGCGCATCAATCGATCGGCGTGCCTCAGCCTTTAAAACTTTTCGGAACAGAAGCTCAGAAAAAGAAATTTTTTCCACGTTTTCGCCAAGGATCTATTTCTGCTTTTGCTTTAACCGAGCCTGATGTTGGATCGGATCCCGCTCAAATGTCAGCAACAGCGACTCTTTCAGAAGATGGAAAATTCTATATTCTCAATGGCGAAAAGCTATGGTGCACGAATGGAACATTGGCAGATATCATTATCGTCATGGCTAAAACTGCGCCCAAAATGATTAAGGGCAAAGAGCGAAAGCAGATATCCGCCTTTATCCTTGAGATGAATACACCAGGTGTGGAAGTTGTGTACCGTTGTGAGTTTATGGGACTTGGAGCGATCTATAATGGGTTGTTGCGATTCACAAATGTAAAGATTCCTGTCGAAAATTTGCTTGGTGAGGAGGGGAGAGGCTTAGCCATCGCTTTAGGCACCATTAACGTCGGTAGATTGACGCTTCCGGCAGCATGTACGGGAGGTGCGAAGCAATGCCTTTCTATTGCCCGAAGATGGGGAGCTTCTCGCGTTCAATGGGGAATGCCCATAGGGTTGCATGAATTTGGCCGAGAAAAGGTCGCTTATATTGCGGCGACTACATTAGCGATGGAGGCTATCTGCTGGCTGACATGTGCATGGGCCGATCGACAAAATGTGGACATTCGCATCGAGGCTGCCATGGCCAAGCTTTTTTGTACTGAAGCGCTTTGGAAGATTGTCGATATGACGATGCAGTTAAGGGGAGGAAGAGGCTATGAGAAGGGACGTTCTCTAAAAGCTCGCGGAGAGATTCCCTATCCCGTGGAAAGAGTCATGCGCGATTGCCGCATTAACATGATTTTGGAAGGATCCTCGGAAATTATGAAGCTTTTTTTGGCTCGGGAGGCCATGGACCCTCATTTAAAAAAGGCTGGAGATTTGTTGAATCCTAAAACCTCTTTTTTTTCAAAGTTAAAAGCCCTATTTAAAGTTCTTGGCTTCTATAGCCTTTGGTATCCTAAACAATATTTTCCAAGTACCAAATCCAAATCTTCGACATATAAGGAAATGGGAGAGCTTGGCAAACACTATCGCTTTATCAATCGTCAGTCGGGCAAGCTGGCAAGAAAAATTTTTGGCGCCATGGCAAGATACCGTCAGCATCTTGAACGCAAGCAAATGCTGCTTGGACGGCTCATGGAAATCGGCACTGATCTTTTCGCCATGTCCGCTGTCTGCTCTTATGCAGTCTATTTGAGAGATCATCAGGAAAAAAATGATTCTCCCATTGAACTGGCTGATTATTTTTGTACGATTGCCAGAAGGCGCATCGAAGAAAAACTCGCAGCCCTTTCAGATAATGACGATCGTTATGCTAATACCATCGCTAAAAAAACTCTGGATAAATCATTCCGCTGGCTGGAAGGTGGCGTGGTATGGATGGGGCCGGATGAATGATCAATAGGGATTCCCTTGCGTCATCCGCAGGCTCTTAGTTCAAGCCCAACTTCCATTAAAACCCAACTTGCTACCTATGAATGGGTCAGATTTGAATTCTTTTCCTCTAGAAGCTCGCAAAAATAAGAGGGTCATATTAGAAAATATGGCCCTCTTATTTTCAGAGCCGAGGGTGTGAGCTTCTAGAGAGAAAATAATTTCGAATCCGACTGCCTTCATAGGTAGCAAGTTGGGTTTAAACCCTTGATTACGAAATCACGGATTTAATAATCACGATTACTTGAGGCTGACAGTATCGGAAGAGAAGACAGGTTCTTCTTCGATGAATGTGCCACTATCGAAAGTATTTTGTGCCGGTGTACTTTCTAAAGTTAAACTCTCATCAGAATGTTGCCCCGCTTTGGTTTTGTGCGCCTGACTGTACATTCTAAAATTATCTTTATATACTTGCTTCGCGATGTTGACCGCTTCTGGACAACGAGAGCTAATCAAAGCTAACAACTTCTTATCAGGACTTTTTTTATTCTCGAGATGATGGTATATGCAGCCTAAGATAAAGGCTTTGTAAGGATTGCTATCTGGTACGTTGGCTAAATATTCGTTGAGAAAATCCTCTCTATCTTGCCTAACCCAAGATTTAAACATACTGATTGAATATTGTTCGGCTTTTTTCGATGCATCTTCTTCGTTATCGCCTTCTTTCAAAAATTTTTGAAATAAATAAAGGAGTAATGCCTGCTGAAAACCGAGTTTGGCTGCTAGCCAGGGGCAAATTTGTCCAGGTTGCTCTTTCTTTTCGACGCAAGCATGTGGGAGGTCTGTCGCTAAATCGTTTAAAATGTGTGTGTTAAAATATTCACTCTTTAGATTTGAATTAAAATCAAGAATTAAATTTGTTATAATTTCATCTATTTTAGACAAATTTTTCATCTTGCGCATATGAAGGTGCGGATAGGGTGCCATCGGCGGTATATTTAGTTTAGGGTAATCTTTTAGTTTAGGATAATCTTCCATAGGAGAATTAGAGTAAATCATTAAGGCCCGATCACCCGTTACCATAAAGTCATTAAGGAAACTTAGGGTAATTACATGATCCTCTATGCCTGAAGGTAAAATCAACAGCTGATGGTCATGATATCTTTTAATGGCCTCTGCAACTCTTGCTTTCTTATCTTTGGAAAAATTTGCGAAATAGGTTGCTTTGGCGATTGCTTTTGTGATTACTGTTGTATCATTTTTATTCCAGCTAGGAGGGGCTTTTTTAAGCCAGCTTTTATTCTTTAAGATGGATTTATGGAGACGGTCAAAAGTAATAATTTGAGTAAATCCCCCTAAAGTAATTTCTTTCTCTTTATGAACGACTCCTATGTGGACTCCAAAGCGATGATTTATCCATTTATGATATAACCACGCTTGATTATCGGGGGTTGTCCGATTAAAAAGATCCTTAGCTAAATTTTCATGTCCGTTTGATAAAGCCGATAGAAAGGCAGGATATCCGTCCCCACAAATTAGATTCGGATCGGCTCCTTGAGAAATCAAGTACTCAACAACATTAGCATAACCAGTTTGGGCCGCCACATGAAGAGCCGTTTGATCTAAAGCATCCCGTGTTAAAATATCGGCTCCTTGAGAAACCAAATACTTAACAACTTCAACATGGCCGTTATGAGCTGCAATATGAAGAGGAGTCGTTTTTTTTATACTTTGTGCTGAAACGTTTGCACCCCTGGAAACTAACTCCTTAACAGTTTCTAAGCGGCCATTAGAGGCTGCATAATGAAGGGAAGTATTGGCATTACAATCTTGCATTTCCAAGACTTCTTTATTTATGTTCACAAAATGAGCCACGATATCTGTAGCTCCTTTAAAGGCTGCCAAATGGCAGGCTGTGGCTCCTTTATGATCTTGCGTTAAAATAACGTTTGCACCCTTGGAAACTAACTCCTTAACAGTTTCTAAGCGGCCATTAAAGGCAGCATAATGAAGAGGGATAGAGCCACTATGATCTTGTATTTCCAAGACTTCTTTATTTATGTTCACAAAATGAGCCACGATATCCGTAGCCCCATTAAGGGCAGCTAAATGGCAGGCTGTGATTCCGTAATGATTTTGTGCTAAAATATCGGCTCCTTGAGAAACCAAATACTTAACAAATTCAACATGGCCATTTTGAGCCGCCCAATGAAGATCTTTTGCGCCATGGGCGTCCCTTGTGTTTAATTCTATCCCTTTTTTTAAAATCTTCTCAACTTTGCTTTTGTCGCCATTTTTGCAGGCTTCATGTAAGGAAACGCCTTCTGAATTGTCTTTTGAATCAAGATCATCTGAGACTGGGACTATCGGAAGAGAAGACACATTATCAGGTTCTTTTTCGATTAATGTGCCACTATTGAAAGTATTTTGTGCCGGTGTACTTTCTAAAGTTAAACTCTCATCAGAATGTTGACTTATCTTGGTTTTGTGCGGTTGACTGTACTTTCTAAGATTATCTTTGGACACTGTAACTGTGACTTGCTCTGCGATGCTGACTGCTTCTGGACAACGAGAGCTAATCAAAGCTGACAACTCCTTATCAGGACTTTTTTTATGCTCGAGATGATGGTATATGCAGCCTAAGATATAGGCTTTATAAGGATTGCTATCTGGTACTTTGGTTAAATATTTGTTGAGAAAATTTTCTCTATCTTTTCTAACCCAAGATTTAAACATATGGGTTGAATAGTCTATGGCTTTTTCCAACGCGCCTTTTTCGTCATTGTCTTCCTTGAAAAATTTTTGAAATAAATAAAGGAGCAAAACCTGCTGAAAACCGAGTTTGGCTGCTGCCCAGGGGCAAATATGTCCAGGTTGCTCCTTCTTTTCGACGCAAGCATGTGGGGGCATTGTTTCTAAATCGTTTAAAATATCGATAACAAAATATTCACCTTTTAGATTTGAATTAAAATCGAGAATTAAATTCGTTATAATTTCATTTATTTTAGACAAATTTTTCATCTTGCGCACATGAAGGTGCGGATAGGATGTCATACGCCCCACATTTAGTTTAGGATAAGCGTTCATACGAGAAAAAGAGTAAATCTTTAAGCCCCGATCGCCTGTTACCATAAAGTCATTAAGGAAACTTAGGGTAATTGCATGATTCTCTACGCCTGAAGGTAAAATCAACGGCTGATGGTTATCATATCTTATTAGGGCTTCTCCAATTCTTGTTTTCTTATTCTTAGAAAAATTTGCAAAATAGGTCGCTTTGGCGATCGCTTCTGTGATTACTTTTGTATCATTTTCATTCCAGCCAGAAGGGGCTTTGTCAAGCCAGTTCTTATTCTTTACGATGGATTTATGGAGATGATCAAAAGCAATAAATGAACTAAAGCTCCCTAAAGTAATTTCTTCCTCTTCATGAACGACTCCAATGTGGACTCCAAATCGATGATTTAGCCATTTATGATATAACCACGCTTGATTATTGGGAGTTGTCCGATTAAAAAGATATGTTGCTAATTTTTTATGTCCGTATGATAAAGCCGATATAAAAGCAGGATATCCAACCTTACAAATTAGATTCGGATCCGCTCCTTGAGAAACCAAATACCTAACAACTTTAGTATGGCCATTATAGGCCGCCAAATGAAGAGGAGTCTCTTTTTTTATACTTTGTGCTGAAACGTTTGCCCCCATGGAAACTAACTTCTTAACAGTTTTTAAGTGGCCATTATAGGCCGCTAGCTGAAGGGGAGTATTGGCAACAAAATTTTGCATTTCCAAGAGTTTTTTATTTGTTTCTACAAAATAGACCACGATATCTGTATCCCCTGCAAAGGCTGCCAAATGGCAGGCTGTGGCTCCCCTATGATTTTTTGCAAAAATATCAGCTCCTTGAGAAACCAAATACCTAACAATTTCAATATGGCCATTTAGGACCGCCCAATGAAGACCTGTTAAGCCATTAGCGTCCCTTGCGTTTAAGTCTATCCCTTGTTTTAAAATCTTCTCAACTTTGCTTTTGTCGCCAATTTTGCAGGCTTCATGTAAGGAATTGTCTTTAACCGATTTGAAGATAGAGGCTAGCAGACCTACTCCAAAAACAAGTGCGACAATTTTTGTGGCGGAACTCCAATCTTGCTGCTCTTGTGCTACAAGTTGATTCAGTCTTAAAATGCTTCCTAGCTTTTCTAATCCCTGTAGAATGTCCAGTGTTAGAGCTCCGGTCAATTTATGAGAATGTAATGGGGTATAGGAATGAGGATTAAAGGAAAGATCGCCATAGGACGACTTGCTATAAGTTGTAAGATTTTGTCCTTCAGAAGAGGGGGACATTGCAGAAAAAAGATTTGGGGCGAAAGCTTGAATGGCGTAAGCACTGCTTAAACCGAATACAATTCCACCGCCTATGAGGACAACTTTTAGTCCACTCCACCAGCTTTTCTTCTCTCTCGATACGCTATCTTCTGATAATACATCTTCATTTTCAGTATCGATTTCTTCTACTTCGGCTTCATTTTCTTTTGGCTCTTCTTTAAAACCCAACTTGCTACCTATGAAGGCAGTCGGATTCGAAATTATTTTCTCTTTAGAAGCTCGCACCCTCAGCTCTGAAAATAAGGGGGTCATATTTTCTAATATGGCCCCCTTATTTTTGCGAGCTTCTAGAGGAAAAGAATTCGAATCTGACCCGTTCATAGGTAGTAAGTTGGGTTTAAATGAATTTCCAAGACTTTTATTTTTTTCTAGGACCGGGGATTGAAGGGTTGAAGGGGAGAGTTCTCTAAGGGACTCATTCCTTTTTTTAGGAGGAAGGTTGATTAGCTGATAACCTATTCTCTTAGCGAGTTGTTGAGCTAATTGTTCATCATCTTTTTTTAACTTTTCTAGAACGTTGATCAAATGATATTCGACAAGCGTCCGATCTGTACGGTCTATGCCTCCCCATAATGTGCTGATCTTTTCTGCGAGTGCTTTAAAAATATTAACTTCAGTTAATACTCCATCTTCTCGAACCCTGAGAACATATCCGAATTTAGAATGGGCAAGGGATTGAAGTTTTTTTTTGAAATTTGTTGCGTATGAAATTTCTGGAAATTGTGAATTGATTCTATCTATCTCTCTCATAAATCGTTCGTACCCTTAAATTTAGATATTCCGACAAGACGATCGTTATGCTAATATCATTGCTAAAAAACTCTGGATAAATCATTCCGCTGGCTGGAAGGCGGTGGTATGGATAGGGTCGAACGAATGATCGATAGGGATTTCCTTGCGTCATCCGCTAGCCCTTAGTTCAAGCCCAACTCATCCCATTAAATCCCTTGAAGCTGGCACTATCGGAAGAGAAGACTCATTATCAGGCTCTTTTTCGATTAATGTGCTATCGAAAGTATTTTGTACCGGAGTACTTTTTAAATTTAAACTCTCATCAGAATGTTGACTTATCTTGGTTTTATGCTCCCAACTGTACTTTTTAAGGTCATCGTTAGACAAAGCGACTTGTTCTGTGATGCTGACCGCTTCTGGACAACGAGAGCTAATTAAAGCTAACAACTCCTTATTAGGACTTTTTTTATGCTTGAGATGATGGTATATGCAGCCTAAGATATAGGCTTTATAAGGATTGTTATCTGGTACGTTGTCTAAATATTCGTTGAGAAAATCCTCTCTATCTTGGCCAACCCAAGATTTAAACATACGGGTTGAATAGTGTATGGCTTTTTCCAATGCGTCTTTTTCGTCATTGCCATCCTTGAAAAATTTTTGAAATAAATAAAGGAGCAAAGCCTGTTGAAAACCGAGTTTGGCTGCTAGCCAGCTACAAATTCCTCCAGGTTGTTTCTTCTTTTCGACGCAAGCATGAGGGGCCCCTGTTTCTAAATCGTTTAAAATACCTAGATTCAAATATTCATTCTTTAGATTTGAATTAGGATCAAAAATTAAATTTGTTATAATTCCATCTATTTTAGACAAATTTTTCATCTTGCGCAGATGAAGGTGCGGATAAAGTGTCAGATGCGACACATTTAGTTTAGGATAAGTGTCCATAGGAGAATCAGAATAAAGCTTTAAGGCCCGATTGCCTGTTACCATAAAGTCATTAAAGAAACTTAGGGTAATTGAATGATCCTTTATGCCTGAAGGTAAAATCAACAGCTGATGGTTATAATATCTTTTAAGGGCCTCTACAACTCTTGTTTTCTTATCCTTGGAAAAATTTGCAAAATAGGTTGCTTTGGCGATTGCTTCTGTGATTACTTTTGTATCATTTTCATTCCAGCTAGGAGGGGCTTCGTCAAGCCAACTTTTATTCTTTACGATGGATTTATGGAGACTGTCAAAAGTAATAATGTCAGTAAATCCCTCTAAAGTAATTTCTTCCCCTTCATGAACGACTCCAATGTTGACTCCAAATCGATGATTTATCCATTTATGATCTAACCACGCTTGATTATCGGAGGTTGTCAGACTCTTAGATAAATTTTCTTGTCCGTGTGATAAAGCCAATATAAAGGCAGGGTATCCACTCTTATTAATTAGATTCGGATTGGCACCTCTTGATAACAGCAGATTGACAACTTTTGTTTTTCCGGTCATAGCAGCCAAATGTAGGGCAGTACAACCTGAAGCATCTTGAGTTTGCAAAATGTCTTTATCTTTTGTGATAAAGAATTCAACGATATTAATATCTCCTCTATATGCGGCTATATGGAAAGGGATGGATTTGTCTTGGTTTTGTGCATAAATGTCAGATCCATCACTAACTAACTGCTTAACAGTTTCTAAGTGGCCTTGAAAAGCTGCGAGGTGGAGTGGAGTACTGCCAACACTATTTTGCATTTCCAAGATTTGTCTATTTGTTTTCGCAAAATAGGCCACGATATCTGTAGCCCCTTTAAAGGCTGCCAAATGGCAGGCTGTATTTCCTTCAAGATCTTGTGCTAAAATATCGGCTCCTTTAGAAACCAAATGCTTGACAACTTCAAGATGGCCATATTGAGCCGCCAAATGAAGAGAAGTCCTTTTCTTTATATCTTGCGCTGAAACCTCAGGAGCTAGCGCTCCCTCAGAAATTAACTTCTTAACAGTTTCTAAGTGGCCATTATAGACTGCTATCTGAAGGGAGGTGGCGTCATAATTTTGCATTTTCAAGACTTTTTTATCTTCTATTCCCATAACATAGGCCGTGATATCTATAACCCATTTAAAGATAGGGGCGAGCAGACCTACTCCAAAAAAAAGTGCGACAATTTTTGTGGCAGAACTCCAATCTTGCTGATCTTGTACTGTAGGTTCCTGACTTAAAATGTTTTCTAGCCTTTCTGATCCCAGTAGGATATCCTCAATCGCTGTGTGTGATTTTTCTGTTTTTTGTTCTGATTGTCCTTGAACTAAGACCGAGGCCTTAGAGTCGTCGACTGAAGATTCTGAGTCGTCGTCATAGGTATCAAAGATATTATCTGTAGGGGAATGGAAGTCAGATATTTTTAATTCATCCTGAGCCCTTGCCTCAGGGATAGGTGTTACAGCTCCGGTCAATTTATGAGAATGTAATGGGGTATATGAATGAGTATTAATGGAAGGATCGCCATAGGACGACTTGCTATAAGTTATAAGATTTTGTCCTTCAGAAGAGGGGGATGTTGCAGAAAAAAGATTTGGGGCGAAAGCTTGAATGGCGTAAGCACTGCTTAAACCGAATACAATTCCACCACCTATGAGGACAACTTTTAGCCCGCTCCTCCAGCCTTTAGAATGAACTATGGATTGAAGTTTTTCTTTGAAATCTGTTACACATGAAGTTTTTGGAAATTGTGAATTGATTCCGTTTATCTCTCTCATAAATCGTTCGTGCTCTTAAATTTAGATATTCCGATAAGACGATCGTTTTGCTAATAAAAAACTCTGGATAAATCATTCCATCTGCTGGAAGGCAGCGGGTATGGATGGGTCCTGACGAATAATCGTACCCGTGCCTGAATTACGAGGCTGTCAGTAAATTCAAATGTGCATGATTTGTGTGCTAATTTCAATTTACTGACGGCCTCTACAGCCAGGTTAATCTCGATATCTCCATTAATTGTCTTTGAAGAAGAGTTAGCGGCATTCGTAGCAAGTTCGAGCAGATTGCTATGTATGTTCTCCAACGTTCGCTGCCCTAGACGTCGCCGCGATGATAAATCCTGCTAAAGTGGCAATAGAAGCTGCTGTCAGTTTACCATCCGTGAGCGTTTCAATCGTTGAGACAACCATTCGTTCAATATAGTTTGATTTTTCCGCTTTGGTAACACCTGTCCCGATAAAGACTGTGCCGCTGCCTTTTGTCTCATTGACAAAGCCTTCGCCGGAAAATAGCGTTGTTTTGGTATTTCCTAGCCGCCTTAAGGATAAGGACAATTTATCCGTATAACCAACGATACTGTCGTTTTCAAGTAGCACAGGACCTTTTTCTTCATTCACTTCGATCGCCTTGATGACACCATTCTTTGTGTCAAAGAAAACACGTCCAGGGGCATCTTGCGATGCCGATGCTGCAATCTTCCATAATCCAAGTCCTTTGAAAAAGTAGGAGAAACCGGAAAAACAGGTGTTAATTTTAATATGGCTATCCGAAGCTACATAGGCACCTTTTTGCAAATAGAGCGTCTCGCCTGGTGAGAGCTGATAGCTCGCCACTTGACCCTGGTGGCCCTCTTCTAGCGCTACCCATGCTCCTTTATCTGTCGCTTTGTACGTGTTGGCAAAAATGCTTTCTCCTCCGAGGAAATAGTGCTTCGCCACCTCCCATACAGTGCCATTGAGGCCTGTTGTGAGGTCGACATTTTTGCATGCATGCATAGCGCCAGGTTCCACTCGCAATTCTTGACCTGACTCTAGAGGGATGATTCTAAGAGGAACAGTCGGCTGTCCCATTGTACTACTAACATTATTCATATGATCTACCTCCTATATATTCGCACACATCTTGCCATTCAACATCTGCAGCCCATACTCTGCAACTTTCACGGCAACATCGGAATTGAGCACGACATACAATCCTAGCAGAGAGTAGATCGTTACTTTGCTTGGGATGAGCGCGTTGGAAATACCATTGACTACCTGTTCGAAAACGTTGTGGGCCGCATCTTTTTCGCCTGAGCCTACGAAGATGCTGCCATTGCCTCTAAACTCGTTCACCGTGCCCTCGCCAGAAAACAATGTCGAGAAGACTCCTCCGAGCTTGCGCACCGTCACTGTCAGCTCGCCGCTATGAGCAACAGTATTATCGTTATCGACGATGATGGGGTCATCTTCTCTGGTAATTTTAATCTCTTTGACAACGCCCTTAGCTGTATCGAAGAAGACTCGGCCATTCTCTCCCTCTTCAACCGTAGCCTTCTGCTTGGCAAAACCAAGCCCTTTCCACCAGCCGGAGACGCCACCATAAATGGTTGTCACCTTCACATTTTTGTCAGCAGCAACAAAGGCGCCTTTTCCCATCATAAGGGATGTGCCAGGCGCTAAGGTGTACGATCCAATCTGCCCTGGAAGCTCTTCTTCAAAGACGATCCAACCGCCTCCCTGCTTCGCCGTGAACTCGTTTCGGAATAGCGACTCGCCGCCAAAGAAGTAGCGAGCTGCAACAGAAAGAACACTGTCTTTTGTACCGGTTTTTACATCGACATTCTGACATGCCAACATAGCCGTTGGTTCGACAACGATGCTTTGTCCCTCCTTCAGAGGAATTCTATGAGCTTCATAAGCTGTCTGGATATAATTTTGGTTTGGATTAATTTCCATATTTCTCCTTATGATTTACGGGACAATTGCAAAACTTTAATATTACTTCTTGCAATAAATTTTATCTTTTTTATTACGGTATATTTCGGCAGCCAAGAAATCCTTCGCTTGAGTTATCTTTTCAAAACAGTCGCCGTATTTTTCCTTTTCTGCCACTGACAACTTATCCGGATGCAGCACAAGGCTCAATTTTCTGTAGAGTCCGTTGAGATATTCCAAATGCCTTTCGTTTGATGCCTTGTCTACCTGATCACAGAAACGCTGTTTATCGAACGTCGGAGATAAAATCGTTGTCGCATGTTCGGGACATCCAGGAATGAGTGATGCATCGCTCACACGCATGATATCGGGGAGTGCGGCGACGGCAGGGTCGACTTTAGGGCACATTTTCGGGGATGCAGCCTGGGCACCCGATTGATAATTAAAGGAGTAGCCAAAAATATGTTCAATGACACCCAAAATATCTTGGAATGCAGAAGGATCGCCATACTTCAATTTGATATTGATGACCTCAATACGTTCATTTATCTCAGGGAAAGCTTCAAAAGCCGTTGGATCTCCTTCTTTAAGCTTCATCAACAGCGTCCAGATTTTTGAAAACTGTTCCGAATTGTAGATCTCATGACATTGGTAGAACAGATCGTACCAATACTTATTGGCCTGATAGCTTCTATACAGACTGTCCGCTGCTGAAGCAGTGCTAATGCTAGACACAACCAATTTGCACGCGGCATCCCATTTGCGATACCGGATATTTCTCCAAGTAGCGTTGCAAGATGCAAACAGATCTTTCACGAGATAGGATGTGCGCCACAACTGATAACAGAAATTGAAGGGGGGAAGAACGCCGAGTGTAAAGTAACCAGCAAGGGCTACAAACTTTTTCCAATTCGCATTTAGATTTGACAACAAATGGCTGAGTTCAAATGCTGATAAGGCTAAAAAGAGGGTTGGCATGACGATATCCTGATAAGGTATCACCCATCCAGAGCTCTGTGCAGCTTGGCCCAGCCAATAGAGGACTGTGGCAGCAGCAAGCGTTAGCTGCAATTCATTGATAGCTAATGGATCATTGGCTTTGGTTAACTGCGCATACAACAGCAGGGGAGAGCGTCCGCCGTTGTCTAGCATTTTAATACTTGCGCCGTCTTTGACTAAGATTTGCATGAGATGAGGCTTGCCTGCCACTGCGGCAAAATGCAGTGCTGTCTCTCCGCGCGTGTTGCGCTGATCGATAGGCAGACCTGCATCGATCAAGCACTTGACAATCTCCGGAGTATCAGCAGCGACGGCGTAATGCAACAGGCTATTGCAGCATGTGTCTAGCTGGTTGATCTCCATGCTGTCTTTTTTCATTTCATTGACAATTTGCCTGACCAGTTCCGTCTGTCTGCCCTTAATTGCATAATGCAGAACAGATTCTTTTCTATCATTGGACGGAAATGCGATCATCTCCGGTACGCTAAAAGAAGAAAGATCGCCCCGAAGAGCTGCCTGCATTATTGGCGGCAGAGTCTGCAAATTAGTGTGGCTAAGTCTTTGTTGATCAAGAAGGATTTCTTCAATATTATCCATGTTGTCGGGCAGTTCCATCTGTCCTTGAAGATCTTGTAGATCCTTGCCGATGGAGAGTCCCAAGATTTTAATTAGCAGTTCTTTATCTTTAGACAATGCAGCATGGTTGATTGCAGTTAATCCTTGAACATCTTTCAACCCGATCTCAGCATCGTGTCGCAAGAGCACAGAGATCTTCTCCAGCTGGATTTCACGGCCCTGCTGCGTCTCACGCACAAGAGTATGGAGAGGGAGTTCTCCGCTAGGCAAAGGTTGATTCACTAGAGAGGGATTGTCCGCGAGGAGCTCTGCCAAATCGACCGAACTGATGGATCCATCCATGAGAGCCTTTTGAAGACTCTTGTTCAAAGGATTAGAAGAGGTTGGGGTTAAGGGCCATCCGTTAAAGATAGTAGATAAGTTTAGATTCATTAAGTTTGCATTGTTTTTTTTATTTTAAAAAAGTTAATAAAATTATAGTAATTATATACTAAGATGGAAATAAATGCATTATATTTTTTCAATGACTCTGCGACAGTCTCTAAACCGTAAATGGGCGTAGCAAAAGGCTTTAACAACGGAAGAGATGCCAAAGATTGAGGCCTTTATAAGCCATATAAAATTTCAAGGCTTTATGCCATTTGTAATTAAAGCCAAGGTCGATGATTTCATTAAAGGAAAAGAATTTGAAAGCTCGTAGCATCAAATCGAGTTTCCGATCATTTTTTTCACGGTAGATACGATTCATTAAAATTTCAGATAATCTCCATTTGAGACCATAATATTGTTGGAGATCGCTAGGATAGCGATCGAAATACTCTCTATTTTCGAGATAGGCGATGATATGCTTGGCAGCAATATTGCCGCTTTCCATCGCATGCCTTATTCCTTCAGCTGCCAATGGGTTTAGCGTCGAGACAGCGTCGCCAATGGCAATGATATTATTGTTATAGTGAAGGTCTTTTTGCTTATAGGTATAATAAAGCGTCTTGCCATGCTTGTCATGAATGGGAAGATTTAATGACCCAAAGCATTGAAGCATCAGGTGGTCTAGATAATTGCGCATCGAAAGATCGTGAGGGACAATCTGTTCATGCAAAAAATAGCGGATAATTCCTACCTTTAAGATGTTTTTTTTAACAGGAAAGATCCAAGCATATCCTTGAGGCATCCAACGGTGCCCCAGAAAAAAAGACAGCGTTTCTGCATAGCGCTGATAAATAAAGTCGTCGACTTCGACATGATATTCAATGCCAGTCGAAGCCAGTGCTTTGGACTTGTCATAGGCCTTTTGAGAGAGAACGTCGCGCTCGCTTCCCGTTGCATCTACCAATACGCGCGTTTGCACAATTTCATGCGCTCTCTTGCCTTGCTGCTGAAGATGGACTAATGTATAGCCATTGCCCTGCGTATGATTGATAAATGTGCAACCAAGGCGAATTTCGCCCGCATGTTTGGAGGCCTCTTCTGTTAAAAAATGACGAAGCTGTTTGAAATCAAGAATAACTCCTACAGGTTTTCCTGATGTCCAATGATGCATTTCTCGAGTTGTTCTTAAAGCAAGCTTATCCCAATACGTACTAACGATATGCTGTGGAAGAGCGTAAGCTTCCATGATGGAGAGCGGGGCTCCTCCACTTGAATAATTGTTAATCGTAAAATCTTTCGATTTTTCCAAAACAAGCACCTTCTTCCCGGATAGCGCAAGTTGACGCGCGCATTGTCCTCCGGCAGGGCCTGCTCCGACGATGACAGCATCGTAGCTCTGCATGAACCTATTCCTAAAAAATGTATCCTGAAACAATTTGATTTAAATAAAAAAAAAATTGTCTTTTGGCAAGAAAAAGTTGGTCATAAGGATTAGCCATTTGATGTTTTGATCCTTATAGCCTTACCATATAAGGATTTCTAGCAATTGTGAAAAAAAAGATTCATATGCTATGATTTTTAATTTATAAAAAATTCAAACGAGTATATCCATGTTTAAAGGCATCGCGTACGCCATTGGAGCGTGTGGCATTTGGGGCTTGATTTTCATTGTTCCCCAATTCATGGAAGGATTTAGCGCTATTGAAATCGCGATTGGCCGCTATTTGTTTTATGGACTTGTTTCTTCACTTATCCTCCTACGCTCTGGATTTAAAGGGCTTGTCCGTTATCCCTGGTCGATTTGGAAAAAAGCTTTAGGCTTTTCGTTACTTTCTTCAATTGTCTACTACAGTTTTGTTGTATTCGCATTGCGTTATTCAACTCCAGCCATTTGCGCTCTTGTACTAGGAGTCAGTCCGATAACGATTTCTTTTTATGGCAACTGGAAAGAGAAAGAGCATCACTTTAAAAGTCTTTTGATCCCTTCCTTTCTTATCCTCAGTGGCTTGGCCATTATCAATACGCCGCAGATCATGCAAACTCCTTCTCCCTCGACATATATGCTGGGATTGATTTGTGCCTTTTGGGCATTATTGATTTGGAGTTGGTTTGCAGTGGCCAACGCCGGATTTCTGAAGAACCATCCAGAAGTCGCTTCCAACGATTGGTCGACATTGATTGGCGTATCGTCGCTTTTATGGGTAATGGTCTTGAGTGGAATCCTCTGCTTTTGTTTTGCGGAGCATTTCGAGGTGGAGAAATATTTCATCTATAGCGAATCGCTAAGAGGATTCCTAGTGGGATCTGCTATCCTAGGACTTTTATGCTCTTGGGTAGGATTTTTTTTGTGGAATCGCGCCAGCTGCTACCTCCCTGTTTCTCTTGCTGGACAGCTAATGATTTTTGAAACTGTCTTCGGCTTATTATTTTTTTATCTCATCGATCGGAACATCCCATCAACAGAAGAAGTCATCGGCATCTCCCTATTTTTAATCGCTATCGTCTATGGCATTCGCTCTTCTAGCAAGTTATCCGAAGAAAAAGGAAAGGCTATTTCTTCTTGACGCTTACCTTTTTTAATGCTTTGATGAGGCAAAGAGAAAGGAGAGCGAATTATGGGCATCTTATGGATTGTAACAGGTAATCGCAGCTTCGCAAAGATTTTAGAAGTCCAGGGACATGGACGTAAAATCAAAGAAATCTATCATCTCGTCAATCCTGAAGGGCGTATGAAAAGCGGAGAAATTTTAAGCGACCGTCCCGGGCGGGCTTACGATCGTGTTGGAGGCGGAAGGCATGCTCTTAGCCAAGAAGTCGATTTCCACGAACATGAACAGCACGTTTTTGTCCATAAAATTGCCAATCTCCTTCGCGAACAAAAAGATAATAACGCCTTTGAAGAACTTGCCTTTGTCGCTCCCTCACACTTTTTAGGTGACCTCAATCAAGCGATTTCTCCATCTGTTAAAAAAAGCCTGATCAAAGAAGTCGCTAAAGACCTTCCTGAGTATTTGTCAAGCCAGGAGCTTGTCGATCAGCTTTGCAAATATCTAGATCTTTGGAATCATGCCCAGTAGAGATAGTTGGCCTTGCCCGTGTGCGTGCCCCTGCCCGTGCCCGAAAATAACTTTCATGCACAACTTATTGCGGGTGCTATCAAGATAAATATCGATGTATAAGTTAAATTTTTCGGGCACGGGCACGCACACGGGCAGGGGCAAGACTACTTATATTCCGAATTCTGACTTCTGGCTTCTTTATATAAATTTAACATTGATCATCTAATATAAGTGCTTTCGTATTCTTATAGGATGATGCAATGCTAACTATTTCTCAGGCCATTCATGCGCTTTCCCATGGAGATATGCTACAATTAAGCGGATCTTCATTTGTTGAACCTAATCTAAAAGAAAAAACACACCGCTTTTTGTGCCACAGTTATGATAGGGAGCAGATCCAAAAAATTGCAGATTTCATTAAAGGACGTCTTGAAAATTTGCAAGGTGAAGAGAAACAGTCCAGTCTAACGTTAGCAGAGGCATTTATTCAGTGTTACCATAGCAGCTGGCGAGGGGACCGTATCGCTTCTGCCTTCGATCGTGCCATCGCTCAACATAGGCCTCAAAATAGCTTTGCCCATCCAAAAAATCAACAGAGATACCAAAAATGGCTGCGCTATGGCATGCCTGAAGCAATCTATCGCCTACATCCTGAATTTTGTTCATTCATGGAAACGTCAGGTCTATTAAGTCAAATGAAAGTGACCCGAGATACAGTGAAGGAGGTTGATGGAGAGCCTGCGATTTTAGTGCAAGGAAGCTGGACGCGCTGGACAGAGTTCCAAGAGCGGTTTGAAGCTGTGTTCTCAAGGCGCTACAAAGAGACTTTCATCGTCAATAAGAAGACAAGCGAAGTTTATACCTACTTGGATAATGGAAAGGGTCTTGAACCACATCATCCCTATCTGACAGGCTGTAGCAACAGCATTAGCACTTTGAATGATCTAGACTATGAAAAAGTCTTGAAAAAAGCCCATGAATTTATCCGTCCAGGCGAAGAAAATTTAAGTCAAGAAGAGCGCCAAAAGCTTAATGCGACAAGACCCTTTATTTTGCAAAACATTACATCTTATGTCGAAGGACCAGAGACGCGCTTCCATGAATTGATCATCAAACCAAAACATCCCTTTGGACATTTGATCATAGGAGAGGATGATCCAGCTTTAAATCAGCGAAAAGGAGAGGTCTATGAGGTTGGCTTCGGATGGAAGGACAGGGTAAAGATGCCCTTTGCCTTTGCTGCAACAGAAGGGCGATTCCGCTCTCCCGACCTCTGGGGGTATATGAATTTTGAAAAAAAGACCATCAAAAAGATCGTGACCAACATTGCGATTTCTAAGGAAGAAGCTCAGGCTTTTACAGAATATACCATGAAATATCACCGCAGCGAAGTCAATATTGGAAATCCTGTCGGCTTTCATCTGCTTGCTCAAAACTGCTCGACCTATACACGAATGGCTAATAAAGCGGCTGGCATTGATGTGCCGACTGAAATTTCGCTTGCTGAACTCATTCATGAGGTTTCCCCATTATGGATAGCAAGAGTCACCGATGCTTTCAGTAAAGCGAAGGAATGCCTTCGGAATGGGTCGAAGAAAAGCATGAGCCTTTTGCCCAAGGGATTGCAAAACGCGTTGGCAAGCTTAGCCGAAAAGATATCCACGTTGACTCATCAACTCATCGAAGCAATGACCGCCTTAACCATTTTGCCTCTCGGCGTAGCTTTGGGTAGTGCCTCAGGAGAGGGGGGTGATGCTTTTGTTCCTCCAAATGCTAGGGCTGAGCATATCGGACCGACACTTTTTAATTGGAAGCAATGGTTCTCTCTTTCTTCCTATCAAGTCAATTTGCCGGGAATTTTGCAGCGATGGCAGAGAGAGCAAGCGTCAACAGTCATTTATACCAATCCGATCAAATGGACAATTTTCCCAGAGTAATGTTTTTCTTTTTTATAGCAAAAAAAATGGAGTACAGACAATATTAAAGGAAGGAGACCATTATTATGCAAAACCTTCTTTTAACAATTATTGTTAGTACAATTGCCGTTTTTATCACTGGTCAGATTTTGCCGGGTGTCCACATTGAAGGCGTTGGAACTGCATTCATTGTCGCCATTGTTTTAGGTGTCATCAATGCTTTCATCCGACCGCTAATTTTTATTCTAACTCTTCCTATTAATATCTTAACCCTTGGCCTATTCACCTTTGTGATCATTGGGGGATTGGTTTTGCTTGTCAGTTCAATTGTTCCAGGGTTCCATGTCAATGGTTTTTGGTGGGCTTTGGCTTTTGCTCTCGTTTTAGCGATGATTAATAGCTTTTTAAATTCTCTAGTCATTTAAACTCAACTTGCTACTTTCATAGGTAGCAAGCCACAGACTACACAGAAGCCAATCATTTAGCCTATATTCAAATATATTTTTGTTCTCTCCCGAAGCGGAGAGGTGGCTTCTAGCCCAGGGCGCTCCTTCGTCGCGACCTCAGCGACAGGCCCATCTCTTTTCCCCTTCGGGAGAGAACAAAAATGACCCCTCGTGAGAGTTCTTGAGGATTTCAAGCAGCTTCAGTGATTAAAGGAGTTTTAATTTCTATACCGAAGATCTGTACAAAGGCAATGCTCAACTTAGAGGCAATATCTTTTAGCTCTTCGATCTCCTCATTAAGTTTTCCAACTTTTGGATTGTCTGGGGATAAATCTTGCACTTGTTGTTTCATTTTTTTGATCAAGATAGGAAATTTTTTGATGATGCTGATATAAATTGGCAATCCTTTCTGTAATTTTTCGATATTTTTTTGGAGAGTTTCTTGATCGATTTGATTTTTCTTTAGATCTCTTTCTTTATTATCTAGGGATAAATGTAGTTCTGTTTCTAGACGGCCCTTTAAATAACGGATAATTTTCCGTAATAACTCTTTGAATTGTTTTTTGGCCACTTCAATTTGTTGTTCTCTCTCTAACTCGCCTTTTTTCGCTTGATTTTTCGCTTTCTGATACTTATTGATTTGTTGCAAATTTAAATTATTTATAGATGGATTCAAAGAAGGTAAATCATAATCACTTTTTCTAAGTAATGAAGGATCTGAATTATTGTCCTCTTTCTCATTTTCTTTATTTTTCTTAATATTCGTCTGTTTCAAAACTGTTCTTGATATATAATTATTAAATGCAATATCTAATCTATGTTTGTTATCTTCAGAAATCGTTTTGACGAATTTTAATTTAACTTCTCCAACAATATTTCCATTTAAATCAGTAATCCTAACAATATCCCCTTTTTTGAAACCTGTAGGAACTTCTGCAATTAATCCACCTGTCTTCGGGTCTATAAATGCGATAGCTTTTCCTTCTTTTTTGGCATTATGCAACCATTGTTTCTCCTCGACTTTTTCCGTTTGTGGCTTGATTAAGTTTCCTTTATCTCCTACAACAAAGATATTGTTAAAATTATTGGAATTTAATGCGTCGATAAATTTATTTTCAATTTCCATAATGCCAGCTAAATCAACCTCTTCTGCCTCAATGTTCACTTCCCTTTCTTCAATACTCGCTTCTTCTTCTTGAGTTAGGGCTTTTTCTTCTTCAAGTGATTGATCACGACCTTCGACTTCCTCGAGCTCTTCTTCAATTAAGGCTTCCTCATCTTCAGATAGACCCTCATCTTCTTCATCTAATTCTGCCATTAATTGTTTTATCTCTTCTGGTGTGAGTTTTTTCTTAGGAAGGCTATTAATTTCAGTGGCAGAGATTTCGATCGTTTCAGAATTTGAAAGACTTTTGCTGATAAGAGCATTCGAATGATTAAATTCAGAAAGTACTTTGGAAAGCTGGGATAATTGATTTAGTGCGGGTTCAGTTCCCTTTGTATCTATATCTTGTTTATTTTCAAATACTTCTGATTTATCGGCTTCAGAACGCAATAGTGGAGATTGACCGTCGTGATTATGACTTATGTTATTCAATGACATAGATATCCCCCACTTTAATGGTGTACCTATATTTATTTTATCAATGTTTATTTAAAATCCACAGTATAAACTTATAAAGCTTATTTTTTGATAACCATTTAAAAAAACGATTGAATCCAAAATGCCTAAATTCTTACAATATTAATCATCCTGTTTTTAAAACGGGATAATGATTTAACAAAAATAAAGGAGGCTTTTTATGTCGTCACCTAATGGTGTAAATCCTTATTCCCCTGGAATTCCTCAGCCTTTGATAGTGACTTCCGCCCGGCTAATGAATTCTCAAGAGAAAAAACAGCTTAATCAATTCATGAGCCTTATAGAACAGGAAAACGCCCTTAGAAACTCAGCTCAACAACATCGTGAAAATGCTATGAAAGCACATGAAAAAGCTGTGCAAGCACACGAAAAAGCCGGGCAAGCACATGAAAAGGCGACGAAACATCAACAAAACATTGATGAGATTGGTCAAAAACGAGCCAACATACAGGATAGACGTGCTGAAATCGCTGCTAAAAAGCTTGCCTTACAAAAACTTCTGGCAGAAAGTCAAAGCTAACGGATAGCGATCAGAGTTTAATTGACGCGGGAAAAGTCGATATAGCCTGCTGAAACATCAGTATGGATAAGTTTGACTCTTAACCTATCGCCAACATCGAGTCCTTCCTCGCCTTTGACGAGTTTGCCTTCTATCGGGGGTGTCAAGATGCGCGCCCACGTGCCTTTTTCGCTTGCCCCCGTTACAATGGCATCAAATTCTTCGCCGATCTTTGGCGTTAATATAATGGCAGCCACTGTTTTTTTCATGCGCCTTTGAACCTTTTCCGCATCATCCTCTTTGTTAGTGCAGCGTTCTGCCAAGATGATAAGTTCTTGAGGATTATAAGGTAACGGCTGCTTGGCTAAAAAGGCAAGCAAAAGGCGCTGCATAATCAAATCCGGAAAGCGGCGATTTGGAGCTGTCGATTGAGAGTAATGAGGAAGAGCTAATCCAAAATGTCCAGGGGAGGATTTGCCTGGAATATACACTTGATAAACCCCTCTTCCGAGAAGCTTGATGATCGTCAGAGATAAATCAGGAAATGTCAGGGGCTCCGACTTCTTTTGATCCACTAAAAATTGCTCCAACGCCTTACCATCTGGTGTGGGTGGCAAGCGAGTGCCTTTGGATTCAGCGATGGCGACAATTTTATCCCAGCGTTTTGGCTTATCCACAACTCTCCTTAATGAGAAAATGCGATTAGCTTCAGTGAAACGTGCCGAGATAGCATTGGCTAAAATCATAAAGTTTTCAATGAGCAGTCGCGCGCGGTTTTTTTGGATTTCTTTCATCGAGACAGGAATACCATCGGAGAAGACGGCAGCAGCTTCGATTGTTTCTAGACTTAAAGCGCCTATGCTTTGCCTGTATTCTGAATAGTGTTGGGCAATGGTATCTTGTAAGCGAATTTGGCTTTCAAGTCCCTCTGTCTTTTGTATTGGAGAGGGAGGCGAGGCTTTTCCTTCTAGCCAGAGGCTGACGCTATCATAAGCTAGCTTTGCATAATTATGCACATACCCTGTAAAGATGGCATATTCTTCGAGCTGGCCTTCATGAGAAAGAGCCCCTTTGAAAATGAGTGCCAAACGGTCCTGGTCTGGATTTAATGATGTCAAATCGGTGGAAAGTCTTTCGGGCAGCATAGGAAAAACTTTAGAAGGTGTATAGACTGACGTGGTATTATGCGCTGCTCTACGGTCGATAGGATCGTCTTTTTTTACCATCCAGGCAACATCTGCGACGGCAATGTATACTTGATGGCGTCCATCAGGAAGGGTTTCAGCATAGGTCAGTTGATCGAGGTCGCGCGAATCATCATTATCGATTGAAAACCAAAGCAAATGGCGTAAATCTTGTGCTGGGACTTCTGGAAAAGGGATTCGTTGAAGATGCAAGCTTTTTGCTTCTTGCTCTTCTTCGGGAGAAAAATCAGGGATGAATCCTCTGTCCAGCATGACTTGCCGGGCAAGACTGGTCAAATCAAATGAAGAAGTTGTTGCCATAAAATGCTTTAAATTTCTTGTGACTTTCTATCGAGATCTTGCCATCGATTGAATAGTCTTTCAAGTTTACTTTGAGTTTCTCCAAGTTTTTGGCAAACTTTTTGCAATTCGGCATGATCGTTGCTTTCTGTGAGTTCATGCATGATCTTTTCAAGCCGGGCTATTTCCTCTTCCGTCGATAAAATGTTAGCTTCCATTTGTTCGAGTTCTCTTTTTTCGTGATAAGAGAGTTTTTTTAAAGGATTCGGGAGAGGGGAAATCGACTTCTCTTGACGATCTTTTCGCATGGACGAAGAAAGCTGTTGCTGCTGTTTTTCAACGAATTGCTCCCATTGTCGATAATCGGCAAGCAAGGGGATTTCGGGATAGCCAAGGCCCAACACATGAGTTGCCAATCGATCTAAAAAAGCTCTATCATGGGTAATTAAAACGATGGCTCCCGAAAACTCATTTAAGCTTTCTTCAAGCGTTTCAAGAGTGGGGATATCAAGGTCATTTGTCGGCTCATCCAGCAAAAGAAGGTCTGCGGGCTGAAGCATCAATTTGGCGATGCCGATCCTTGCTCTTTCTCCACCTGAGAGTTGCTTCACTGGAAGGTCTAGACGATCGGGGGAGAATAGGAATCGCTTTGCCCAAGAATTAACGTGGATACTTTGGCCCCTGTAAACGACGGTATCGGTATTGGGGGATAAGGCCTTTCGCAAAGTGTCTTCAAGATTGAGCTTCTGGCGATGCTGATCAAAATAAACGATGCGCAATCCGTCTGCATACTTGAGCGTTCCCTTGTCGGGTTGAATTTCCCCAGCAAGCAATTTTAAAAATGTCGTTTTGCCTGTTCCATTGGCACCAACGATTCCCAACCGCATCCCTTGGACTAAAGTGATGTCGAGTCCCGAAAATAACGGGCGATTTCCCAGTGATTTTGCAAGATTTTTAGCAGCGAGCAGCTTGCGAGTTTGCCGATCTGATGCTTCGAAATCGATCTTAGCTGTGGCTTGTTTATTGCGGGAGCGTACTTCCGACAGTTCTTGGATTAGACGGCCAGCCTCTTGCACGCGCGCTTGAGATTTTGTTGTGCGTGCTTTTGGAGATTGTCTTAGCCAATCGATCTCATTCCTAACTTTAGACGCAAGGGAGCGTTCGCTTTGCTGCTGCTGATGCAGAAACTCTGCTTTTTTTTCAATAAAGGCAAGATAATCGCCATCACAACAAAAGATGCCTTGTGGATAGACGGGATTAAGCTCGATCATGCGTGAAACGGAATTTTGAAGGAAATAGCGGTCATGGCTTGTCACCAGAAATGCCAACGCCTCTTCCTTTAAAAACTTTTCCAGCCATAAAATGCCTTCGAGATCCAGATGGTTTGTGGGTTCGTCTAAAAATAAAATTTCAGGGTCGTTAATCAATTCTTTGGCAATATCTAGACGCTTTTTCCATCCCCCTGACAAAACTTGCGCATTTTGATACAAATCTTTAAAGCCGAGCTTCGAAAGTAGGATTTTCACCTTTGTTTGTTTTTCATGATCGGGTGTGTGATCATTTGGAGAAATGGCATCGAAGACGACCTCTTCGATCGGCAAGGGAGAATAGTCGCTGTTCTGAGGGACATAGCCAATACGCAAGGATTTACGGTAAGAGACGCTTCCATCATCTGGATTGTCATGGGCGGCTAATATTTTTAGTAGGGTCGATTTTCCAGAGCCGTTCGGTCCGACTAAACCAATTTTATCTCCTCGGAAGATTCCGAACGAAATGTCTTTGAAAAGTTGTCGCGAGCCATACGCCTTGGAGAGAGAGTGGCAATTGAGTAAAAGTGTCATAAAGTAAAATCAAAAAGTTATAAGAGTTTCCCGCTGTAAATTTTACGAGAATCTCAGAAAATTTACCAGCGGGAATAGCCTTGAAACCCAACTTGCTACCCATGAAGGCAGACAGATTCGAAATTATTTTCTCTCTAGAAGCTCGCACCCTAGGCTCTGAAAATAAGAGGGTCATATTTTCTAATATGACCCTCTTATTTTTGCGAGCTTCTAGAGAGAAAAGAATTCAAATCTGACCCATTCATGGGTAGCAAGTTGGGTTTGAAAGAACGCACATCCCTGATTTTAGCGATGTGCGTCTAGAAGAAAAAAATTACTCCTCGTAAACGTCACGAACCTCATGCTGGATTTCTCCATGATGTTTTTTCTCTTTTTTACGCAAACGTTTTTCCTTAAGGGTGAATTTTGGTTTCTTTCTACTATTTTTATGTTGTTCTGTTCCTTTTGGCATAAAAGACTCTCCTTTGTTAAGGTTGCCTTAGCTTGCGCCCCTACGGTACATGCAGGTTTTTACACGTAAGGGCATATTTAATTTTTAATTGAGCAAAAGTCATGCCAATGTCATTTGTTTATATTATAAGTATCTATTGTGTCAATTTAAGTGTAAATTAATTTTTAATCTTCATTTAGGTTTGATATAATAAGAAAAGGATTTTCAGTTACCTTTAGGGGGAGATATGAGTGGTATCACAGACAATTCGGCTGGAATTCATGACAAATATCGCGCGATTGCAAAAACTGAATTAACCGAAGGAAAAGATGCAATTAATCTACAAGACATCGTTAGGACTACCGAAACAAAGAGGGGACTGAAAGGAAAGATTGTGCGGATTTTTCATAGGCTTTCCCTTTTACCAACCAAAGGGTGGATTGATGATGAAAAAGCGAGGGAAATCTTAGGGGATTTAGCGAATACTCCGGAGAAACGCGCGACTCTTGCTAGAATATCCTTGGAATTAAAGGATTTAGCAGGTGAATTTTCTCATCTGAATGATGAAGAACTGTCCATCTCGAAATGGGACCATGAAAAAAATGTCTCAGAAAGTCTTTCTGAATTAAAGCAGTTGGAAAAAAGCGCAAAAAAACTCATTAAACTGAGTGAAACTTTTTCCGAGCATCTCAAAGGTTTGAGCCAAGTAGAGGTCAGCATTGATACAACAAAAGTTAAGGCGGATCTAAAAGAAACGACAACTCATCTAAAAAGAAGCGCAACCAAACTTCAAAATTTATATCGACATGAAAAAGAGGTTGAGGAGCACCTAAAACTTCTTAGGCGAATAGATCCTTTTACTGTTCTTGAAAATTCTAAAAGCCGTTTATATAAAGCCTTTGTTGATTATCTTTATACCACCAATCACATAGACGTCGATGAGGATCAATTGCCCATCCTCTATCAGGAATTTATTTCTTCCATTGCGGATGAAATGCGGCAATATATTTCCGACAAAGCGGATAACAAAGTTGAGCCAAGGGGCATAAATCCTAAAGAGATAAAAAATATCACCCAAGAGCTTAAGCAAAAAAGCTCTACACTCAAATCTATTCTCAGAAACGATCAAGAGATTTCCTTAGATAATAAAAATCTTCTTAGAGGCCTCAAGCGAGATTTACAGCCCAATGACGAAATTATCGAAGACTTAGGAAGGATCAAACCGCTTCCTCTACTAAATACTCCCGATACTCAGCTATATAAAGAGTTTTTAGATTTTCAAGCCCAACAGGAAAATTATGAATTGACTCAACATAATATTGCCACTGCTTATGAATCTTTTATACAGCAATTAAAATCTGATGTCGATAATCACAACATTTCTCCAAGTACACTTAAAGATTTATTAGTGGATTTCAAAGGAAAAGATTTGAGTGCCTTCGATCAAAAAAAAGTTAAAAAAGATGGAAAGGAGATCTATGTCCAAATTAAAGAAATTAATCCAAGATTTTTAAAGCCAATCAATCAACAAATAGAAAAAGATCACCTGGGAAAATGGCGAAAACAAAATGCAATACGTCAATTTCAAAAAATCGATGTCTTTCAATTTTTAGATTCAGAGATAAATTTCTCTCTCAGATTTAGATTTTTTTTAGCCAAAACCGATCTTTCTGTAAACAGAGAGAATTTGGAAAAGGCTTATCAGGAATTTCTTTCCGATCCAAAGGAACTTCGACATATCACCGATAGCGACTATGCCTATGCATCAAAAATTGCAACTTCCGATTTTGCTAATAAAGTCGATGAAACTGAGCTTCTTGATTCTCTAAGCGAAACAATCCGGACTTTAAGGGAAGTGAATAGAAATAGATCAATCATTCATACAAATGTTACACTTCCTAAGGAAATTCTTGTTGAGAGTAAGGCTCAATATTTATTAGATCACATCGATGAAATAAAAGAGGAAATGATTATACAAATTCCCAATATCAAAGTGGATGCTTCTCGCTCTTTAAATGTCCAAACACATGTCGGTTCCTTCAATAATTATGGCCTTCCATTACTGAACGAACCTGATATGATAGGAAAAACTGAAGAGATTCAAATCGAAGGTTATTCCAATCCCGTTTTGCAAGGAAAGTTTTCGTTTACTTATCAATATCTTGATGATGATGGCATTTTGCAAAGTGAGAATAGAACGACAGAAGGGATAGCATTTTATGATCCCACGGAAAGAAAACTTTTCAGCACACCAGCCAGCATGATCATGTGCGATATCCCTGAAGTCTCTGATCAAGGTGGTTATATCGGGATGGTTGCTGATGGATGCAGTCAAGGCTTGCGTTCTCGTGCGGCAGCGAAATTGGGTGCAGATACAGTTATGCAAAACGTTTCTTCGGGGAAGACATTGAGGGAAATCGCCAGGCAACAAATAGAGACTCTTTTGGAGGCCAGCCAAGCTATTGTGGAAAAGGGCGATGAGGTGGGTCAAACAACATTAGCAGAAGCTCAAATTATTGATGGGTATCTTATGGGAACCTATGTAGGCGATAGCAAAATCTTCATTATTGGGGCGGAAGGGGAATGTATTGAACCAACAATCTCGAGTAGAGATGAGAGTCAAGATGCCAGGGACTCCGGAGGAAGAATCGGCAATTATGTGACTGCCTCGAATGGGAAAGAAGGCGCAGATTTACGGAATTTCTCTAGCTTTGCTGTTAAATTAAAACCTGGAGATAGAGTGATTATTTGTTCGGATGGAGTGCATGATAATTTAGATCCTTATACTTTAGGTAAAAAGCCTTCAGATTATGGTCTAAATGAAGAAAGCTGGGATGCTTGTCTAGAGGATAGGCACAGGTTGATACGCGATAAGTTGAGGGCAGTGACCATGGGGTGTGAGACTCCGGAGCAAATTAGCAACGCTCTTGATAATTATGTGGCTTTAACCACAGCAAAAATCAACGCGGCGCAGCTTGCTGGAGTCAACGTCAAAGATGCGAGCCATACACAACTTCTTGGTAAGCGGGATCACGCGGCTAACGTCGTCATGATTTATCATGGACCCGCATAAAAGGGAGCTATTTCTTTGTGTTGTCGAGATGAAGTTTATGGATAGCACGATGCAAGATTGGTGTGAGAACGACAGCGATAATCACCAAGAAAGCGACACCGGAATAGAGGGCATAGAAGCCAGCGAAGAGCTTCCCTTCCGTTGTATGAAGCTCTCCGAGAGGTCCCATTCCTGATAAAATCATTGAGGCATTGACAAAGGCATCGATCCATGGCATGTGTTCAAAGTGGTGGTATCCCCACATGCCTACTCCAAGAGAAAGGGATAACAAGAGTAAAGCAAAGAAAACACTTCGGGCGACCCTGCGATAAAAGGGGATTCCCATAACAAATTTAGCGTCACTAGACTTATTCAAAGTGAAATCACTTTTAATTTCCATATAATACACTCAACTCTATCATTTATCCTCTTTTATCTTTTTGTCCTTTGACAGTCAATTTGCTTGCAATTATTGCGCCATCGAGAGATGATCTTATCACTCAACTTTGTATATTTTTTGAACGATTTATTTATAAAAGCGATCCAACACGCACGAAATCATGGCAAAGAAAAAAAAAGGTAAATCTCCCTGGACAGTGCTGTTAGCAATCGTCTTGGGCATTGCTGCGGGCTCATTGACGGGAATGACCGCTACTATATTCGGTGTTACATTTTATTCCCTTTATGACCTCATTGGAAAACTCTTTGTCAATGCCTTGATGCTTATTGTCGTCCCTCTCGTTTCATCATCGATCATCACTGGTGTTGCCAGAATGGGCAATGAAAGCACTTTTGGGCGACTTGGACTTAAAATCTTTATGTTTTACATAGGCACAAGCTTGCTGGCAATTTTGATTGGATTGTTTTTTGTGAATGTCATCAATCCAGGTGCCTCATTCACAATGGAAGGAAGTACCCTTGTTTCGCCAGAAACGACGGCCCAGCTTAAGGCTGATTTAGCTTCACAAAACAGATTGAACGTCATCGGGATTATCTTGCAGATTATTCCATCCAATATTGTTGATGCCTTTCATGGGCAAATGCTGGGATTGATTTTTTTCAGCTTGCTTTTTGGCTACTCTCTTTCAAAAATCGAAGGGCATGCACATTCAGTGCTTATGGGCTTTTGGCAAGGGATTTTTCAAGTCATGCTCGTGATCACGGATGTGATTATGCGTTTTCTGCCCATCGGCGTTTTTTGCTTAGTGGCCAAATCTTTTTCAAATGCAGGGTTCAGCTCCTTGCGTTCATTAGCTTTATTTTTCATGTCGGTCATCATTGGATTGGCTGTCTTCGCCTTTATAGGTTTGCCTTTGCTTTTGAAATTGATTGGAGGGGTCAAGCCAATGAGGCATTTCCGGGCGATGGCTCCAGCGCTGATCACGGCTTTTTCTACGAGTTCTTCATCAGCTACATTGCCTGTGACCATCGAATGTGTTGAAAAGAGGGCTGGTGTATCCAACCGCATTTGTAGCTTGGTTGTTCCATTAGGAACATCGATTAATATGTCTGGATCCGCCCTATATGAATGTGTTGCGGCGATGTTTCTCGCTCAGGTATATGGTATCGAGCTTACCTTTACCACACAATTCAGCATTGCGCTTTTGGCATTAGTGGCTTCGATTGGCGTGGCAGGCATTCCATCTGCAAGCATTGTGGCAATTATTGTGATCTTAAAGGCAATTGGACTACCTGCCGAAGGGATAGGTCTGCTGTTCGCTGTCGATAGGATTTTAGATATGTGCCGAACGACAGTGAATGTGTTTAGCGATAGTTGTTGCGCTGTTCTCGTGGCTCGCACCGAGGGGGAAACTAACGTGCTAACGAGCAATCGTTTTGAGCCAATCTAGAATTACCTTCCGCTAGGACCTTTGCCCTTTCTACAAAAACGTGCTCGTGTATGCGTCTTATTGCTCATAAGTCACGCAATATTTGCCTATAATATAACATAAAGGGCTAAACGCAGAGACGCAAAGACGAAGAGACACAGAGAAGAATTCAAAAACAAACTAGTTATAAGTCCTCTCTGCGTCTTTGCGTTGGACTGTTTTTTGGACTTATGGGTAATAGAATAAGTGTGCGTTCCCTTGCCCAAATCCTACCAACAAGCCATTTTGATTAATATGAATATAGAATTCAATGATCAACTCTTTTCTCTTGCATAAAACTTTGTTTTAATAAATTGGTTTTGGGCAGGGGCAGGGGCAGGGGCAGGGGCAGGGGCAGGGGCAGGCTAGACTGTCGATACAAGCTGATGGATGCGAAGGTTTTCGCTGCGACGAAGGTCTTCAGCAGCAATGGAAAGCGATCGGAAGAGCTCTTCGCAAGTATTGATCAAGAAATTCTCATTGAGCATCTGATTGCCAAAAAGCTTATGGTAGATTTTCGTAATAAGTTTGTCAACTTCCCCAGGATTATCCTTAAGAATCCGTTTAACGGCGAATGTCGCTATTGAACCTTTCTGTTGAGCGATGCGCATGATCAAATCGTGGGCAATTTGAGAGGTGACGTGAATTTGATGGGCGAGTTTTTGTTCTGTATGAACCGGTGCAGGGACGGGTTGATCAGAGAACAGCTTTTCAAGATACTGGCGATCAAGAAGGCTGGATTTTAACGCATCGGAAATATTGTCAATAAGAGCGACATGCGACATGCGCAACTCTTGAAGGCTGCCTGTTAGACCTTGGCTAATGGCCTCTTTAATGAAAAATCCAATCACACCCTCATGTTTCCAATCGCCGACTTTAAAAATTAAATTCATCACGATATCACCAAAAATGGGATCGTTTTTTTGACTGCTTTCTTGGAAGATTTTCGTGAGAAGATCGACGATTTCAGTAGATGAGACTTTGGATGGATCGACTGTAATCCCATTAATTTGGGAATTTAATAAGTTTTTCTCTATTTCTGTGATAGCTGGAAGGGTAAATTCTAACCATGTATCGCCAGAAAGGTTACTATAGCTGAGATTTGCCTCTTGATCATCATGGACTTCAGTCAAATGAAATCCCTTGCCGTCAAACTGCTTAAACTTCTCCTTAGTGATTTTGAGGAGAGCTTTTTGAAGGGCTCGAATGTTTATATCGCGCTGTTCAGGGCCTTCTTTGACAAGGGTATGGAAGAGAGGAGCTAACGCTTTGATATTGCGGCCTAGTTCTTGGTAAATGAAAACTTGGACAAGCTTAGCATTAACGGCCGGGAGAATATTTTCTGCGACAATTTCATTCAAAGATTCAGGCTTTGTTATTTGTTCAAAGGCTTGCTGTAGTAGCGAAACTAATTGTTTTTTTAGAAGATCCTGTGCAGCAGTTTTAAACATGCTTTTGAACATGTCGATTGTTGGCTGCTTGACGCGTCCAAAAAGTGATAGCGTTTCTGGAGTGATGAATTCGGAGGCGAGTTCTTCGATATGCTGTATTAAGCCATAAAATTCATCAGGTAGATGAAGCCTATCCCAAAGCTCCATGAAAGGATCAATTTCTTGGATTTCTCCCTCTGCTCCCACCTGTTTTTTTATCGGAAGCATCAAAGTGAGTAAGTTTTCAGCAAAGGAAGTGAAAAGAGCTTTTTCATGAATTTTTTTTGCGAGGGCAGGATCTTTTCCTTGCTGGTAAAACTTGGCCTGTTGCGCCACGATTTGCTTGATATGGGGATTACAGCCAGGGAGAGTTGTGAACTTTTCAATTAAGACATTTTCCAAATAGGCTTCATCGCCACCATGTTTAGCAACCGAAACCAAATGCGTTTGCGCCCTGACTTTTGCCTCTAATTCTTCAGAGTTTTTAGGATTCATGGAAGCGGCGAGTTTAGCCTTTTCTAGAACAGCGCGATGGGCTTCATGCTGTTCATCACCTTTTTCGACAACTTTTTCAGCTTCAATATAACTAGATATTTGCTTAGCAACAATCTCATGGATGAAATGATCAAATGTCGCGGTAAATGGCATTGAACCAATGAGCTCGGCAAAGCGCTCAGAGAAGAAATCGGCAAAATGAGTTGCATTAATGTTGAGGGTATGGTGGACAATTTCTCCTAAGCGGCGCTGCAGGGTTTTTTCCAATAGATTGGCATATTGATCCACTTTCCTCTCAACGAGCATCGTGATGGCCATTTCAAACACCTTGTCGATAACCTCTTCTCTATAGCGTTCAGGAGGTGTGAAAAGATCAGCCAAGGCCGTCGATAGGTCAGAGCGCAAAAGCCAATTGAGGATGGGGTCAATATAATCTTTATCAAAGTTTTGCCCGGAATAGAGCGAAGAGTCCTTCAGTTGCTGATGGATACGACTTTTTAATGAATGATAAAGCGTTTCATGATCCAGCATTTGCTGAATTTTGAGGAATGAGCGTCCTTCGACAAGGAGTTTTTCAATAAGAGCTAAATCATACTTCCCTTCGGATGGGAAAAAATTGGCAACATTCTGATGTTGCGAATCCGGATGCAAAAGCCATGCGATGAGAGGCTTTATATAGTCTTCATGTTTTTGCCCCTTCGGAAGAGATTCTTTACGAATGGTTTGCTCAAGACTGGCATATAAATGATCTCTTAGGGCCAAAGAATCTTCTCTTAAAAGCATCTTGAAAATTCTTGTCAGAGCAGGATCTATGACCTGGGCTTTTTGTTGAGAAAACTTCTGAAAAAGCGGTTTCGCTGCTTTATCTCCAATTTCAATGAGAAGCGTGGCAATGGACTTAATGAGAGGGGGCAAAGAGGGCGCCGCATTTTGTACAGTTTCAAGTTTCGGATCGATATGTTTTTCATAAAGGACATCGACGGAAAGGACGGCAAAATCTCTTACAAATTCACGAAAACTTTCCAATGCTGGGTCGAAAGTCACATAAAGCGGTTCTTGATTCACGCGTTTTGGCTGTTCTTGGATTGTCGAAGCCTCATTGGTTGTCATCTCTTGAATTTTTTTTGAATCTAAGCTGGCAGCTGTCTTTGAAGTGGTCATAGAATGAACGCGATCATCTCTCAATAGCGTGATTTCTCGCTTGGTAAAGATATTCTTGACTTTCCCTGTGCAAGAGCAGCATCTAAACGGGGAGGACACTGCTGAAAAAATCTTTTTTAAATGTGTGAGAAAAGAGGGCTTTTTTTGCTTTGAAAGGTTTATTACCGAAGATGATTGTGGAGAACCTTTTTCAATAATTAACGGCATAATTTTCTCAATATGTTAATTTTAAAAAAATTATATCATAATATGGTTTGCTTTTCAAGAGAGAAATTAAAGACACCTGTATTTCATTGGCTAAATTTTTAATCCAAAAAAAATTAAAATACTGAAAACTTTAATTTTTTAATATATAATGTTATTTTAAATTCTTTTTAAGACTTCATGGAGGAAAAAATGATCCGCAGCTCAATGCTTGGAAATTTATTCGATGGAATGACGCAAGGTTTCAATCGATTCCAGGGATATTCACCAATGGCATGCCATTCAGTGCCAAGTTCTGATGCAATTAAGGAGGAGATTTCTACGGCAAAGCAAGAACCTATTGCTCAAGCTTCTGTGACGCCGTCGTCTTCCTGGAATCTTAAAAATTTAAAAGAAAATTTATCCTGGAAAAAAGTTTCGATGCTTGCCATCCCAACTTTTTTAATCGGAATGAGTTTCTTGTATTTTACAAAGAGCGCTTCCACTTCTTGTTTCTCAGGGAGTCCTGTGAGATGGAATCCTCAATGCACCCAATTGGATTTTATCAATGCCTTTCGAGAAAGGCCTTACAAAGTATTGATTGAACTGGGTTTGCGTGATATTTTCCCAAAGGAATGGGCAGGAGATCGCAATTTTTTACTTGAAGCCGCTAAGATCGATGACCGCATTTTGAAGAGAGCAAAGCCAGAATTGCAGGATGAGTTATGCCTCGACATCGTGAAATTTCTTGGAGAAAGGGCCGTAAAATTGGATTGCGTAGCGGATCGATTAAATAATCTTGAGTTTTTTGAAAAGATCAAGCCAATGAATTCCTATGTCTATGAGATCAATCAAAGGCGTTTGGAAATTTTAAACAAAACGAAAAACGATATTCCTCTTGAATCGGTCGCCAGAATTCCAAGTGTTGAAGACTATCTGAGGAGATACTCGAATCCCTAATTTTTTTTGCAAGAATAGCTATTTCCTAGTACCCCAAAAACTACTGTATTTGGGGACTACCCCTGATTTATCCTAAGGTCGCAATCAGGGGTATAGGCTAGACGACAATTAATGCGGACAAAATAGCGATAATGAAAATAATTAAAAAAATGAAAAAGAGTATTCTTGCAATTTGAGCAGAAACTCCAGCGACACCTGTAAATCCCAACGCTCCCGCAATCAATGCAATGACTAAAAAAATAAGCGCCCACTTTAACATATTTTATCTCTCTTTATTTTTTTCTTGTTCTAAGTCCGCCAATCAAAGAAATAATGAATAGAACGAGGAAAATAATAAATAGAATTTTTGCAATTTCGGTTGCAACACCAGCAATTCCTCCAAAGCCCAGAATTGCAGCCACGATAGCAACAATTAAAAATACTAAAGCCCAATATAGCATAGCGCCATCCTTTCTTTGATGGAGCTCTTCATAACAAAATAAATAGTAAAATTTCAATTGAAATTATGCATTCGTGTTATAAGAACATATAATCACAGTCTATAAGAAAGTTCAAGATTCTATTGCCCTGTAAAACGTCTCAGCGTTTTCTCAAGCATATAGGGCTTCTCGTTGCGTAGCCATGCGATGTCACTATTTACCAAACGGATAAACTGTTGCTTGGCATATTGATAATCCGATTCAGTTAAGGGTGAATTATTAAGAAGGAGATTTTTTAATCGATGGATATCAGGCTCTTCTTCTTGAGCAATATATAAACGTTTTGCAAGGGGTTTCGGACTCATATATATTGACGTACATATCTTTCCCAGCTCCTTTTTTGGGAACTCAGGGAAAAAGCGCAGAGAAAAAGGAGTACTATTTATAGCTTTATCGCGGATGTCCTTGCTGTTAAATAATTTTACATGGAGTAATGCGGCGAGGTATCCATTTTTTTCAACAGCTTTCGACATGATTTCAACATCTTCAAAGGACGCTTTGTCTGCACGTAATAAGGCATACCCATCTTCTGAGTTGTCTATGGCAGTAAGAACGAGTTCGCGATAATTTTTCGTTCCTATTGATTTGCGAGATATTGATGAAAGAAAATTGGGATCATTTGCAACTCTAGCATGGTAATAGGAAAATAAAGAGTTTTTATAAAGTTCGGCAATTTTGTATGGCTGAGAAAGGGAGCGATTAGTAGGGACTAGGAGAACTTTTGTCAGTATTTTATCTAAAAACATTTGTTGTTCAGCTTCATGTGACCAATGCGCGGGGATAGTGCGATTATCTTTAATGTCTTTAAGCGCGAATTCATAAAAATTATCCAAATTCAACCCGTAACTTTTGAAATTTGGGTCACTGTTTAAGATTCCTCCTTCCCCTACGCGATCTTCAGGCAATTGCCCTGTCTGTTTTATCACTTCTTGCAATGTCTTTGATCTTGCTTTTAAAAGTTCCTGTTGATAGACATCCAGACTTAAGTCTTTTCTTCCCTCTCTTAAGCCATGAATATACCAATCACCCATATGAGTCCCTTGAACTTCAACTTTAGACTTGTGAATAGACTTGAACAAGGATGAGAGTTCATTAAAATCAATCATTAGCAAGCCTAAAGCACACAAGGTGATAGCTTTGATAAGTTTATTGTTATTTTTCTTATCAATGAGTATTGGTGAGACGTCTTCTTTCTTAAAGTGTATTTTCTCTATCTCCAAGAGCTTATAAGAGTCCAAGTGTTCCAGAATTAATGTTTGTAGGTTAGAAGCCATTAGCTCAAGAACCCGTGAGTTTTTTCTACTAAATTCTGAGTCACCATTTTGATTTATCGCTTGTTCATGGGCAACTTGATAGCCTCGCATATATAGAGCCAATGCATTATTCACTCCAACCAATTCTATGACTTTTGAAGGTTGAATTTCGCCTATTTGGTTATCTTCATGTCCTTCTGCCAAATTTAGAAAATTTAAAACCCAATTCTCGATTTTATCAGGGTTTGAAGGTTTAGGATATCCCATGATGGATTCAAAATAGGCGTCGACAATGGAATTTTGATGATTTAGTTTAGGGATCAAATGAGATTCGAGATAACTGCAGATATCTTCAGAACGAGGATTTGGGTAGATGACTTTTTTGCTAGGAAGATCATTGACAGTAGGATTTGTATAAGGATTTAATAACTGAATCAAGTTGATATTCATAATAAAAATATAAAGTTATATGTTTTTAAATAATATATGCTATTTTTTGTTTGTTAAGTTTGTGTTAAGTTATTGATAATTTATTGTAAACCCTTGTTTTCTTTAAGAAAAATAGAATAGAAAAGATGATATTTAATTTGATTTCCGTTGCCAACTTCCAAAAAAAATCTGAACAGCTAGAAATTACATCAAGGTTGCACGGATAGCGAGAAATAAAGGGATTTCTGTGCGGCTGCGGTTTTCCATTTTTGCCGTTTTCCCTTCGCTTACTTTGTCTGAATGCCATTCATCTAAAAGTTCGATAGCAAAGCCTGCGTCATAAAGCCAGCGGCTGAAGGTGGCTAATGGATGGTGAAAAGAAACTGTCGCTGCAGAGGCTTGACCTTTACTTGGATGGGCCTGGATCGGAATGTTCATTGATGAAGAGTAGCGGTCAATGCGCCTATATTGAATTTTTTGCTGTTCATCGACTTTCCATGAGGATTGGCGTGGAATCCGAAAGCAGGGATGATTCATGACAATCACTAGTTTTCCTCCCTTAATGAGGTGATGAGCGGCATTTTGAAAAACTAGATTGGGATATTCGATATTTTGAATCGCTAAAATGATCGTCGCATGTGTAAATGAGGAAATTTCCGTAGGGAGGGGCTTGGAGACATCGCCAATGTGGTAAGCATGGTTGGGATTCGGATCCATTTTTTTTGCCGCTTTAACTAAAGAGGTGGATAGATCTATTCCCACATACTTAATGGCTTTGGGAAGATGGCGAGCGAGCACACCAGAACCACAGCCTAAGTCTAGCAAGGAGGCCTCTTTATTTTTTTCAAGTTCGAGTAGCTTTAAAACACCTGGGATGATGACATGTTGATGGTAATAATGACCTTTTTCACCTACCGAGTCGCTATACCATTTTTCAACAGGTTCCCAAGAAGTCGTGTTGAATGAGGAATTCCCTTTTTTGCGCCTTTCCATTTCCAATCCTTAAATCAAAGGATAAAAGTATAAAGGAACAGACCTTTTTTGACAAAAAAAGGCGATCCTTTTAAGGTGAAGAGATACACGAACCAGATAAAAAATATGCTAGAAAGACCCTCTATTAATCAACTTCTCGATGATTCTGTCGAAGCTATTAAAGCTTATCAAATGTATTTGAAGAAAAATGAGACCTCTCCGACGCGTGTCAAGCCCTTAAAAGGCATTGAGGAGGAGGTTTTACGAGATTTATTTGAGACTTTGACGAATACAACCGTTGAACTAGAAAGAGGCGTAAGCCAAGAGCGGGTCGAGCTGATCGAGATGAACAAGCTTGTGGCTGTTGAAGAGGCTATTACGCAATTGATGACCGAACCCACTACAGAAAACAAAATCAATGCGATGCAATTCGCCATCTTTGGTGTCAATATCCCTCTTTTGCAAATGTTAAGGACGACTCAAAATTTGCTGCATACCGTTGAAGGGCTCAAAGAAACCCGCGGCAAAAAGGCTTCTAAAATCGAAGACATGGGTAAGGGCAAGGGAACAAAAAGATAAAAGTCTGTTCAAAATCTATGATCAGGATGCTTTATATCCTCTCTTTTTTAGTTCTTCTTTCAACGGGAGTAAATGCAATATATCCCCAGGAGCTATCGATGAAAATTGAATCTTCTGCTTTTCAACAGGGCCAGCCGATTCCCAAAAAATATACTTGCTCTGGAACAGATGTCTCTCCTCCACTTAGCTTTTCCAATGAGCCAGAGAATACTCAATCCTTTGCTTTGATCGTTGATGATCCTGATGCCCCAGGAGGAACATTTGACCATTGGATTGCTTGGAACATCTCTGCAGGTACACACAATTTACCCGAAGGCGCCAAAGTTCCAAATCAAGGGACGAATGGATTTCGAGATCAACGTTACCGAGGCCCTTGCCCACCTCCAGGAAGGCCGCATCGCTACTATTTCAAACTTTATGCCTTGGACACTGTGTTGGATCTGCGTGATGGCATTTCTAAAAAAGACCTAGAGAAGGCTATGGAAGCACATATATTAGGCAAAGCCGAATTAATGGGAACCTTCCAGCGCTAGCGGAAAAAAGCTTGGTAAAAGAGGAGTGCGGCGAGTGTTTTGCCATCGATGATGATGCCATCCCGCGCCATTTGCAAGGCCTTTTGCCAGCTCACAATTTCGACGGTAATTTGTTCGGTATCTTCTAAAGCCTGCTTTCCCGGGGTTAAGTCAGTCGCTAAATAGGCATACATCAGCTCATTGCAAATACCGGGTGTGGTATAAAAATGAGTTAATTCGGTGATTTTTCCAGCTTTGTATCCCGTTTCTTCTATCAACTCTCGCCCTGCTGTCTCTAGAGGAGATTCATTCGGCTCTAAAGTCCCTGCAGGGAGTTCCCAAAGTTCCTTCCCAACGGCGAAGCGTTGGTTGCGGATCATGATCAGATGGTCTTTATCTAAAATGGGGACGATCACGACTGCCCCTGGATGGATGATGAGCTCGCGTTTTCTTTTATTCAGATCGAGGGTATAAACGTCAAAGCGCTTGCCTTTAAAGACGCGTTGATAGTTTTCCAAAGGAAGAGATGTAAAGATTTCAGGCAAATTTTTATTGTATGACTGCTTGTCCATCATTTATACCTTTTTTAACGCGAATTGGATAAGCAATGGCCCCTTTGAGGATCTTTTCTTCCGAATAAGCTGCATTGCCTATCCGAAATTCGCGTTATTTTATGACATAAAAGGAGAATATCATGGTTCATTTGACACAGCAATGGTTATTATTTTTAGGTTCATTGACAGGGGCTATAGGCGTTGCTTTTGGGGCTTTTGGCGCACATGTATTGAAAGATCGCCTGGATAGTGAGATGCTTGCTATTTTTGAAATTGGTGTACGCTATCAGATGTATCATGCTTTGGCTATCATCTCAGCCTCATTAGCAGCAGGTTCCTTTGGAAGCTTTGCAGTAGTTGCTGGCTGGATATTTTTTGCAGGCATACTCATCTTTTCTGGAAGCCTTTACGCTCTGGCATTTACTTCTATTCGAACCTGGGGAGTGGTCACTCCAGTTGGAGGAGTGCTTTTGCTAGCAGGCTGGATATTTTTTGCGGTGTCAGCATTTTATAAAGCCTAGACGTTATTGTTCATTGTCTCTATGATAAATACCTATCTTTGAATGAATAATACACTATGCATCCGAAACGCGTCATTCTTAAGCCTGGAAAAGAGAAGCCTGTTCTCCACCACCACCATTGGATTTTCTCAGGAGCAGTTTCCTCATTGCCAGATTTTAATGATGGAGATTGCTTGCAAGTTTATAGCCATGCAGGAGAGCACTTAGGCGTTGGCTATTTTAATCGAAAGGCAAAGATCATCGGACGAATGCTATCATTTGATGGCGCCTCACCCGAAGATGCCATAAAAACCCATCTCCATAAAGCCGTTGAATTGCGCCGCATTCTTTTCGAGGGAAGCAAGACAAATGCTTATCGCCTGGTTAATGGAGAAGGGGATCTTCTGCCAGGACTTATCGTCGACCGTTATGGCGATATGCTAGTGCTTCAGATTTCCACTTTAGGCATGCTGCGGCAACGACCGACCATTGTGGAATGGCTTACCACCCATTTAAAACCTTCTGGCATTTATGAAAAGTCTCTTTTGCCTTCACGTAGAGAGGAAGGGCTAACCGATGAGAAAGGAATTCTCCAAGGGAGAGAACCTCAGCCAGAAATGCAGATACGAGAAAATGGCCTCGGCTTTTTTGTCGATATTGTCCATGGACAAAAGACAGGTTTTTTCCTCGATCATCGAGAGATGCGCCAACAAGTGAAAGAGCTGGCCAAAGAACGACGGGTCCTTAATTGTTTTGCATATACTGGCGGATTTAGCATTTATGCTGCGGCCGGCGGAGCTGCAGTTGTGGATTCTGTCGACATTTCCGAGGCAGCAATGCAGATGGCTCAGCGCAATTTTAAGTTAAATGGTTTTTCGACTTTTCCTTCGCAGTTTTTTAATGCTGATGTCTTTAAATTTTTAAGGGAAAATCCCTTAAATTATCACCTTGTCATTTTGGATCCTCCAGCCTTTGCCAAACGGCAAAAAGATGTCGTCCAAGCTTGTCGCGGCTATAAGGATATCAATCGCCTAGCCTTTCAAAAGATGCCAAAAAGCAGTTTTTTGCTGACAAGTTCATGCTCCTATCATGTCGATGAGGCGTTATTTCAAAAAGTTGTTTTCCAGGCAGCGCTTGAGGCTAAGAGAAATGTGAAAATTCTAGGACGCCACCGTTTGGCCGCCGATCATCCGATCAACATCTGTCATCCTGAAGGCGACTATTTAAAAAGTCTGCTTCTTTATATCGATTAATATTTTTTCGTGCTTCCACGATTCGTTTCTTCAATGAGATCAACGATGGAAACGATTGAACGATATAATGATAGAATTCAAAAAGACAGAATTCAGAAGTCAGAATAAAGGTAGTCAGGAGCCAGTAGTCGGTAATCAGTAGGGGTCCAATTCATCAACAGGTATCATTTTAGTTCACCTACATAGGTAACACTTTTCAGAAAATCTGTAATAATTAATGGCAAAAAGATGGAGATATTTAATGGCCTGGAGATTTCAAAAAGTGGAAAGACAAAGAAAAAATCTAGTGAATCCTATTGCATCGAATAAAGGTAGACGGTAGAAGACACAACACTCATTTATCTCAATGACCTCCTCTGTGGTCTCATTGTCCTATCTCGGTGGTGAAAAAAAAACTACTGGCTGACTTCTGAATTCTCCTATCTATATAATACTTTGATTTAAATCTTTATTGTCGTTATAGTTTATTTTTTTAATGTTTGTTTAAGGAGATATGATGAGTGTTAGTATAACTTATAATCCCAAAGTGAATTTATTTAATAGAATTTGGGATCATGCAGCCATAGGTTTAAAAAATCATATTGGAGACCGTACGCATACCCCTCGCAATCTTATTGAAAAGGCTGGGGATGGAATTTTATGGACGACCGGGCTTCTACCTCGTGCTGTTAAATCAATGGGCAAAGCTCTTCAAGATCCGCGCATAGCGACGATTGCCTTGACAGCTCTCGCTCTTTTTACAGTGAGTTTAGTATTTTATCCGACATTGACGATTGCAGCGACAAAAGCAGCCTATACAGCTACTATCCTAGCCATCACCAAAGTACCTTTCTGGGCAGCAAAATTCACGACATATATTTTGATTTGCTCGAGCATTGTTGGTGCGGGATTAAGAGCAGGTGGCCGCTTTCATAATGCTGAGTTGATGAAAGAATTTTATGATTTCCCGAAAGAATATGAAGGTAATCCGGCCCATTTATCCGTCAAGGAGATCGCTAAATTGCAAAATGCCTCTAAAATTATAGAATCGTTAGATTTTGTGCAGCCATCATTGAACGATACGCATGAAGTCATTTAATTCGATTAGAGGTTATTTTCAATTTGCGCTGGCGAGAGAGTTTGTTTATCAAGACAGCCTCTCTCAATTTCACTATCGGCAAAACAAATTGGAAAAAGTCGGCGCTTTTTTAGCGAGGCCCATTTTCCAACCAGGGGACTATCTCTTGAAAAATATACGCAGTCCCTTGTTCATCACAGCTACAGTGGTTGCTGGGATTGCATTGACAACGCTTGTCTTTTATCCTGGAGTCGTTCCAGGACTATTAGGTTTAGCCAATGCCATCAAACTAGGAGTTTATGCAGTCACTCAATCGACAATTGTCGGGGTGTGCCTACGCACATTAGGAAGGCTTAATCATCGAGAGCTGATGGAAGCCTGGGCCCATCAACGCATCACTTCTGTTACGCTGGGATCGATTGTTGTGCAAAAGAATAAAGGTAGTCAGTAGAGGCAAGCCCATCCACGAAGCATTTGGAGTGACTTAAGGGACCATAAGGACCATAAGGCGGCTTGCTTCTACTGACTACCGACTACTGGCTACTGAATTTCATTTTATTGGAATATACTGGTAAGTTATTCATTTATTTGATAAATAGATTATATTTTTTTTGTTTAAAAGTTAGGTTAATAAATGCCAAAAATTTCTGAAATTCGCTTTTCTCACTTTTATAAGGCAACTGCAGAAGTTCCTCTCATTAAAACATACATTTCAAGTTTAAAAGAAAATTTACCTAAGGAGGAAGACTCCTCCTCTGACACTTTACTTGCTTCTTACTTTGCTTATTTGAAGGGGGGTATGAATCATGATGCCGCCCCTCCTTATAAGAACTGGGTTCATATTTGGGAAAAGATGGACTTGACTTCAGAAGATGAAGTCCAAGCTGCCGAAAAAATAAAAAAAATCACTGACGATTTAGTGGAAGACATGGGTTTTCATAATGCCTTTGTCTTTCTTAGTCGCGGCTTTCAATTAGCAGAAGCTTTAAGAAAAGAAGGACGTCGAGATACGACCCCTCTTTTTTCTGAAGCTCTCGAAAATCTGGCTCTAGAGAATCCTATAGAATACAAATCATTAGATTTAGGCAATTTAAGGATTAGTGAAGGCGTGCTAGAAGCTTACAAAAAGACTTGTTCAAAAAAAATGATAGCAAAAATTTTCTTTGGAAGTTTTGCTTTCTTAACAGGCCATTTCGTCAAGTTTTACATGAATGCAACTGTTTCTACACATAGTCAAGAATCATCCATTGCATCAATATCTATTCTTTCCAATAAATCGATCCCATACAATTATCCTGAGGCTATGCAACAATCTTCTCTAGAAACAAGCAACTCGAGTATAAACTTATTCGGTATTACTATAATTGCCTTACCTATATTGTTGGGAGCTTATTGGTTTACGAAATATTTCACACAAAAACTTCAAGGCTCATCAGAAGATAATCGTTTGAGTCAAATAGAGGATCTATCTCCAATTCATCACTCAAATCGAAAGCCAGAACACAAAACAACGCAGATGATCCAAGGACATAGCCTTCAAAATAAACCAGATGTTAGTTTTGAATCCAAAGATAACGACAATCTCGGCAATTCTCCTTCAATTATATTTACAGATGTAAAAAATAAAGGTTCTAAGAGAGAAAAAACTCAACTCGAAGAGAGACAAGAGCCTAATTTAGACGATGATTTTTCAGAGACACTACCCGCTTCAAAAATTATTAAAATTGTAGGGCTAAATCTAAAGGAGGAAGTAGAAGAACATGTTTTCAGTTTGGAGCGCAGAGAATTAAAAAATAAGGTCGTGGGTTATTGGCCTAATTTAACGACTCATGTTGAAACCGACAATGGAGGACCACAATCCACCCAAAGAAACAGCTTTCAAAATAAACCAGACGCTAGTTTTGAATCCAAAGATGACGACAATCCCTCCTCAATCATATTTACAGATGTAAAAAATAAAGAGGGCTCTAAGAGAGAAAAAACTCAACTCGAGGAGATAAAAGACCCTAAATTAGAAAAAATAAAAAAATCTCTAAAAAAACTTATCCCCAGTGTTCGCAAAATTCGCACAAATAAAAGTTTTATTCCCATAAATGATGATGATTTCCTATACGCACCAGCAGCTTCAAAAATTATTAAATTTGCAGGGCTAAATCGAAAGGAGGAAGTAAAAGAACACGTTTCCAGCATTGAGCGTAACGCATTAAAAGATAAAGTTTTGGCTCATGGGCCTAATTTAACGGCTCATGGTATTGAAACCGGCAAAGGAGGACTGCTTAATTTACTCAATGTTATGCTAGAAGGTTTAATTAGAACTAAATGGTGGGGAAGTTTACGATCAGGCGAGCCTTCTTTTAGTGCCGGTGCTCATGGACCGCATTATGTCATCATTGATGGCGACAGTCTTGAGAAAGATCAGGAAGATGGTAAATGTTTAAGAATTAATATGATCGATGAAGTTTACCATATTGCCTATCTTGTCCCGAGTCCAAAATATCGAAATTTTATATTTAAAGTGCTCGATAAAGCCGAAGAAGTGAGAA
>Ga0153954_1000174_pt1 | contig 59056 bp, 63 predicted proteins | sample TSFL038MetaG_FD_102277 | JGI IMG/M metagenome (GOLD analysis project Ga0153954, IMG submission 102277) | Attine ant fungus gardens microbial communities from Florida, USA - TSFL038 MetaG | ecosystem: Host-associated > Fungi > Mycelium > Unclassified | place: USA: Florida, Wekiwa Springs State...
CGCTGATAGCTTTTGCCCTCGATCGTGCGCGCCGCCATGAGCGTCGAGATCGGGCGGACGAAGGCGTAGAGCGCCACGAGGCCAAGGAAGAGCGCGACAAGCGCGAGGATCGCCCACAGGGCGCCACGCGCCAGACGATGAAGCGGGGTGCGCCGGCCGGACACGGCGGCGAACCTTGGCCGAAGTCGCAGATTCGGGCAAGCGCGGCCCCGCGCCCTGAACAGCGGCCGACGGTCAGGTCTCGGGAACGCCGGCTTGGCGGAGCCCGTCGAGAATGCGCTCGCGCTGTTTCAAATAGGTCGGGTTGTCGCTCTCGGCCATGCTGAGAAAGCGGGCGATCGAGTACCCGGGCGCGAGCGCTTGGCCAGCTTTGACCTCGGCCCGCGCCTCATCGAGATGACCGAGGTGGGCGAGCGCGGCCGCCATATAGAAATGGTTCAACGGATAGGTCCGGCTCGCATCGACTGAGCGTCGAAAGAGGGCCACGGCCTCCTCGTCGGCGCCAAGATGCAGCTTGGCCAGGCCCAGCATGTGGGTCCACATGAAGGCGACGGTGTCGTTTGGCGACAGCCGGAACGCTTCGTTGATATGGCCCTCGGCCTCCTCGGCGCGGCCCATCGTGATTTTCGCTTGCCCGATCCACGCATGCGCGGCGCCGAGATTTCGGTTGAGCTTCAACGCTTGCTCGAGTTCGCCGATCGCTCGCAGAGCGCGGTTGGTCTGGATCTGGATGAACCCCAGCCAGAGATGCGCCCAGTGATTGCGCGGCGCGATCGAAATTCCCTTGATGAGAAGCGCCTCGGCCGCGGCCAGGCGTTCGGCCCGATGCTCGGTCGAGTAGATCGCCCCGATCAGCACGTCGGCGCGCGCGGCGCCGACAAGCGCGTCGACATTGGTCGGATCGAGTTCGACCGCGCGCTCGAAATATTGCCGGGCGCGCTCGAAGTTCTCGGGCCCGCCTTTGTTGAACGCCTGAACGCCCTGGAAATAGAGATCGACGGAATCCGGGTTTTCCTCGGTCTCGGCCCGGCGACCCTCCGCCGCAAGCAATTCGAAGCGCAGCTGATTGGCGAGTTGGGAGACAATCTCGTCTTGCATGTCGAACGGATCGGCCATCGGCTTGTCGAACCGATCCGCCCAAAGGTGGTTTCCTGTGATGGCGTCGATGAGCTGAACATTGACGCGCATCCGGCTCCCGCCGCGCTGAATGCTGCCTTCGAGGATATAGCGAACATTCAAGTCGCGACCGATCTGCTTCGCCTCGACATGCTTGCCCTTGTACGTGAAGGCGGTGTTGCGCGCGACCACGAACGAATTGTGGATGCGCGCGAGATCGGTTGTCAGGCTTTCCGTCACGCCATCGACAAAGAGCTCGTGCTCGGCGTCCACGCCAAGAGCCGCGAACGGCAGCACCACGATCGACAATCGCGGCGGCGCGGGCGGCTTTTCGCGGGCCGCGCCGGCGCTGGGCGGGGCGTTGGATTGGGCGGCGGAGCCGATCTCGAGCGAATAGACCCGAATCGGCTCGGCGATGTTCTTGAGTTCCGTCTGGCCGAGATCGCTCACCATGAGATCGAGGCGTCCCCTGACCTGTCGATACGCGTCCTCGGAGAGGCAGATCGCGCCGGGCTTGGCGATGCCTTCAAGGCGGGCGGCGATATTGACGCCGTCGCCCATGAGATCGCCGTCGCTCTCCTCGACCACGTCGCCGAGATGAATGCCGACGCGGAACTCGATGCGGCGCTCCGGCGGCAGCCCGGCGTTGCGCTCCGCTAGCCCGTGCTGCAACTCGACGCCGCAGCGCACGGCGTCGACGACGCTGCGAAATTCGACGATGACGCCGTCCCCGGTCCGCTTGACCACGCGCCCGCGGTTGACGGAGATCGTCGGGTCGATCAGATCGCTCCTGAGCGCGCGCAAGCGCGCCAAGGTTCGATCCTCGTCGGCGCCGGCCAGTCGCGAGAACCCGACGATATCGGTCACCAGGATCGCAGCCAGCTTTCGCGATTCGCTCATCGGTTGGACTCTCCCCCGCTTCGCAGGTCTATATAGGTCGCAAGCGGCGGCCATCCAGGACCGGCGTCTCAGCCGCTCACCGCGTTTCACGCCGAACCATCCAGTAAGAGGCCTTCTTCATGACCGTTTCTCGTCTCGCCATTCCTGATCTCGCCGGCAAGGTCGTTCTCATCACCGGCGGCTCGACGGGGATTGGGGCCGCAGTTGCGCGAAGTTTCGCCGAGCAGGGGTCGCGCGTCGCGATCGGCTATCATTCGAACGCCGAGAAGGCTCACGCGCTCGTGAGCGAGATCAAGGCTCAAGGCGGCGAAGCGCTGGCGGTGAAGGGCGACGTCGCGGACCCGGCCGCGTGCGCGCAGATCGTCGCCGAGACGACGAGCCGATTCGGCCGCCTCGACGGCCTCATCAACAACGCCGGCCTCATGCTTGGCCGCGTCAACTCGCTCGAAGCGAGCGACGAGCATGTTCAAGCAGTGATCGATCTCAATTCGCGCTCGATCATCTGGGTGACGCGCGCCGCCGCGCCGTGGCTCGAGCGCCAAGGCGGTTTCATCATCAATACGACGTCAATCGCGGCGCGAAACGGCGGCGCGGGCGGCGCGATGATCTACGCCGCCGCGAAAGGCTTCGTCTCCACGATCACCAAGGGCCACGCCAAAGAGCTGATCGACAAGAGGATCCGCGTCAACGCGGTGTCGCCGGGCGTGATCGCGACGCCGTTCCACGAGCGCTACTCGACGCCCGAAGGGCTCGAGGCCATTCGACGCACCATCCCCGCGGGCCGCCTGGGCACGGCCGAGGATTGCGTCGGCGCCTACCTGTTCCTCGCTTCCGAGGCGCTCAGCGCCTATGTCGTGGGGCAGATCATCGAAGTCAACGGCGGCCAGCTCATGCCGTGAGCCGCCGGCTTTCGAACAAGGCCGCAGCGCCCCGCTCGGGGCGGGCGTGCGGCTAGTGCCGATATTGCTGGATGCGGGTCGTGCGCAGTCCGGCTAGACCATGGCTGTCGATCGACACCTGCCAGCTTAGAAATTCGTCGACCGTCAGCGTGTAGCGGGCGCAGGCGTCTTCGAGCGACAGCAACCCGCCGCGAACTGCGGCGACGACTTCGGCCTTTCGGCGAATGACCCAGCGCCGCGTGCTCGGCGGCGGCAGATCGGCGATCGTCAGGGGGCTGCCGTCCGGACCGATGACATATTTCACTCTCGGTCGCAGCGTTTCACTCATGGGACTCTCACTCAGACGCGTCTCACACAACTCCCGCGACAATAGGGGATGCGGTTTAAAATTTGCCTAAGCGATGTCTGCAAAAACACGTCGAAACATAACCTAGAATTGTATGAGGCCCATAGAACAACCGTGACCACCGCCCAGCGCAGTTGATAATCACCGGGGCGCCTATGCCGACAACATTCGACCCTGTTATGCATTTAGTCAGTTTCCGAGTCGACGATGCTATGCCCGGAGCGCTCTCATGCGGTTAGGATTCTTGAAGACGGCATTCCTCGCGATCGCTGCGGCTGCGGCGCTCGGCGCGGCGGACGCGCGGGCCGCGGATTGCGGCGACAGCGCCGCTGGTTTCGACGAGTGGCTCCAGTCCTTCAAGCAGGTCGCGATTCGCAACGGGATCTCGCAACAGGTGGTCGAGTCCGCGTTGAGCGGCGTCAAATTTGACCCATCCGTCGCCGCCCACGACCGCGGCCAGAACTTCGGCTCGAATTTTGAGGCGTTCTCGGCCCGCCATGTCACGCCCGCAAGGATCAAGAAAGGCAAGACGATGCTGCTTGCCTATGCCGAACCGTTGGAGAGAATCGAGCAGCGTTTTGGCGTGCCCGGGCCGGTCGTGGTGGCGATCTGGGGCCTGGAGACCGATTTCGGCGCCGGTTTGGGCGGCTACTCGACCTTCAGCGCGCTGGCGACGCTCGCCTACGACTGTCGCCGTTCGCAAATCTACCGCGCCGAACTCATCGATGCGCTCCAGCTCGTCCAGCGCGGCCTCCTGCGCCCCTCGCAGCGCGGCGCCTGGGCGGGCGAGATCGGCCAGACCCAGTTCATGCCGTCGGCCTATCTCAAATATGCGGTCAACGCCCACGGCGGCGGCGGCGGCGACATCATTTCCAGCCCAGCCGACGCGCTGGCGTCGACGGCGAACTTCCTGCGCTCGAAAGGCTGGAGTCCGGGCGCGGGCTGGGACGAAGGCCAGCCGAACTTCGCCGCCCTCCTGCAATGGAACTCAGCGCCGGTCTACGCCAAGACGGTCGCTCTCTTCGCCGACAAGCTGGCCGCGCCTTAAGCCTTGCTCACGCGCCTTAAGGCCCGCTTGAAGCCATTCTAATCTGCGGGCCCGTTCCGGCCTCGCTATGGCGGGGGCGGGGGATTTGGGCTATGGGCTTGGCGCAACGGGCCAGAAACCCAACCTCGCGGCGCCGGCGTTCTCGCCGGCGAAAGTTCGGACATGCTTGCGCCATCGCTCGCGGCGCCTCTCGACGGCGCGCTCAACAGTTTAGGACTTGACAAGCCCCCGGCCGACACGCGCGTCGTCGTCGCGATGTCGGGAGGGGTCGATTCGTCGGTCACCGCCGCGCTGCTCGCGGCCGAAGGCTACGACGTCGTCGGCCTCACGATGCAGCTCTACGACCATGGCGCGGCGACGCACCGCAAGGGGGCGTGCTGCGCCGGGCAGGATATTCACGATGCGCGCGACATCGCGGCGCGGCTCGGCGTTCCCCATTATGTGCTCGACTACGAAGAGCGGTTTCGCGAAAAAGTGATCGAGCCGTTCGCCCGAGCCTACATGGCGGGCGAGACGCCGGTCCCGTGCGTCGCCTGCAATCAGCACCTGAAGTTCGTCGATCTCTTCGACGCCGCCGCCGATCTTGGCGCTGATCTCCTGGCGACCGGTCACTATGTCGTGAGCCGCGACGACGGATGCGGCGGACGCGCGCTGCACCGCGCCGCCGATCCCGACCGCGATCAGAGCTATTTCCTGTTCGCCACCACCCGCGCGCAACTCGTGCGGCTGCGATTTCCGCTCGGCGACCTGCCGAAGGCGCGGGTGCGCGAACTGGCTCATGAGTTCGGCTTGTCGAACGCCGACAAGGCCGACAGCCAGGACATCTGCTTCGTGCCGTCGGGGCACTACACCGACATGATCGAGCGCTTGATTCCTGGCGCGTCCGTCCCCGGCGACATCGTCCATATCGACGGACGGGTTCTTGGACGGCATGGCGGCGTGGTTCATTACACGATCGGGCAGCGGCGCGGCATCGGCGTCGCGGCCGGCGAACCGCTCTACGTGGTCGCGCTCGACGCCGCTCGCGCGCGCGTGATCGTCGGCCCGCGCGCCTCGCTCGGGGTGACGCGGCTCAAGCTCCGCGACATCAACTGGATCGGTCCGGGAGCCATGGCCGCCTTGCCGGCTCGCGGCCTGCCGGTCGCCGCGCGGGTGCGCTCGACGCGTCCGCCGGCGCCCGCTCTGCTGACGCCGACCGGCGAGATCGAGTTTCTCGAGCCGGAGATCGGCGTCTCGCCTGGACAGGCGTGCGTGATCTATGATTCGGTTGAGCCGGGCGCGCGGGTGCTCGGGGGCGGGTTCATCGGCGCCGCCTGACGCTCGACGCCGGAGGACGGGATGCCTGCTTTCGACGACGACCTCGTATTCGGAGCGAAGCCCAAGCCGAAACTCGCGCACGAGATCGGGCAGAACATCGACGACTTGTCCGCCCCCGAACTCAAGGAGCGGATCGGCCTTCTGCGCGCCGAGATCGAGCGGCTCGAGAGGGCGATCGACGCGCGACAGGCCACCCGCGCGGCGGCGGACTCGGTGTTCAAGGCGTGAACCGTCGGGGGGCCGGCACGTGTAACCGCCAACGTGGGGCCGGATTGCCGGGGCTCATCCACCGGCCTCATCCTTCGAGACGCGCCTTCGGCGCTCAGGACGAGGTCCGAGGGGAGCTTGGGAGTTACCCGCACGGGGCGATTAAGGATTAAGGTGGTGTTAACATTTATTGTTTAGATAAATATGCAAGCCCACGGCATTCCGATCGGGCCGATCGTTTGAACCCTCCCATAGTCGCCTTGAGCCGCCTTCGGGCGGCTTTTTTGTCCCTCGCGCGAGCGGGCTTCCCGGTTAACCTTGCTGAATGGTAAATGAGCCGCAAGGGCCGCGCGGGCGTTATTATGCCTTGCGGCTTGAGGGGCGCCGCGGCTCTCCATGCGCCGCCTGCCCCCGTTTGACGGAAGTGAGAGCGTATGGGTCATCAGTACGAAGGACCGAAGCGCAGTTTCGCGACGAATGCGGGGCCGTCGAACGCCATTGCGTTCGTTCATCGTTTGGCTGCCTCCAGCGCGTTCAAGGATCTCTTTCGCGAAGGCATGACGCTCGTCGAGGAAGCCGCGGCCTATCTCGACGGCCCTGGGCGAGGGGAATCGCAAGCGCTCCCGCGCGCCGCGTCGCTCGCCTATTCGACCGAAAGCATGCGCTTGACCACGCGTCTCATGCAGGTCGCTTCCTGGCTCCTGCTTCAGCGCGCCGTCAATGAGGGCGAACTGACCTCGAGCCAGGCGCAAGCCGAACGCGTCCGCGTCAAGCTTTCCCGCGAAGATCATGGCTGCGCGCCGGAACTCTTCGAGCAATTGCCGCCCACTCTGCGCAGCCTCAGTCAGCGTTCGCTGCGCATCCAGGCCCGCGTGATGCATCTCGACCAGAGCCTCGTCGTTGCGCATTCGCGCATCCCTGTCGGGGCGCCGCCCTCGGCGGTCGCCTCACAGGTCGAGCGCCTGCGGGCCGCGTTTGCCCATTAGGGTTTTCGTGAGCAAGCGCCGGCGCGCAATTCGCGGCCGGCGCTGCGGCACGCTCGACGCCTGACGCGCCGGTCACCCGAAGATGAGCAGGCCCTTTTGCGTGTCGATGGTGGCGCGTCCCGCCGAGGTGATCACACTGAACGGCAACAGCATCGACGCCCCGTCCGGCGCAACGACCCCTTCGACATGCTCGATCACATGCGAGCCGATCGTCACGCGGCTGATCCAGAAGTGGACTCGCGGCGAGCACGAGCCGTCGGCGATGCACATGTTGGTCGTGCCGTCCTCCGTCGCGATCCCACGGGAAAAGAGCTCGGCCGCGAAGCTTCTGGGAATGCTCATGATCGATGCGCCCGTGTCGATGATCATCGCCTGCGGGATCGGGTAATCGCCGAGAGTCACCGCGACCTGCGCGCCGCCGTTGGCGACCAGGATCGGAACGCTATTGCCTGCCGACGCAGGCGCCGCCGGGACCGGGGTGGAGACGGGCGGCGGGGGCGGCGCCAGGGCGACAGCGGCGGGCGGCGGCGCGCCCCAGGTCGAAGCATTCACCCGAGCCCATGTCGCGCCGCGAGGATCGGGCCCGCAATAGGCCGTCGAGATCATGCGCACGTCGCCTTGCGGATTGAATTTAAAGTCGGTCAGCTTTTCAGAATAATAGAGCCCGCCATCGTGATCGTAGAGGCGTCCCTCCATCATGAGATTGCGATTGCTGTGCAAAAGGCCAAGCCAGGAGGTGTCGCGGTGAAGCCCCGGCTTTGAATAATTGGCCGGATTGCGCATGTCGATCACGGCATATTGATCGGCCCTCGCAATCACCCGGCCGTCGCGCAGATCATGAAAAACCTGCCAGCCGAGCCCGTTTTCATCGACCGCGACCCGAACTCCGACGCTCGAGCCCGGACCGGGCCGCGCATCGCCGAAAACGATCACCGGCGCGTTGCAATTGATGTCGACGGCGTGCGCCGCGACGGGAGCAAAGGACGCGATGGCCGCCGCCGCGAATAAGATCTTGCTCATGGACGTCTCTTTAACGGTAACCGTTTGGGCTTCTCTTATTATCATAGATAAAATGTTGAATCAAAACCGCCCGAGACGAAACCGCAAATGGCGGGGCGAGGAGCCGCGTTCGGCGATGCGACGGCGCGAGCGCTCGCGGCGGCTGGGAGAAAGCGAAGACCTCGCTCCTCCGCCTGCTCGATCCCGGCGCCGCGATCCGTCGCTAAAAGCCTTGCCTCCACCGCGATTTGGCCGCAATGGTCGGCGACATCGCCGGTCCTGATCCGATTTGCCCGCTCGAGCCCTTGACCCCCCAGACATCGCCTCGCTGCTCGCTCTATCTCATCACGCCGTCTCTGACCGCGGCTGACGCGCCCGCCTTCGCCAAGCGCTTTGGCGAGGTCCTCAAGGCCGCGCCGGTCGCCTGCGCGCTCGTCCGTTTCGCTCCCGGTTCCGAAACGCATGGCGAAGCCATCGCCAAGCCGCTGCTCGCACAGGCGAAGGCTGCCGATTGCGCGCTCCTGATCGAAAACGACGCGCATCTCGCCGCGCGCCTCGGCGCCGACGGCGTCCACGTCGCGGGAGCCGGTCCCGAGCTCGCCGACGCGATCAAGCGGCTGAAGCCCGATCGCATCGTCGGTGCCGGATCGCTGCGCACGCGCGACGATGCGATGAATGCGGGCGAGATGGGCGCGGACTACGTGATGTTCGGCGAGACGCGCGGCGGCGCGCGGGCGGCGGGCCTGGCGTCGCTGGTGTCGCTCACCGACCGGGTCGTCTGGTGGGCCGAAATCTTCGAGACCCCGTGCGTGGCTTTCGCCGACACGATCGAAGCGGCGAGCGAGCTCGCTGACGCCGGCGCCGATTTCGCCGCGCTCGGCGATGCGGTCTGGGGCGTTTCCGAGCCCGCGGCTGCGGTGCGTGAAGCGCACCTCGCGATCGCGAGAATTGGGATCGCCGCGCCATGATGCGGACCTTGCTCCCTCTCGCGGCGGCGTTGATCCCGGCGAGCGTCGCGTTCGCCCAAGGGCAACCCTCGGGCGCTCCGCTCCAGTCCCCACTTTCGCCGCTCGCGACCCAATCGCCCGCGCTCGGTGGTCCCGCGGCCCCGCCGCCGCTGCCCCCGCGCGCGGACGGCGTGCCGGCGGATCTCGCCTTCGGCGCCTACCAGCGCGGCAATTTCCTGTTCGCGCTCCTCGAGGCCGAGCGCCGTATCGACGCCAATCCCAAGGATGCGGCGGCGATGACGCTGATCGGCGAGATTTACCGGGACGGAGCGGCGGTTCCCCCGAGCGATCAGGAGGCTTCGCGCTGGTTTCGGCTCGCGAGCAACCTCGGCGATCGGGCGGCCGCTTACGAACTGGGCGTGCTCTTGGTTCAGGGCGGGAAGGGGGTGGCGAAAGACCCGGCCGGGGCCAAGGCGCAATTCGAGCGCGCCGCGGCCAAGAACCATCCGGGAGCGCTGTACAACCTTGGCGTCATGGCGCTTCAGGGCGTGGATGGCAAGAGTCCGGATTATAAGGAGGCGGCGCAATATTTCCTGCGCGCCGCCAATTTGGGCGACGACGACGCCGCGTATTCGTATGGCGTGATGCTGCGCGACGGCAAAGGCGCGCCTCAGAACATCAGCGAGGCGCTCCGCTGGCTCAAGCGCGCGGCGGACGACGGCATCATTGCGGGTCAGGTCGAATACGCCATCATGCTGTTCAACGGCGACGGCCTCCCGAGAGACGAAGCTGGCGCGGCCAAGATCCTCCTTGCCGCCGCGTCGCGCGGCAACCCGATTGCCCAGAATCGCGTCGCTCATCTCTACGCCCGCGGCGAAGCCTTGCCCCGCGACCTCGCCAAGGCCGCGGCGTGGAACAGTTTCGCCAAGGCGGCGGGGCTCAAGGACGATCAGCTCGATGTCGCCACCGCCAATCTCTCGCTCGACGAGCGGCGGCGCTTCACCAAGATGGTGCACGAACTCGCCGGCTTTTGAGCGGGGGAGAGCCGACCAGCGTCCGAGGCTGGCGGCGGGGCTTGCAAAAGCAAGATGTTGATAAATTCAGAATCTGAGGACATGGTTATTTTCTGTTATCAGAAGGTTGGCTGAACGCTGAAGGCCTGCGGCGACCAAGCCCGGCGCGCGCGGAGCCCGGGGAGCGCCTCTATTCCGGACCCGGCGCCGCCGCGACGGACGAACAGAAAATGACACTCAAGTCATTGAAATGACGGAGTAGGCGTCAGGAATTGGCGCCTCCCGCGAACGCCCCGCGAGGCGCCGTCACGCGCCTCCGCTCACGCCTCGGCGCCTTCGCGAGCCGGCGATCTTTCCGGGTCGATGACTATACGGAAGCGATCCGGGTATTGACAGTTTCTTTATCATTGGCTGGCGAAATGGGTCCTGGTCTCCAGACAGGAGAGGGTCCCGATGTCGTCGCGCCTGTGGTTGGTCGTCGCGTTCGTTCTCGCCGCCGGCGCTACCCCCGCGCACGCCGCGAACGATGTGCTCGCCGTGACGCTCGACCAGGCCAAAGTCGTCCAGCTGCCGCAACGCGCGTCGACCCTCATCGTCGGCAATCCGATGATCGCAGATGTGACCATGCTCAAGAACAACAACATGATGGTCATTACCGGCAAAGGCTTCGGCCAGACGAACCTGATCGCCATCGACGCTGCGGGGGCCATGATCGAAGAGCAGCAGATCCGCGTCCTGCCGTCGAGAACCCTCGTGGTCCTGCAGAAGGGCGCGGCCAGGGTGTCGTACTCCTGCAATCCCGACTGCATGCCGACGGTCCAGCTCGGCGACGACGACAAGATCTTCAAGGACGCAGGCGAGCAGATCTCGACCCGCAACGGCTACGCCGCGAGCGGCGCCGGGCCGGCGAAGTAGCGCCGGCGCGCTTCAACCCGGCTCGGCGAGGCGGAAGCGCGGCTCGCCGCCATCCTCCACCGCGGCGACCTTGCCGCGCTCGATCAAATCTTCGAGATGGGCGAGCGTCGACAGGCCCGCGGCCCGCACGAGCGACGGATCGAGGCCGGCATAGATCTTGGCGACAAGCGCGGGAATGATCTGCGGGCCATCGTTGAGCGCGTTCAGGATCGAGGCTTCCCGCTGACGCCGGTGATGGATGAGGGCTCTGAGATACCGCTGCGGCTCGACGACCGGGCCGCCATGGCCGGGCCAGTAGATCGTCTCCTCCCGCCCACGGAGCTTGTCGAGCGAAGCCATGTAGTCGCGCATCGATCCGTCGGGGGGCGCGACGACCGAGGTCGACCAGGCCATCACATGGTCGCCGGAGAAGAGCGTCCCCTCGTCGAGGAGCGCGAAGCACAGATGATTGGAACAATGGCCAGGCGTGGCGATTGCCTCGATGGTGAAATCCGCGCCTCGCCAGGGCTCGCCGTCGGCGAGAATAGCGTCAGGCGCGTAGTCGCGGTCATGCGCGGAATCGAGGCCAGCCGCCCCGTCGCTGCGCGCCGCGAATGGCGCGGCGCCGATGACCGGCGCGTCGGTCGCCGCTCTGAGCTTCTCGACGCCCAGGCTGTGATCGCGATGGGTATGGGTCACGAGGATGGCCTCGACGCGCTCACCTGCGACGGCGGCGAGCAGGGCCGCATGATGGGAATCGTCATCGGGCCCCGGATCGACGATCGCGACCCGGCCCTGCCCGACGATATAGCTGCACGTGCCGTTGAAGGTGAAGGCCGAGGCGTTCGGGGCCACGAGCCGGCGCACCATCGGCGAAACCCGCGTGACCGCGCGAGGCGGCGCCTCGCGGGAGGCTGGCACGTTGTCAGGTTTGCCTTCGTCGTTCGCCATCGCCCTGTTTCGCTCTCCCGCCGGCGGGCCGCGCCGCCTTGTCATCATAGCGACGCGCGGGCTAAGAGGCGAAGCGAACCCTCCACAGCTTGCGAGACAGCATGGCCGATCCCGACCGCCAGGGACCGCCCGACCGGGCGGCCTTCGCCCGCTTCGTCGCGCTCGCGACGCGTTGGAGCGACAACGACGCTTACGGTCATCTCAACAATGTCGTCTACTACGAGCTGTTCGATTCCGCGGTGAATGCGATCCTCATCGAGGCGGGCTTGCTCGATCCGGCTTCGAGTCCGATCATCGGTCTCGTGGTCGAAAGCAACTGCCGTTTCTACGCGAGCCTCACCTATCCCGAGCCGGCCGAAGTCGGCGTCGCGGTCGTCCATCTCGGCCGCTCGTCGGTGCGCTATCATCTGGCGGTGTTCAAGGCCGGGGCGCCCGCGGCCGCCGCGGCGGGTCATTACACGCACGTCTATGTCGAGCGGGGCGCAAACCGCCCGGTCGCCATTCCCGAGGGGCACCGGCGGCTGATGGAAGGACTGAAGACGCCGTAAGGCGCTGAAGCCGCGTCAGCGATTCCGGACGGCGATCATGGCGTCGCGCAGAACGTTGGCCTCATCGCGCGATTCCTGCGACCGCCAGACCATCACGTCGCGGATCGACAGCATGCCCGCGAGTTTGGCCCCGTCCATGACCGGCAAATGGCGAATGCGGTGCTTGTGCATCAGCTTCTCAGCCTCGACCATGGTCATGTCCTTTGGACAGGTCGCGACGTCGCGCGTCATGAGATCCTTGACGTGCATGTCCGCGAGCCGGGCGCCGTCCTTGGCGAAGGCGCGCACGATGTCGCGCTCGGAGATGATCCCGACCAGCGCGCCTCGGGCGTCGCAAACTGGGAAGGCGCCGATGTTGAGCGCGCTCAGCCGCGTGCAGATGGAGGTGATGGATTCCTCCGGGATGCACGTCGCCAGAGACTGGCGGTTCGATTTCAGGACGTCAGAAACCCTCATGGAGAGCCTCCATCCGAAGGTTCGGTTGCTCCACGCCCCCTTTTTCAATCTGTCGCGCGAGTTGGTCTGAAACAAGGCCGGCGCGCCTGGGACATCGGGAGCGCCCTTGATTGCAGCGGCCGTTTGAGGCATACGAGCGCCTCCTTGATTGACCGCCGTGGGCCCGTCCCCTCGCGGGAAGACCTTCTGGTGATGTCGTGAAAGTCCGTAATTCTCTGAAATCGTTGCGCAACCGCCATCGCGACAATCGTCTCGTGCGTCGCAAGGGCCGCGTCTACATCATCAACAAGACGCAGAAGCGCTTCAAGGCGCGGCAGGGATAACCCTCCCCGCGTCCTTTGACGGCCGCTGTCTCGCGCGATAAAATGTGCGATGCGGCATTTTGGTCTGCCCTTTTTCGCAGCCCTCGCGGTCGCAGCCGTTCTGGCTGGCCCGCCAACGTGGGCGGCTGATCCGTCCGCCGCTCCGCCAGCGAAGCCGGAAACGCAGATTCCGCAGGCGAAAGAGGACGAGCCGGCGCCTAAAACGCCCGCCGAGGAACGGGCCGATCTCTATTCGCGGCTCAAGGCGGCCAAAGACGCCGACGAGACTTCTGGGATCATCACCCGCCTCCTGCATCTTTATTCCGAATCCGGCTCGGACACCGGCGACCTTCTGCTCCAGCGGGCGCGCCACGCGATCGGCGTTGAGCAATATGCCTATGCGCTGAAAATTCTCGATCAGACGATCGAGCTCCTGCCCGACTGGGCGGAAGGCTGGAACGCGCGCGCGACCGCCCGCTATCTCGACAACGACTACGAGGGCTCGATGGCGGACATTGCGCAGACCCTCAAGCGCGAACCCAACCACCTCGGCGCGCTCATGGGCATGGCGGCGATCCTCGAGGCGCGCGGCAAGACGGAGGACGCGCTCAAGGTCTACGAGCGGGCGCTCGCGATCGCGCCGCACTGGCGCAACGCCGAGGAAGCGGCCGCCAAGCTCAAGGCCGAGCTGGCGGGCAGCGAGCTTTAGCCCCGAGCCGCCTTTACTCCGCCCAGCCCCTGAGTTCGCGCCGGGCGACAGCCTCGATCACCGCCATGCCGTCGGCGCTGTCGTTGAGGCAGGGAATCGCGGCGTAGCGTTCGCCGCCAGCCTCGCGGAAATAGCCGGCGTTCTCGACGCCGATCTCTTCCAACGTCTCGAGGCAGTCCGCGGCAAACCCCGGCGTCAGGACCGCGACTCGCTTCGCGCCTCCCGACGCAAGTTCGCGCAGGGTCTGGGAAGTGTAGGGCTTCAGCCACTCGCCGCGGCCGAAGCGCGACTGGAAGGTCATGCGCAGGCGCGCCTCGCTCATGCCGAGCGCCTCGCGCAGAAGCCGCGTCGTCTTCGCGCAATGGCAGAAATAGGGATCGCCCTTGTCGAAATAGGCCTGCGGAATGCCGTGATAGGAGGCGAGCAGAATCTCGGGCTCGAAATCGAGCGCGGCGAGACCGGCGCGGACCGAGCGCGCGAGCGCCTCGATATAGGCAGGGTCGTCATAGTAGGGGGCGGCCACGCGGATCGCCGGCTGCCAGCGCATGGATTGCAGCGCCTCGAACGCCTTGTCGGCGACAGTTGCGGAAGAGGCCGCGCAATATTGCGGATAGAGGGGCACGACGAGAATGCGGTCGCAGCCTTGCGTCTGAAGCGCCTTGAGGCGCTCGCCGATCGCCGGCGCGCCGTAGCGCATCGCCCAATCGACGACGACGACCGTCAGATCGTGAAGCGCAATTGCGAGCTTCTCGGCTTGCGAGCGGGTGATTGTGATCAGCGGCCCCTCGCCAAGCTCCTTGTTCCAGATCGCCTCGTAGTCGCGTCCTTTGGCGTGCGGCCGCCTGAGGAGAATGGCTTGCAGAATGGGCGCCCAAATCACGCGCGGCGTTTCGATCACGCGGCGGTCCGAGAGGAACTCCCGCAGATAGCGCCGGATCGACCAATAGTCGGTTCCTGCGGGGGTGCCGAGATTGACGATCAGCACCCCGACCTTGCCGCTCGCCGCGGGCGGGTGGCTCGCCGGACGAACGGCCTGGGCTTCCTTCGGGGGGGTCGAGACATTCATGAGAGCGCCTGATCGGCGGCCGCGAGGATCGGGCCGCCCTGGCGGCCTTTCGTCAGTTTCCCGCGGCCGGCGTGAAGTTGGTCGCGACCCCGTTGATGCAATAGCGCAAGCCGGTTGGCGGCGGCCCGTCGGGGAAGACATGGCCCAGATGGGAGCCGCAGCGCGCGCAATGGACTTCCGTGCGGGTCATGCCGAAGCTGCGGTCGACCGTCGTTTCGACCGAGCCCTCGACCGGCGTATTGAAGCTCGGCCAGCCGGTGCCGCTCTCGAACTTGGTCGCGCTCTCGAACAATGGCTGGCCGCAGCCGGCGCACACGAAGACGCCTGGCCGCTTCTCGTGAAGCAGCGCACAGCTGCCCGGCCGCTCGGTGCCGTGCCCGCGCATGATGTCGTATTGCTCGGGGGTCAGGATCTTGCGCCACTCGTCGTCAGTGTGGGTGACGGGGAAATGGTCCTGTTTCATGAGATCCTCCTTCTTGCCCATCATATAGGAGCGCTCGACGGCGTCACCCTAGATACGTTCGGAAGCGCCCCGACGTTACGATCCTCGAACGCTGCGGGCTTCCCGTGATTCCTTCGCGATGGCGCGCGCTCACGGCTTTGTCTCTTTCAACATCGCCTCGACCGAGGGCAGGATCTTTTGAACGATGACATCGACGCCGCCTGCGTTCGGGTGCAGCCCGTCGGGCTGGTTGAGCTTCGGGTCGCCCGCGACCCCGTCGAGGAAGAAAGGGTAGAGCAGAACGCCGTATTGCTCGGCCAGAGCCGAATAGATGGGGGAGAACTGGCTCGCATATTCGCCGCCGAGGTTCGGGGCCGCCCGCATGCCCGTGAGCAGAACAGGCAGGTGGGCCGCTCGGGCCTTGTCGAGGATCGCCGCGAGCGTCGTCTTCGTCGCCTCCGGCTTCATGCCCCTCAGCATATCGTTTGCGCCGAGTTCAACGATAAGCGCGTCGGCGTCCTGCGGCACGGACCAGTCATAGCGCGCGAGGCCATCGGCCGCCGTGTCGCCGGAGACGCCGGCGTTGATGACTTTGACGTCAAATCCCTTGGCGCGAAGCGCGGCCTCGAGGCGATCGGGAAAGGCCTTGCCGGGCGGGAGGCCCAATCCGGCGGTCAGGCTGTCGCCGAGCGCGACCAGTCGAAGCGTCCGGGCCGCGACGGCATGCGGAATCAACGCCAGGATCGCCGCAACGGCCGCCGCCTGGACGAGGAGCCGCAAATGCCCATATGAGGGCTGCTCGGTCTTAAGGTGCTTAAGCAATGGTGTTTCCTGCGGTCGCGATGCGCGGCGTCGACCTCAGTCTCGGCCGTGGCGCGGCTCGCGTGCATATCTTGCGCGACGTCTCTCTGACAATCGGCAAGGGCGAGGCGGTCGGAATCGTCGGGGCTTCCGGTTCGGGAAAATCGACGTTGTTGATGATCATGGCGGGCCTCGAGCGGCCGGGCAAAGGGGAGGTCGAGGTCGACGGCGTCAAGCTCGGCGAACTCAACGAAGACGCCCTGGCGCGCTTTCGCGGCCAGCGCATCGGGATCGTCTTTCAGTCCTTTCACCTCATTCCGACCATGACCGCGCTCGAAAATGTCGCCGCGCCGCTCGAGCTTGCCGGCGTGGACGACGCGAATGACCGCGCGAGCGCCGAACTCGCGCAGGTGGGCCTCGGCGATCGCCTCAGTCACTATCCAGCCCAACTCTCGGGCGGCGAGCAGCAGCGCGTGGCGCTGGCGCGCGCACTCGCGCCCCGCCCCTCGCTTTTGATCGCCGACGAGCCGACCGGCAATCTCGACGAAACAACCGGGCGCGCCATCATCGACATGATGTTCGATCTGCCGGCGCGGCGCGGCGCGACGCTCGCGCTCGTGACGCATGATTCCGCCCTCGCCTCCCGCTGCGACCGGGTGATCCGCATGCGTTCGGGCCGGATCGAGGAGCGGGTTGTCCCTGTGGCGCCGCTCCCGGCATGAGCGGGAGCGCTGCAACTCCCCTCTCCCATAGCCCGTCGAAAGACGGGCGTCATTCCGGACGCCCTACGCGGAGAGGGGCCGGGGGTGAGGGTTCTCGCCCAAGCCCTGCCTGCGACTCTGTTGCGGCTCCCTCATCCGTCGCGCGGCGCGCGCCACCTTCTCCCCGGGGGAGAAGGGGATCGTGAACGCTCCCGCCGCAATCAGCCGCACTCGCAGCCATGCGCCCGGCTTGCGCTTCGCCCTGCGCGATCTGCGCGGCGGACTCGCGGGCTTGTGGATCTTTCTTCTCTGCATCGCGCTCGGCGTCGCGGCGATCGTCGGCGTGGAGAGCCTCGCCCGCGCGCTGAACGACGGGATGGGGCGCGAAGGGCGGGTGATCCTGGGCGGCGACGCGTCCTTCTCGCTCATCCATCGCCGCCTTTCCGCCGACGAGCAGCATTTTCTCGAAGCGCATGGCTCGCTCTCCACCATTGCGACGGTGCGCGGGATGGCGCGGGCGGCGAGCGGCGATGCGGCGCTCATCGAAATCAAGGCCGTCGAGTCCTCATGGCCGCGTCTCGGCCAGGCGGTCTTTGCGCCGCCCATGGCGCTCAAGGATGCGCTGGGCGAGCGCGACGGCGCGTTTGGCGTCGCGGTCGAGGAGGCGCTCATCGCACGTCTCGACCTCAAGCTTGGCGACGTCATCCGCATTGGAGAGGCGAACTTCGCCGTCCGGACGCTGCTCACGAGCGAGCCCGATCGGCTCGCGACAGGCGTGGGTCTCGGACCGCGCGTCCTGATGTCGCAAGCCGCTCTCGACGCAACGAAACTGATCCAACCCGGCTCGCTGATCAGATGGACGACGCGCGTCATCATGGGCGGCGCGGATGGAACGTCTGACAACGCATCCGTCCAGGCGTTCATGGCCGAAGCCAAGCGCGCTTTCCCTCAAGCCGGATGGGACGCGCGCTCCCGCCTCGCCATCAACCCGGACTTCAGTCGCGATATCGACCGCTTCACCGAGTACCTCGCGCTCGCGGGGCTCTTGTCGTTGGTCGTCGGCGGGGTCGGCGTGGCCAATGCCGCGCAGGGTTTTGTCGAGCGCAAACGCGCGACGCTCGCCATTCTCAAGGCGATCGGCGCGACCGGATCGGGCGTCGTCGGCCTCGCGCTCATCGAGTTCGCGATCGTCGCCTTGATCGGCGCGCTTCTCGGCGCCGCGCTTGGCTCGGCGATCCCGTTCGCCGTCAATTGGTTGTTTCAGTCCGTGCTGCCGATCCCGCTCGCGCCCTCGATTGCGCCGTCGGTCATTGGCCTTGGCGCGATCTACGGGCTCTTGACCGCGCTCGCCTTCTCGATCGCGCCGCTCGGACGAGCGCACGATCTGCCGGTGACGACCCTGATCCGGGACATGGTCGAGGAGCGGCGCGGTTGGCCTCGCGCGCGCTATATGGCCGGCTCCGCGGCCGCCGGCGCCGCGCTGGTCGCGCTTGCTGTTCTGACGAGCCCGCAGCGCTCGGTTGCGGCGATCGTGGCCGGCTCGACGGTCGCCGCGTTCCTCGCGCTGAGGTTGATCGCCTTTGGCGTCGCCTACCTCGCGCGCCGGGCGCCGAGATCGCGTCTCGTCGAGCAGCGCATGGCGCTTGCCGCGATCCATAGGCCAGGCGCGCTCACGCCCTCGGTCGTGCTGTCGCTTGGCTTGGGCCTCGCGGCGCTTGTCGCGCTGACCCTGATCGACTCCAACATGCGCGCTGAGCTCCGTCATTCGGAGCCGGGAGTCACGCCGAGCTTCTTTTTCCTCGATGTGCGGGGCGCCGATGCGCCGGCCTTCGTCGATTTTCTCAAACGCGAAGCCCCGGACGTCAAAATCAGCGAGACGCCGATGATGCGCGGGCGCTTCGTGCGGCTTGGCGAGCGGCCCGTCGATCAGGTGAAGCCGAGCGACAAGGTCGCCTGGGCGCTGGAAGGCGATCGCGGCGTCACGTTCGCCGCGAAGCCGCCGGAGGGTTCCGAAGTCGTGGCGGGGACATGGTGGCCAAGCGACTATTCGGGGCCGCCGCTCGTGTCGATGGAGAAGGAGGTTGCGGAAGGCCTTGGTCTCCACGTCGGCGATACGGTCGTCGTCAACGTGCTCGGTCGCGACATCGAGGCCAAGCTTGCGAACTTGCGCAAGGTGAACTGGAAGAGCTTCGCCATCAATTTCGTCCTGGTCTATTCGCCCGATGCGCTCAAAGGCGCGCCCTATAGCGAACTCGTTTCCGCAGCCATCCCTTCAGCTGGGCCTGACGCCGAGCTCAAACTCATGCGCGCGGTGGCGCATGACTTCCCGAATGTCGCGAGCGTCCGGGTGCGGGAAGCCATGGAGAACATCGAGACGCTGGTCGCCAAGCTCGCGCTCGCCATCCGTGCGGCGACGGGAGTCGCGCTCACGACGTCAGTGCTTGTGCTCGCGGGCGCGCTCGCAGCCAATCGGCGCGCGCGCCTCGCTGACGCGACGATCCTGAAGATTCTTGGCGCGACGCGCGGACGTCTGACGCGGATGTTTCTGATCGAATACGCGCTTTTGGGAGCGGCGACGGCCGCCTTCGGCGTCGCGGCGGGAACGCTCGCGGCCTATTGGGTCGCCAGGGGCGTCATGCAGTCCGATTTTGTCTTTGACTGGGTGGGCGCCCTCATCGCCGCCGGCGGCGGTCTTGCGATCACCGTCGGGCTCGGCATGATCGGCGCCTGGCGGACCTTGAGCCAGAAGCCGGCGGCCTACCTCCGCGAATTGTGAGTGCGCAGCGGAAGGCCGCTTGAGCGCTCTAAGCCGCCTTCGTTCGCGGTTTGACTTCCTCGGTATAGGCGTCAATGAGCGCCGCGGTGATCGCAGCCGGCTTGTAGCTGTGCGGGCCGATCTCGCCGACCGGCGTCACTTCGGCTGCGGTTCCGGTGATGAAACATTCGCTGAAGTCGCTGAGTTCGGCCGGCATGATGCGCCGCTCGACAACCTCGAGCCCACGCCGTCGCGCGATGTCGATGACGGTCGACCGGGTGATCCCGGCGAGGAAGCAGTCGGCGATCGGCGTATGGATCGTCCCGCCCTTGACGAAAAAGATGTTCGCGCCGGTGCATTCGGCGACCCGGCCTTGCCAGTCGTACATCAGGGCGTCGGCGTAGCCGCGCCGCTCGGCCCGGTGCTTGGAGATGGTGCAGATCATGTAGAGGCCGGCCGCCTTGGCCAGCGCGGGCGCTGTCGCCGGGTCCGGCCGGCGATACTCGGCGATATCGAGCCTTATCCCCTTCATCCGCTGGGCGGGGTCGAAATAGCTCGGCCATTCCCAGACCGCAATTCCCAGATGAATCTTGTTGTGCTGCGCCGACACGCCCATCATTTCCGAGCCGCGCCAGGCGATCGGGCGCACATAGGCGTCGGCGAGACGGTTTTTCTTCAACACTTCCGCCTTGGCGGCGTCGATCTCCTCGACGCTGAACGGGATCTCGAAGTCGAGGATCTGAGCCGACGCCTTCAACCGGAGGGAATGATCCGTCGACTTGAAGATCTGGCCGCCATAGGCCCGCTCCCCTTCGAACACCGCGCTCGCATAGTGCAGCCCATGCGTGAGAACGTGGACATTGGCGTCGCGCCACGGCGCCATCTGGCCGTCCATCCAGATCCAGCCATCACGATTGTCGAAAGTCGGGGCGGCCATGGCGGTTTCCTCTGTTCGAGCCCGGGTCGGTTTGGTTTTTGGGCGATTGGCGTTACATGGATCACGTCTCTCGCGGCTTCTAGGATAGCAAGAGGGCCTAATTATGTCAACATTGCTGACCTAATGAGCTGACCCGATGTCCTCCGACGTCTCCAAGCCAGGTTTGGCGGCGCACCCGGCCCGCGTCGAAGAACCAATGTACGAGTTGATCGAGCTGCTCTTCTTCGCCTACCGCGATTTCGTCGGCGACGCCGACCGGCTGCTCGAGACGTTCGGGTTCGGGCGCGCTCATCATCGCGTTCTCTATTTTGTCAGCCGCCGACCGGGCCTGACGATCGCCGAGCTTTTGGAGATCTTGCGCATCACGAAGCAAAGTCTCAACCGCGTCCTGCGCGAGCTCGTCGACAAGAACTTTGTCGAGATAAGAGCTGGGGCTTTCGATCGTCGCCACCGGCAGCTCTATGCGACGCCGGACGGGGAGCGCCTGGCGCTCAGGCTGGCGCTCGTCCAGACGCGCCGGTTCGCGTTGGCGCTCGAGCAGATGGGCGAGTGGGGGCTTCCGTCGGCGCGGGCTTTCCTCAAGGCGATGGTCGATCCTCAGAAAGCGCCGGGCGCGGCCGCCGGCGGACAGGAACCGGCGAAGCGGGCAGGATAGGCGGTGAACTCGACACCAACTTCGTTCCAGGACGACGCGCCCCACGTTCTCGTGGTCGATGACGACCGACGGCTTCGCGCGCTTCTGTCCACCTACCTGGTCAAGCACGGCCATCGCGTCACGGTCGCGCCGACGGCCGCCAAGGCGCGCGTCTTTCTCAAAGGCCTGGCCTTCGACATCATCGTGCTCGACGTGATGATGCCGGTCGAGAACGGCTTCGATTTCGCGGCTGATCTCAGGACGCGCTCGCAGGTGCCGATCCTCATGCTGACGGCGCGCGGCGATTCCGAGGATCGCGTGCGCGGCCTTGAAATCGGCGTCGACGACTATCTCACCAAACCGTTCGAGCCGCGCGAGCTCCTGTTGCGGATCGGTTCGGTCCTGCGCCGCATCCGGGCCGCGCCGGCGGGGTCCCCGGGCTCCACGGTCGTCCGCTTCGGGCGCTTCGCATTTTCGCTCGAACGTGGTGAACTGCGTTCCGGAGACGACCCGGTGCGCATCACCGAGCGGGAACGCGAGATGCTTCGATTGCTGAGCGCGAACGCCGGCGCGATCGTGTCTCGCGAAGCGCTGTCGGGATCGGGCGGCGCAGCCCAGGAGCGCACGGTCGACGTCCTCGTCAATCGGCTCAGGCGCAAGATCGAACAAGACCCCGCCAACCCGGTCTACTTGCAAACGGCGCGAGGGGCGGGTTACCGACTTGTAGCGGACCGATGAGGGAGCGGCGCGCATTCCGAAGTCTGCGCACGCTGGCGCAGATGCGCATCCTGTGGCGTCGGGCGACGCGCATGCTCGCCGACGCCCTGCCGAAGGGGCTCTACAAGCGCTCCCTCCTCATCGTGATCTTGCCGATGGTCCTGCTCCAGACCGCGGTGACCTTCGTCTTCATGCAGCATCATTGGGATCTGGTCACCCGCAGGCTCTCCGAAGCCGTCGCGCGCGACATTGGCGCGCTGACCGACCTCTACCAAAGGCTTCCGCCGGGAGAAGACGATTCCGCTCTCGACAATCTCGCGTCCGAACGATTCCGGATGGACGCGTCCTTGTTGCCGGCCGGCCCTCTGCCCCCCGTGATGCCGCGTTCCTTTTATGGCGCATTGGATCCGCTCACGCGCACTCTGCCCAATGAGATCCGGAAGCAGATCAGGCAGCCCTTCTGGATCGACACCGTCGGCCGATCCGGGCTCATGGAGATCCGCGTCGATCTCGGGGGCAGGGTTCTGCGCCTCGTGACGCGCCGCGCTCTCGCCTATGAGGCGAACGCCCATATTTTCGTGCTCTGGATGCTCGGAGCGATGCTTGTCCTTCTGACGGTCGCCATCGTCTTTCTCCGCAATCAGATCCGGCCGATCGTGCGCCTGGCCAAAGCGGCCGAGGATTTTGGCAAGGGCCGCAATCTCGACTTCAATCCGCACGGGGCGCGGGAAGTGAGGCAAGCGGGTCACGCCTTCATCGAGATGAAGCGGCGTATCGAACGGGCGACAGAGCAGCGCACCACCATGTTGAACGGCGTCAGTCATGATCTCCGCACGATGCTGACCCGGTTCAAACTGTCTGTGGCGCTGCTCGACAATTCGGCGGACAGCGAATTGCTCCAGAACGACGTCGATGAAATGGGGCGGATGCTCGAGGGCTATCTCGCCTTCGCGCGGGGCGACGCAGGCGAATCAACCGCGCGCGTCAACATCGGCTCGATTCTGGAGGACCTCCGGGCGGCGTCCGAGCGGCACGGCGCGAGCCTTGGCGTGGAGACCCGCGGGGATCTCGCGATCAGGATCCGGCCCATGGCCATGAAACGCTGCGTCGGCAATCTCGTCGCCAACGCGCATCGACACGCCGACAATGTCCGCGTTTCGGCGATTCGCGAGCCCGAGTTCGTGTCGATCGTCGTCGACGACGACGGCGCGGGCATCGATCCCGTCCATCGCGAAGACGTCTTTCGGCCGTTCTACCGTCTCGACGAAGCGCGTAACCAGGACGAAGGCGGTTCGGGCCTGGGCCTCGCGATCGCGCGCGACATCGCCCGGTCGCACGGCGGCGAAATCACGCTATCCGACAGCCCCATGGGCGGGCTGAGAGCGGCGGTCAGAATTCCGGTCTAACCGCCTCCCGGCAGAGCGCGGCCGCCTAGACCGCGGCGGTGATCCAGCGGGACAATTCGCTTTTCGGCCCGGCTCCCGTCTTGGTCGCCACGTGCTTGCCGCCCTTGAAGACCATCAAGGTTGGAATCGATCGGATCCCGTACTTGCTGGCGACGCCAGGGTTCTCGTCGACATTGAGCTTGGCGATTTTCACCTTGCCATTCATTTCGGTCGCGATTTCTTCGAGCGCCGGCGCGATCATGCGGCAAGGTCCGCACCATTCCGCCCAGAAGTCGACGACGACCGGCTCCTCGGATTTGATGACATCGTTCTCGAAACTCGCGTCCGTGACTTTGGCCGGTGCTGACATGGCGTCCTCAAAGACGGCGTGCGTGCCGCCCGCAATAGGTAGGAACCGGCCCAGGCGTCGTCAAGCAGACCCGCTCATCCTGTCCCCTGCTGCGGCGCCTTGATCTTCGCCTTGACAGCCATCAGGCCGTCGCCTAGCCGAGCCCGGCGATGGACCAGGAACAATCACCGATTGCCCGGCAAATTGGCGGTCTCGGCGAGATCTCCGCCGAGTACGACGCCATTCTTTGCGATATCTGGGGCGTCGTGCACAACGGCCTCGCCTCCTTCCCGCCGGCGTCCGAGGCGCTCGTCGCGTTCCGCCGCCGGGGCGGCGCGGTCGTTCTCATCACCAACGCTCCGCGTCCATCTCAGCCTATCGAGCGGCAGGTGCTGAAGCTCGGGGTTCCGCGGGAGGCGTTCGATTCGATCGTGACGTCAGGCGACGTGACGGTCGCATTGATGGAGGGGCAAGCCGGCGATCGGGTTCTCCATATCGGGCCGAAGCGCGACCTGAGCCTGTTTGACGCCGCCGAGAAAGCGACCGGCGTGCGGACGCGCCTCGTCGCCCTCGAGGAGGCTTCGTACGCGCTGTGCACGGGCCTCAGAAACGACGACGTCGAAACGCCGCAGGACTACGAGGCGGAGCTCAAGGCGATGGCCGCGCGGGCCATGACGATGATCTGCGCCAACCCTGACATCGTCATCCACCGCGGGGACACGCTCATCTATTGCGCTGGAGCGCTGGCGGCGCGCTATCAGGAGCTTGGCGGCGCGGTCGTCTACGCCGGCAAGCCGCACAAGCCCATTTACGAGAGAGCGTTGGCGCTTGCCGGGCAAGCGCGCGGCGGGGCGATCGACCCGCGCCGGGTGCTGGCGATCGGCGACGGCATGAGGACGGACATCGCCGGCGCGACGCGGGCCGGGTTGGACGCGCTCTTCGTGACGGGAGGCATTCACCGCTCCCTGCACAAGGAGACGCTGGAGGCGCCCGCGGATCCGGTGGAGCTCTACCGATTATACGAAGAAGCCGAGGCGTGGCCGGTCGCCGCCATTCCCATGCTGCGGCCTTGAGGGGCTCAAGCCCATGGCGCTCTTTCAGACGCTTTATTTCGAAGACCTCGCGATCGGCATGCGCGCCACGATTCGCAAGTCGGTCGAGAATGAAGACGTGATCGGGTTCGCCGAACTCTCGGGCGACCACAATCCAATCCATCTCTCGGAGCATTTCGCCCGCAAGACTCGCTTTGGCGGCCGGATCGTTCATGGGCTCTACACCGCGAGCCTCATTTCCGGGGTCATCGGCATGCGCCTGCCGGGCCCGGGCGCTGTCTATATCTCACAGACCCTGAACTTTCTCGGTCCAGTCAAGATTGGCGACGTCGTCGACGTCAGCGTGGAGGTGGTCGAGCTGATCGAGAAGAACCGCCGTGTCCGATTGCATTGCGAGTGTCGGGTTGGCGACCAGGTCGTGCTTGAGGGCGAGGGCGTTCTCAGCGTGCCGCCGACGCCGAAGCCTAAGCCCCCCGTCGCTTGACCTTGTCCGGCCGTCATGGCGGTTGCGCGGGCCGCGAAAGGCGGGTACGGGGTCGGCCAAAATCCCTGAGATCGGTAGGACTTGAATGACCGACGGCTTCGTGCTCGCCACGGACCCGATGCTGCCGCCGCGCGGACTCGAAGGCGCGGTCTACGCGATTGGCAATTTTGACGGCCTGCATCTCGGGCATCAGGCGGTCATTACGCGCGCCGTCGCCATGGCGAGGAAGAGACAGGCGCCGAGCGCCCTTCTGACGTTCGAGCCGCACCCCGCCGACTTCTTCGCCGGTCGGCCCATCGCCTTCCGATTGACGCCGCTGCGCGAAAAAGCGCGGATCTGCGAGGGGTTCGGGCTGACCGGACTTGTGCTCGTCCGCTTCGACGCCGCGCTTGCGGGCATGAGCGCCGAGGAATTCATCGCGCAGATTCTCGTTCAGCGCCTTAAAGCCGCCGCCGTGGTCGTCGGCTGGGACTTTCATTTCGGCAAGGGCCGAGCCGGCTCGCCGACCACGCTCGCCGAGGCGGGCCTCCGATATGGTTTCGGCGTCGAGATCGTCGCGAAAGTCGAAGATTCCGGCGCCGTCGTGTCCTCGAGCGCCATCCGCAAGGCCATCGAGCGCGGCGATCTCGCCGCGGCGGCGAAAGGCCTCGGACGCAGCTATTCGGTGTCCGGCGAAGTGATCGGGGGCCGGCGGTTGGGACGCACCCTTGGCGTGCCCACGGCGAATATCGCGCTTGAGCCGACCAATCGGCTCGCGCACGGAATTTATGCGGTCGTGGCGCGGGTCGACGGAGGCGTATATCCGGCCGTCGCGAGCTTCGGGACCCGGCCGACCGTCGACGACGGTCCGCCCTTGCTCGAAGTCCACCTTCTCGATTTCGACGGCGACCTCTATGGGCGGGAGATGGGGGTCGAGTTCGTCGAACGCATCCGGGATGAGCGCAAGTTCGATTCCCTCGACGCGCTGAAAGTCGAAATGGAGCGCGACAAGGAGCGGGCCCGCGCCATTTTGGAGGCCCGCGCCTCGGAGTGGAGGCTGTCTGTATAACAAAATGCTAATGTTAATTTACGATCTGAAAGTGAGGAACTAAAAGGGGTCGTAAGCGACTGAAATCATGAAGGGGCGCCGGTAAAATTGCGGCTACGTGAAGCACGCCCGCAAAACCGCTATGCCGCCGCTGCTTCGCGAGCCCTCTCGAATCCGGACGAGCCCGCGCTGGAACGCTGGCTCGGCCAGCCCAGGCGCTGAAAGCCAATTTGGCGAATGGCGGCAAATCCTCTAATCCGACCGTCCGCTCAAACGACACCGAATTTTGGCCCCATTCTCATGTCCGACGCGTCCGTTTCAGGCCTCGACTATTCACGCACGCTCTTCCTGCCGAAGACCGATTTTCCCATGCGCGGCGGCCTGCCGCAGAAGGAGCCCGAGATTCTCGCCCGCTGGGCGCGCGAGGATCTCTACGGGGCGTTGCGCGACGCTGGCCAGGGCCGCCCGAAATTCGTCCTGCATGACGGCCCCCCTTACGCGAACGGCAATATCCATATCGGCCATGCGCTCAACAAGATCCTGAAAGACCTCGTCGTCCGTTCGCAGCAGATGACCGGGCGGGAATCGAACTACGTTCCCGGCTGGGACTGTCACGGCCTCCCGATCGAATGGAAAGTCGAGGAGGAGTTCTACCGCGCCAGGGGCAAGACGAAGCCCGACTTCTCGGATTCGCAAGCGATCACCGCCTTCCGCAAGGAGTGCCGCGCCTATGCCGAGCACTGGCTCTCCGTGCAGCGGGAGGAATTCAAGCGCCTCGGCGTCGTGGGCGATTGGGACCATCCCTATACGACCATGAGCTATCCGGCCGAGGCGCAGATCGCCCGCGAAATCTTCAAGTTCGTCGCGAGCGGGCTCCTCTATCGCGGCTCGAAGCCGGTCATGTGGAGCGTGGTCGAGAAGACCGCGCTCGCCGAGGCTGAGGTCGAATACGAGGACCACGTCAGCGACACGATTTTCGCGGCGTTCCCGGTTGTGCGCAGCAACGCAACCGCGCTTCAGGAGCCTAACACAAAGATCGTCATCTGGACGACAACCCCTTGGACGATCCCAGGCAACCGCGCGATCGCATACTCAAGCAAATACAGCTACCAGGTTCTCGTTCCGAAGGCACCGAGTCACGACGCGCCGCTTAGCGAAGCTGACCTTACGCCTGAGCAGCGCGAATACGCTACGCTCCCGGGCGGCGGGGGCGTGACCGAGTGGTTACGCGGGTTCAACGAAATCGAAGAAGAGAGGCGCGCCTTCCAACGGGAGTTTGGCGGCAGTAGGTTTGTCATTTCCGCTGATCCAACGCTCAATGCTGAGTTTCGCGAGCACATCGCAAAGGTCCTAGGAATTCCTCGGCTCTCTAACGATGTGTTCGAACCGATCTCTTTTGCAGGCGCTTTGTTGGAAGGTACTGAGTGCGCCCATCCGCTCCACGCGCACGGCTACGGCTTCGTCGTTCCCTTGCTTGACGGCGACCATGTCACGGAGGACGCCGGCACGGGCTTCGTCCATACCGCGCCCGGCCACGGGCGCGAGGACTTCGAACTCTGGACCGCGAGCACCCGCCTCCTGCAGGAGCGCGGGATCGACACCCGCATTCCCTATACGGTCGACGAGAACGGCGCCTTCACCGACGAGGCGCCGGGCTTCGAGGGCAAGCGCGTCATCACCGACAAGGGCAAAACCGGCGACGCGAACGGCGCCGTCATCGCCGCGCTGATCGAGGCCGGGACGCTGGCCTCGCGCGGCAAGCTCAAGCACCAGTACCCGCATAGCTGGCGCTCGAAGACCCCGGTGATCTTCCGCAACACGCCGCAATGGTTCCTGGCGATGGACCGGCCCTTCGCCAATGCGTCGGGTGGAAAGACCTTGCGGACCTTGGCTGTCGAGGCGATCGAAAAGACCCGCTGGGCCCCGCCGTCGGGCGAGAACCGGATCAAGGGCATGGTGGCCAACAAGCCCGACTGGGTCTTGTCGCGCCAGCGCGCCTGGGGGGTGCCGCTCTCGATCTTCGTCCGCAAGGGCGAGCATGAAATCCTGTTCGACGAGGAGGTCAACGCGCGCATCGCTGAGGCCTACGAGCGCGAAGGCGCCGACGCGTGGTTCGCTCAAGGCGCGAAGGAGCGGCTCCTGGGGCCGAAGCACAATCCTGACGACTACGACAAGATCGACGATCTCGTCGAAGTCTGGTTCGATTCGGGCTCGACGCACGCCTTCGTCCTCGAAGACCCGAAGCATTTTCCGGGGCTCGCCGGCATCCGGCGCACAATCGACGGCGGCGAAGACACGGTCATGTATCTCGAAGGCTCGGACCAGCACCGCGGCTGGTTTCAGTCGTCGCTCCTCGAAAGCTGCGGCACGCGTGGACGCGCGCCGTTCGACGTCGTGCTCACCCACGGCTTCACGCTCGACGAGAGCGGCCGCAAGATGTCCAAGTCGCTCGGCAATCAAACCTTCCCGCAGGACGTGATCCGCGTCTCCGGCGCCGACATCCTGCGCTTGTGGGTGGCGAGCGTCGACTATACCGACGATCAGCGCATTGGCCCCGAGATCCTGAAGGCGGTGAGCGACAATTATCGCAAGCTGCGCAACACGATCCGGTGGATGCTGGGAACCTTGGCGCATCGCGAGGAAGGCGATTCGGTCGGCTACGCGGCGATGAACGAGCTTGAGCGGTTGATGCTGCACAAGCTCGCCGAGCTCGATCTCAAGATTCGTGACGCCTACGAAAACTTCGACTTTGCGCGCGTCGTCGCCTTGCTCACCGCGTTCATGAACGCCGACCTGTCGGCCTTTTATTTCGACATCCGCAAGGACGCGCTTTACTGCGATGCGCCCTCGAGCGTCCGGCGCAGGGGAGCGTTGGAGGCGATTGAGCACATCTTCCGCGCGGTGACGGTTTGGCTCGCGCCGGTGCTCGTGTTCACGACGGAGGAAGCCTGGGCGGCGCGGGGCGGCGCGCATCGCTCGGTCCACCTCGAACAGTTCCCGGCCATTCCCGCCGCGTGGCGGGACGACGAACTGGCGAGGCGATGGGAAACGATCCGCACGCTGCGTCTCGCCGTCACCGGGGCGATCGAAATCGCGCGCGCCAACAAAGAGATCGGCTCGTCCCTCGAGGCGGCGCCGCGCGTTTATCTCAGCAATCCCGCGCATGGGAAGGCGCTCGAGGGCGTCGATTTCGCGGAGGTCTGCATCACCTCGGACATCGCGATCGAGTCCGCGACGGCGGCTCCGGAAACGGCGTTCCGTCCCCCCGAAACGCCGGACGTCGCAGTTGTCGTGGAGCGGGCGCAGGGCGTGAAGTGCGCGCGCTCGTGGCGATACTTCGATCCGGCGACGGCCTTGCCGGATTTTCCCGACGTCACCCCTCGCGACGCCAAGGCCCTGCGCGAGCTCAAACAGCTGGGCCGCCTGCCGTGAAGCTGCCCGTGGTCGGAGGACTCATCGCGCTTGCGGTGGTCCTCGTCGACCAGATCGTCAAGGCCGGCGTGCTGGCCCATTTCGGCGGTCCGGGAGCGGGGTCGACGCCGCTCGGGCCTTTCCTCGATCTGACGCTGCAGTTGAACCGGGGCATTTCGTTCAGCATGTTCGCGAGCGATTCGGCCGCGAGCCAGGCTGGTCTGCTTGCCCTGACGCTGGGGGCGACCGCCTTGCTCTCTTGGTGGCTCGCCCGCTCTCGATCGACGCTTCCTGCGATCGGGCTTGGGCTGATCATTGGCGGCGCGCTCGGCAACGCCCTCGATCGGCTTGCGCGCGGCGCGGTCGTCGACTATCTCGACCTGCACGCGTTCGGCCGGCACTTTTTCGTCTTCAATCTCGCCGATGCGGCCATCAATGTCGGGGTCGCGCTCCTGCTTTTCGACCTGTTGCTCTCGCCAGACGCTCCGAAGGGCGGAAGCCAGGCGGCCCGCCCGCCCGCGTGATCTGAATTCGCCGGGGCTCGCGGCTTGGTCCACAGCGCTCGTGGTCACGAAAGATTGAAATGTCATCGAATAGCCGGAATTCGTCGCGAGACACGCTGGCGGTGATGTCTTGTCGCAACCTTTTCGGAGGAAAAGTGCCAGGAGCGATAAGGTTTGATTTCCGATCCGCGATGGCCGTATTGGCGTTGACGGCGGCCAGTCTGGCGAGTTCGCCGGGTTGGGCGGGCGACGATGGGTCCGCCCCGATCTGGCAAGGAATCGGATCGATTTTCGGTCCAGCCATCGGGCTCACGGGCCTTGGCGGCGGTGAAAAGCCGCCTCCCATTAACTACCGCGAACACGGCAAGCTTGTTCTGCCGCGGGATAACCAGCTGCCGCCCCCGGGGTCCGCTTCCGCCGCCGATCCTTCTTGGCCGGTCAATCAGGAGATTGTCCGCCGGAAGGCGCTCAAGGATGAGCAGAAGAAAACAATCGCCGGGGTTGGCGACGCGCGTCTGCGCTACACCCATCCGTTCCCGACGGATCAGCCCGTCACAATTCGGGCCGTGACTCCGGACGGACAGACAGTGAATTGCGGATCATCCTGCGGATCGGCGGGCGGGTCCTCGTCGATTATGAGCAACCTTAATCCCTTGAACTGGGTTGGGATGGGAAAGTCCTCTGCGACGCTCGGCCCAGAGCCTGATAGGGAATGGTTGACCGATCCGCCGCAAGGGTTCCGAGCTCCGGTTGAGCCCGTGCAAGGGACAGCGAAACCGGCCCAAGGGACGGCGAAAAACTGATCGCCGGAGCTCCTCGACATCAACCGCCGCTGTCGCGATTTGAGCCGCGGAATTGAGCTGCGGTTGAATTCCGGCTTGGCGATCCAGGCAAAAGGCGCTATTCTGTTTGGAAAGGATTCGCCGGCGAGACAAATTTCGACGCTACGGCCTTTCGCCCCGGATGAACGCGAACTATTTTGATCGTGGCGGGGCTGCTCAAGGCGCGGAAGAGGTCAGGCGAGGCGGCCCACTTAGGGCTTTCCGGACATAGGACGTGGTCCGAGCGCGGCCGAGGGGCGCCGCTGGTAAAGGGAAATTCGCACGGGATCGGATCAGCGCGATCGCTCGTGTCCCGTGCGTCGGGTGATCAGCCCATTCGAGGAATGAGGCGTGAACTGCTCTTCGCGCGCTCAATTCGAGACACCTTGCTCGAAGATCGGAAAAGCTCCGGGGCTAACCGGATGGATATTGGGAACGTACGATGAGACCAGGTCAAAATAAGAGGATGCGCGGTCGGCCGACCAACAATCGGCGCGGGCCAAATCCTTTGACGAGATCTTACGAATCAAATGGACCGGACGTGAAAATACGCGGCAACGCGCATCACGTCGCGGAAAAGTATCTCCAGCTCGCGAGAGATGCGCACACGGGGGGAGACCCGGTCGCAGCGGAGAATTATCTGCAGCACGCTGAACACTACTTCCGTCTGATCGCCGCCGCCCAGGCCGCCCAGGCGCTCGCGCAGAGCGGTCAGCAACGCCCCGCGGCGGAGAGTGAGGACGATCTCGAGGACGATGGCGATTTCGGCACGCTGTCGGATCGATTCGCCTCCCCCACGGAGCGCCAGAACGCCTACCAGCAGCCGCAGCACGGGTTTCAGCCACAACCCGGCGCGCCAAACGCGCCACAGCCATTCGGCGACAGACCGCCGCCGCCATACGAGTCCGAGCGTCAGGGCGAGCGGGGAGGCTTCGCCCCTCGGCAGGACCGTCAGGGCAATCGATTCCAGGATCGAGGTCCGAGGCCCGACCGGCAGTTCCCTGAACGGAACGACGGCGGCGGCTATCGCGACAATCGACAGGGACGCGACAATCGTCCGCGGGACTTCCGGCCCTACCGCGATCCTCAGCAGCCGCGGGAGCCTGGCGTTGAAGCGGCCGCGCCTCCCGGCCTTCCGTCCTTCATCACCGCGAGCCCAAGGCCCAACAACGTGGAGCCGGCGGCAGCCGGGACCCCGGATCCAGAAACCTCGCCGGCGCCCGTCGCGGCGCCTGAGGCTGCGCCTTCGGGATTCGAAGCGCAGCCGGAGAGCAGCGGCTTTCCGGCGCGAGGCCGGCGCCGCCGATTGCGCTCGCCATATGGGTTCGGCGTCGCTGGACCGGCTGACGCGGAGCAACCGGACCCGGCTCCGGAACCGGCCGACGATTCCCCAGTTCGGGAATAGCGTCGACAGGTGGGAGCGACCCGGGTCTCTGATCGGATCAGGTTGGAGCGAAACGGCTCATCCGGCGCGCGGCGACTCTCGAACCGAGGTCGCTGCGGTTTGCAGATCCTCCAGCCGGGGCGCGCGAGCGGCGGTCAGCGTCACGCTATCGGTCGCCGTCGTCACGTTGAGGGTTGCTTGGCACTCCCGCGCCAAGAGCGTCGTGAAATAGAGTTGGATCGAGTGGCCGTCGATCGGCTCCTTGGGAGGCGCGTTCGTTAGAATGTCGGCTGCGTTGTGGGACAGCCGGGCGTTCGGGCCCTTGGCTTCGACGCTTATGGTCATCGCGTCGTCTTCACCCGAGATGTCGGCCGCAATGACGCCGCCCCGGGGCGCCGCGCTCGCTGCGATGAGGCAGAGGTTCAGCATCAGCTTCACCGCGTTTCTCGACGCCATCCGCCGGGCGCCGCGCCATTCCAGGGTTGTTCGCCCGTTGACGAAAATATCCCTCGCCACCTTTTCTGCGTCGCCCGTGTCGATCTGGGCGCCGAAGGAGCCGGCGGCGCCGAAGGCGAGCCGGCAAAATTGAAGGCGCGCCGAAGCCGAAACCGCGCTCTTCTTGATGAGCTCCATGGCCACCTCGCGCATTTCCTCATCTTGCTCGCCGTCGAGCACTTCCAAGCCGTTGATGATCGCTCCGACTGGGCTGATCACGTCGTGGCAGACGCGCGAGCAGAGGAGGGCGGCAAGGTCGAGCGGACTTAGCGAGGCCATCATCAGGCGGGTGTTCCTGGGTTCGATTTCGGCGCTTTTGGCGAGCCGGCGGCGCGGGCGGCCTCGCCGAGTGATTCGGCTCCAATCTATCCGATTCGCGCCTCGGTTGCGATGCAACCTTGCTTGCGGCAATGCATTTGCCGAGATTTGTCGATGTGAAATGGGGAAGACGACTTGAGTTCAATTCTCTCGGGGCCACATCCTTCCGCGCTCGACGCCCGAAGCCGGGATGAGATCGCGTTGGTTCTCGCTAAAGCGGCGTTGGCGGCGGGACCGGCGGTGATGGAGGAATACGAGCGCGGTTGCGACGTCGCGTCGAAGCGTGACGGCAGCCCGGTCACCTCCGCGGATCGGCGGGCCGAAGCGATCATCTGCGAATGTCTGGCGAGCATGGTTCCTGCGCTGCCCGTCTGCGCCGAGGAGTCGATGGCGGCAGGAGCGCAGCCTGAAATCGGCGATCGCTTCCTGCTCGTCGACCCGCTCGACGGAACACGAGAATTCCTCGCCCGCAACGGCGAGTTCACGATCAATGTGGCTCTGATCGAGCGCGGCGCACCGGTCGCCGGCGCGGTCTATGCGCCCGCCATCAACCGGCTGTGGGTCGGCGGCGAAACGGCCTTTACCTCTGACGCGCCCCTTGGCGCCGCCGCGCCCGACGAGAAATCTCGCCGCCAGATCCACACGCGTCGCGCGCCCGAAAGCTTGGTCGCCCTCGCGAGCCGTTCGCATCTCGACGCGCAGTCGGATGCGTTCCTCAAGCGACTGCCGATCAAGGAAGCGCTGTCGGCCGGCTCGTCGCTAAAATTTTGTCTGATCGCCGAGGGGCGGGGGGATGTCTATCCACGCTTCGCGCCGACCATGGAATGGGACACGGCGGCTGGCGACGCTGTGCTGCGCGCCGCCGGCGGGGTTGTGGTCGACCCATCGGGACGAGCGCTTTCGTACGGTAAAGTTGACAGCGGATTGCGCAACGGAGCCTTTATCGCCTGGGGCGACGCAGCGGCGGCGCTGGCGCTCGGACGTTAAAATGATTGCGCCCCGGTTGGGGGACCGGAAACCGAATTTTGAGCGCGGCGCCGCGCCGCCCGAAATATGAACGCGAAATGTCAGGCTTTGACCATTTGTTAACCTTCGCTCTTCGAGATTGTCGAGGATCAAAACAATCGACCGATTCTTAACGGGGGCCGCAATGAACAACGTCATCCGTTTTCGGCCCGCGGACAGTCCCCGTCGCATGGCTTCGGGCGACCGCGGCGCTCAAATCCTGTTCTTTACTGGAGTCCGCTATCAGCGCTGGAGCGAAGACGCGCGGCCGCCTGCGTCGCAACAGGCGCGGGGCCGGCGGAAACGTCACTCCGCCGAATCTGGAGGCGGCAGGAAGAGCCAGCGTTAGCCGAGGGAGCGCGGATCAGGCGCGGCCTCCGTTCCGTCGATCCTTTCCGAAAGGGCGGACAGCCGCTTGCCTTCATCCAGCAAGTCCGCTATGGCCCGCGGCGGGACACCTCTCCCCAACGAGAGGCGCCCATCTGAAAGGATGGCACATCATGACGACTACCGCGCCGGGCGTGCGGCCCGCGAACCCGTGTTTTTCTTCCGGCCCATGCGCGAAGCGCCCCGGTTGGACCCCCGCAGTTCTCAAAGATGCGTCCCTTGGCCGTTCGCATCGCGCCAAGGTCGGCAAGGCCAAGCTCAAGCTCGCGATCGACCTCACCCGCGAAGTGCTCGGCGTCCCCGCTGACTACCGCATCGGGATCACGCCGGGCTCCGACACCGGCGCCGTCGAAATGGCGCTCTGGACGCTTCTCGGCGCGCGCGGCGTCGATCTCCTCGCGTGGGAGAGCTTTGGCGAAGGATGGGTGACCGACGTCGTCAAGCAGCTCAAGCTCAAGGACGTGCGGACGCTCAAGGCGCCGTACGGCGAATTGCCCGACCTCGCCCAAGTCAACTTTGAAAACGACGTCGTGTTCACCTGGAACGGCACCACCTCGGGCGTTCGGGTGCCAAACGGCGACTGGATCGCAGCGGATCGCAAAGGATTGACGATCTGCGACGCCACATCCGCCGCCTTCGCGCAGACGCTTGACTGGCCGAAGCTCGATGTCGTGACCTACTCCTGGCAGAAGGTGCTGGGCGGGGAAGCGGCGCACGGAATCATAATCCTGAGCCCGCGGGCGGCCGAACGCCTCGAGACCTACACGCCGCCATGGCCGCTGCCGAAACTCTTCCGCCTCGCCAACAGCGGGAAGCTCACCGAGGGCTTTTTTGAGGGCGAGACCATCAACACGCCCTCCATGCTGTGCGTCGAAGACTATCTTGACGCCCTTCAATGGGCGAAGGGGCTCGGCGGATCGAAGGCGCTCTTCGCCCGCGCCGACGCGAACGCCAAGGCGATCGCGGACTGGGTTCAGCGCACGGCGTGGATCGATTTCCTGGCCACTGCGCCGGAGACGCGCTCGAACACCAGCGTGTGTCTCAAGGTGGTTGATCCAACCGTGAGCGGTCTCAGCGTGGACGGTCAGGCTGCGTTTGCGAAAGCGCTCGCAGGCTTCCTCGAGAAGGAAAAGATCGCCTTCGACATCGGCGCCTATCGCGACGCGCCCGCGGGTTTGCGCATCTGGTGCGGCGCGACCGTCGAGACTGCGGATGTCGAGGCGCTAACGTTCTGGCTCGACTACGCCTTCGGGGTCGAGAAGAGCAAGCTCGCCAAGGCGGCTTGAGCCGCAATCTGGGTCCCCCCGCGAAAGCGGGGGCCTCAGCCGCTCCTCGCTTCTGAAGGCCTGCTGTCAGCGGGCACGACACGGCGCTGGCGGCTTTCCCGGTTTCCTCGTTGTCGCGCGGCGCGCCCGCCATTTGGAGACGCTCATCATGACACCCCGCGTTCTCATCTCAGACAAGCTTTCCCCTGCCGCCGTCGCCATCTTCAAGGAGCGCGGGGTCACGGTCGACGTCAAACCCGGACTCGACAAGGAGGAGCTCGCCAAGATCATCGGCGACTATGACGGCCTCGCCATTCGCTCTGCGACCAAGGTCACGTCCAAACTGCTCGAGTGCGCGAAGAAATTGAAGGTTGTCGGTCGCGCAGGCATCGGCGTCGACAACGTCGACGTTCCGGCCGCCACGGCCCGCGGCGTGATTGTCATGAACACGCCGTTCGGCAATTCGATCACGACCGCCGAACATGCCATCGCGCTCATGTTTGCCCTCGCCCGGCAGATCCCGAGCGCCGACGTTTCGACTCAAGCCGGCAAGTGGGAGAAAAACCGATTCATGGGGGTCGAATTGACCGGAAAGACCCTCGGCGTCATCGGGTGTGGAAATATCGGCTCGATCGTCGCCTCTCGGGCCTTGGGGCTGAAAATGCGGGTCGCAGCCTTCGATCCATTTCTGGGCGCCGAGCGCGCTCAGGAGATCGGCGTCGAGAAAGTTGAACTCGATGATCTCCTCAAGCGCGCCGATTTCATCACCCTGCATACGCCGCTGACCGCGCAAACGCGCAATGTCCTGTCGGCGGAGAACTTGGCGAAGACCAAGCCCGGCGTGCGCATCATCAATTGCGCCCGAGGCGGACTCGTCGACGAAGCTGCGTTGCGCGCAGCGCTTGACAGCGGCCATGTCGCGGGCGCCGCCTTCGATGTCTTCATCGAGGAGCCGGCGACGGCCAACGCGCTCTTCGGCCATCCGAACTTCATCGCCACGCCCCATCTCGGCGCTTCGACCAACGAGGCTCAGGAGAACGTTGCGCTTCAGGTCGCCGAACAGATGTCGGACTATCTGACGCGCGGCGCGATTTCGAACGCGATCAACTTTCCGTCGATCACGGCGGAGGAGGCGCCGAAGCTCAAGCCCTTCATTGCGCTCGCGGAGGGTCTCGGCTCTTTCGCCGGCCAGCTCACCCAAGCGCCGATCGAGAAAGTGACCCTCACTTATGAGGGCGCGGTCGCCGAGCTCAAGATCAAGGCGCTGACGTCGGCCGCGATCGCCGGGCTGCTGCGTCCCTCGCTCGCCGACATCAACGTCGTCTCCGCGCCGACGGTCGCGGCCAATCGCGGCATTGTCATTGAGGAAATGACACGCGCAGCGAATGGCGACTACGAAAGCTTTATCACCTTGACTGTTGAGACGGGGCAGCAGACACGCGCGATTGGCGGGACCGTCTTCCATGACGGCAAGCCGCGCATCCTGTCGATCAAGGGCATCAAGGTCGACGCTGAATTCACTCCCTCGATGATCTATGTCACCAACGAGGACAAGCCGGGCTTCATCGGCCGTTTCGCCGGTCTGCTTGGCGACGCCGGCGTCAATATCGCGACCTTCGCGCTTGGCCGGGACGAACAGGGAGGCTCCGCGATCGCGCTCGTCTCGATCGATGGGCCTGCCCCTCCCGAGGTGATTGCCAAGGTGGGTAAGATCGACGGCGTGCGTCAGGTCGCGGCCTTGCGGTTCTGAGTTTATTGGTTCTTCTTCCTCTGGGAGTAAGGTGACGGGGGACGCCCGCCGGATGAGGGCAGCGCGATGAGCGACGACGCCGAGAAGCGCACGCAATCAATCGAGGCGAGCAGCCCCAAGGTCGACGCCCGTCTCTTGGAAATCCTCGTCTGCCCGGTGACGCGGGCTGAGCTCACGTACGACGCCGCTCGGCAGGAGCTCATTTCGCGCGCTGCCCGGCTCGCCTACCCGATCCGGGATGGCGTGCCGATCATGCTGCCGGAAGAGGCGCGCAAGCTCGACTGAGCTCGCCGGCGAGGCGGGCCGATCGGAGACGCGGTCGCCGGCCGCGTCTTAGAAGCCGGACCGTTGGCTCTTATCACGTGCGGCATAGATTCCGAACTTTGCCCCGATCACGTCAGGGGCGGCCTTGAGCCGGCCATCCACGCGGGGTCGGCGCGGTTTTGGTTGATCTTTCAATTTATTGTGATGTTTCATATGCTTAAACCGCAGAGGCGCGGCGCCGTCGTGGATGGCCGGGGCATGGGACATCCGGAAGGACGCCCGTCCTATCAACGGGCGACGCCAGGCCGTGACACACCGCCGGACTTGGACGCACAACACCCAATGCGACAAGAGCCGGACCGTTGTTTCTTTCAACCCGAAGGTAATCGCGTCTCAACAATCTATTGCGGAAAATCGGAAGTCAGGCTAAGCTGATCCCGATGACCAAACCCGCCTTCCGTATAGGCCGGAGCGACCGCCGGGGGCCTTTTTGTAGCCAATCCTCGGGGAGAAGGGCGCAAGAAATCTCGGTCGCCGAAAATCGCGCGTAACCCATTGAAAACACTCATTTCTGACGAGAGAATCCAAGGGAATCCAAGCCTTTCCGAGCCTCGAAACGAGGGCTTTGGCGCCAAAAAGGCGGCCATCCGAGAAAACCCAAATCCGATCGACCTGAATAACAGTCTATAATCGTTTAAATCGAAGGCAGCCACGCGGCGGGCCTCGCCTTCGCCACGGACTCGCCTTCGCGCCGCGCCTCGATCGCGGCCATCGTCGCGCGCAGGACTTCGGTCACGCCGGTCCGGGTCGCGGTCGACAGGAAAAGCGGCTTGGCCCGCTTCGCGCCCGCTGGGAGGGGCGGTCCGAGACTACGGATCGCGCGCTTGAGACGCTCCGTCTGCTTCGCGAGCGTTTCCTCGTCCACTGCGTCGACCTTGGAGAGCGCGACGATCTCCGCCTTTTCGACGAGACCCGCGCCATACGCTGCGAGCTCGCGCCGGATTGTGCGGTAGTCCGCGCCGGCGTTCGCGCCCGTCGCGTCGACGAGATGGATCAGAGCGCCGCAGCGCTCGACGTGGCCGAGGAACCGATCGCCAAGACCGTGACCTTCGTGCGCGCCCTCGATCAGGCCTGGAATGTCGGCGAGCACAAAGTCGCGGCCGTCGATCCTGACGACGCCGAGGCCGGGGTGGAGGGTGGTGAACGGATAATCGGCGATCTTGGGCTTGGCGGCCGACACTGCCGCAAGAAATGTCGATTTGCCGGCGTTCGGCAGGCCGATGAGGCCGGCGTCGGCGATGAGCTTCAGCCGCAGCAGCAGCGTCCGCTCGACGCCCGGGAGGCCGGGATTGGCGCGGCGGGGGGCGCGGTTGGTCGAGGTGGTGAAATGCGCATTGCCAAAGCCGCCATTGCCGCCTTGGGCGACGACCACGCGCTCACCGGGCGCAATGAAATCGGCGAGCATGGCGCCGCTCTCGTCATCGAACACCTGCGTTCCGACCGGGACTTTGAGGACAGCGTCGGCGCCGCGCCCGCCTGCGCGATTTTTGCCCATCCCGTGCATTCCGGTCTTGGCTTTGAAATGCTGCTGGTAGCGGAAATCGATGAGCGTGTTGAGGCCGTCGGCGCATTCGACCACAACGTCGCCGCCCCGCCCGCCGTCGCCGCCGTCGGGGCCGCCGAATTCGATGAATTTTTCACGCCGAAACGAGACCGAACCCGCCCCGCCGTCCCCGGAGCGCACATAGACGCGTGCAGTATCGAGAAACTTCATCGCCTTCCGCCAGTTACGGCGCTCGCGCCGAGGCCGCGGCGGACGCCGCCTGGCGCCGCTGTTGGGCGCCGTCCGACCAATCCGTCCGCGCGAGGCGGAAGTTGTGGCACTCGACCAATCCGCCGCGCGCAGGCGCGCCCTGCAGACCCGTGCTCACACGCGCAAAGCCGCACTTCTCGAGCACCGCCTTGGAGGCCTCGTTCTCGACCCTGACGCTGGTCAAGACCTCGACCGCGGCGGAGAGCCCGAAGGCTGCGTCGATCATGGCCTCAGCCGCTTCGGTCGCGAGACCCTTGCCCCAGACCTCGGGCGCGAGGGCAAAGCCAAGGGCCAAGCGGTCCTTGCCGCGCGATTCCAGGCTGATCGAGCCCATAGCGTCGCTCTTGCCCTTGAGCTGGGTCATGACCAGGGTGAGGTCGCGCCCGGCGGCGTTCGCTTGCCGGGCCGCGTAGATGAATCTCTCGGCCGACCCAGGCGGATAGGGATGCGGGATACGCGCCGTGTAGCGGGCCACTTCCCATTGGCTGCAGAATTTATGGATCGCCGCCGCGTCACAGATTCTCGGCCAGCGCAGCCAAAGCCGCGGCGTTTCCAGCCGGAAGACATCGTCTCTCGCCATATCCGGGAACATGAAACCTCCCGTAAGCGCCCTTTGCGGGCCGAAAACGACGAAGGGGACGCGGCGACCGCGTCCCCTTCGTAAGCTTTGAGCTTACCGGACGAATGAGAAGGCTCTTTGGCCTTTCTGTCTCATCTCGAAATTTCTTTTCGAGAACGTCCGCGGGGGCTTGTCGCCGAAGCGGGGTTCTCGTCTCTCCCCGCTTTATTCTGAAACGCTAATCGCGCGTACCGTCACATATTGGCGCCCGTTGCCCTTTCGCTCGAAAGCAACTTCGCCGGCGGCAGTGGCGAACAGTGTATGATCTGTGCCAATGCCGACGTTACGGCCCGGGTGAAATTTCGTTCCTCGTTGGCGTACAAGAATCATGCCGTCGATAACGCGCTCGCCGCCGAACTTTTTCACGCCGAGACGTCGGCCAGCCGAATCGCGCCCGTTGCGCGACGAACCGCCCGCCTTTTTGTGAGCCATAATCTCTCTCCACAACCCTTATGAGGCCGCCGACTAGAAAGCGGCCGAAATTCCGTCTCCCTCTAGCGCGTTCGAACGCGCCGGGGGAATAGGTAGTCTTACTCGCCGGCGGGACGCGCTTCGGCGCTTGCCGAAGATTTTCCGCCGCTGCGGATGTCGGTCACCCGCACGATGGTGAGGTCCTGCCGATGACCGCGCTTGCGCTTCGAATTCTTTCGCCGGCGCTTCTTGAAGGCGACGACCTTCGGTCCGCGCGTTTGCTCGACAATCTCGCCTACGACGCTCGCGCCCTCGACGCGCGGCGCGCCGACATGGTGGTTCGCGCCGTCGAACAGCGCCAGCACTTCGTCGAACACAACCGTCGCGCCCGCTTCGCCAGGCAGCGTCATGACGGTGATCTTCTCGTCGGCGGCGACTTTATATTGCTTGCCGCCGGTCTTGATGACTGCGAACATCGTTCTTTCCCGTGTTCCGCCCGGCTCGCTACGCATGAGGACATGCGCGGGCCGGCTTTTTGGCAGTTGACCGAAAATGCGATTCTTGCGAACCGCGACTTAAAGCTTTTGGTTTTGAGCGAAGGCGCTCAAAACCAAAAGCGCGGCCTTGGGAGCCGCGCCGGAGCGGGCGAGCCTATAGGCGGAGGTCCAGTCAAAGTCAATCGCTTTTGCGGGCGGGGTTGCAAGCGGGCTCGCGCTGCGCATGGGTTGCGGTGATTGAGACTCATCTCGGAGGCAAAGTGTTCGTCGACTGGCTGCTCGCAAGCTTCCATCACCTGGCGGTCTTCTCACTCGCCGCCATCTTGTCCGCCGAGCTCTTCCTGATGGCGGGGCCCATCGACGACCGCATGGCGCTCAAACTCGCTCGCGTTGACGCCTGGTTCGGCCTCATGGCCGCGCTCGTTGTGGCTGCGGGCGTCTTGCGGGTGTTTTTTGGCGCCAAGGGGTACGAATACTACCTTGGCAACATCTTCTTTTGGGCCAAGATGGCGCTGTTTCTCGGGATCGGCCTCCTCTCGGTCGCCCCAACCGCCACGTATATCGTGTGGCGCCGGCGCATTCGCGCCGACCCGTCGTTCCGCCCGCCCGCAGATGAGATCAGGCAGGTCCGCCACGTCTTGTACGTCGAGGTAGGCCTTTTCGCGCTCATTCCGCTCTGCGCCGCAGCGATGGCGCGCGGCTTTGGGATGTAGCGCGCCATCGATTCCGGTCGCCGGCGTGCGCGTCGACGCCGGTCCGAGAACCCTCGCGCCCCTCAGACGAAGTGGAAGTCGCTGGCGCGCAGGCTGGAAGTCTTGACGTTGGTCAGCGTCAGCACATTCCCGGAATTTTGAGGATCGGTGATCACGGCGTTCGCCCCGACCTGGGCGATATCGCTCTGCATGGCGCCGAAGTTTCCGAACACAGCCTGAGCCAGCACGATGTTGTCGTCCGTCGGGCTGAAGTTTGTGATCGTTTCCTGACCAAAGTCGCCGGAGAGCACGAACGTATCGTGCCCTTTTCCGGCGTGTATCAGTGAGCTGACGGCCGTCACCGTGTCCCCGCCATTGCCGAGCGTGCTGTTTGCGCCGGCGTTCACCACGTCGCCCAGGCCATTGCCGAGCGTGATCGTGTCGCCGAAGGCCGAGTCGTTGACGACGTCGCCATTCCCGTTGCCGACGGTGATGTGGTTGTTTGATCCCTGCCCAATCGTCACGACGTCGCCTTGACCGCCGCCAAGCGAGATCGTGTTGCCCTGTGCGCCCAAATACCCGGTTCCGAGGGAGACTGAGTCGCCCGCGCCGGCGCCCAGCGCGATGGTGTTGCCCCAGCTTATGCCAATATTGACCGAGTCCCCAGCGCCGTGCCGAGCCGGATGAGATCGTTGGAACTAGGAAAGCCTCCCGTAATCAAGACGGAGTCGCCTGTGCCGTTCCCGAGCGTGATCGTATCGCCTTGGCTGTTTATAAGATTGACGGCGTCTGCGGCCCCATTGCCGAGGGTGATCGTGTCGGATCGGCTGCTGAAGTCGGAGAGGTTGGGCGTTGCGTTGACGGTGTCGTTGGCGCCATTGCCGAGAGTGACCGTGTCCCCGACGGCGCCGAAGAGATTGACGGCGTCTGCGCGTCCATTGCCCAATGTAATTGTGTCATACTGGCTGCCGGGAAGGCTTGGGTTGCCAATCTTCGCAAGGGCGTTGCCGACGTCGCCCGCGCCGTTGCCCAGAACGATGGTGTCGTACAGGCTCGCGGAGGCGTCCACCATGTCATTGGGGTCATTGCCGAGGATCAGAGCGTCATATTCGCTGCCGGCGGCGTTGATCACATCGCCCGCGCCGGTGCCGAGGATGATCGCGTCATGTTGACTGGACCCTCGCCGGCCTCGTTCGAGATCATCGCCTGCGCCGGCGATGATCGAAATTGCAATCGGAAAAATTGTGCAGCGGCCCGACGTCAGGTCGAGCGCTGCTCCGAGCCTTGTTGCGTTTGCGGCCCGCTCGGCTTGCGCCGTCTGCGCGGCGAGGCGCGCTGAAAGCGCGAGCCAGAATCGCGCGTCAAAAGGGGAGGTCAGGCCTCCGCCGCCGCGAGATGGCCGCTGCTGTCTCGCGCGAGTTTTCGCTTGGCGGGAAGGGATAGAGCTCGCTCTTCTGACAATCCCGGAGAACAAGGGGCTGGTATCTATGCTGGTTGTGGAGCGGCGCTGGAAACGTGGGGGTCCGCGCCTGCTCCTGTTCAAGACGCGGCCGGTTCCTCGACGGCGATGGCCAGCCTACTTTCGCGCCTTGATGTCGCGGCCTTTTCTCTGCACTGACGGCGAAGAATGCGCCCCAGCTCTGTGGACTGGGGGCGTTTCCGGTCATGGCGTGAATGTCTGGGCCGCGTTGGGCGCCTCTACAGCCCTTCGACGATGCGAATCTCGCGGTCGGCGCCGCCGACGAGCTTGGTCAGCGCGTCCTGGTAGGCCGGGCTGTTGTAGGCGGCGCGCGCCGCCTCCAGGCTGTCAAACTCGATCAGCACCGTCCGTTCCGCGAGTCCGGCCTCATAGACCTGCGCGGCCACTCCGCGGGCAAGGGTGCGGCCGCCCGCCGCCGTGATGGCCGGCCCGGCGAGCTTGGCGTAGGCCGCGACCTTGTCCGGGTCGTTGATCGAACGATAGGCGGAAATCCAGTACGCTTTGGCCATCGTGGCTTTCTCCCCTTGGGTTGCTCAGCGCGGCCGCTCCGCCGCTTATCCCGCTGACTTGCGGCGATTTCGTTCAGAATGGCTCGCAGCGTCTCTGAACGCTGACGTCAAGGAATCGCGCCCCCGCTCTGCGGACCGAGGCCGGTTCCTGTCATGACGTGACCCGGAGGGGCCGCTCCGTGCCCCTCTACACCCCTTCGATGATCCGAATCTCGCGATCGACCCCGCCCGCGAGCGCGTCGAGCGCCTCCTTATAGGCGGGGCTGTCGTGCGCCGCCTTGGCCGCTTCGACGCTGTCGAACTCGACCAGAACAGTGCGCTGCTGAATGCCGAGTTCATAGACCTGCGCCGGCATTCCACGCGCCAGGAACCGCCCGCCGGCGGCGGTGATCGCCGGTCCCGCGAGCTTCGCGTAAGCGGCGAGAGCATCTGGATTCTTGACCGTGCGATAGGTGGAGATCCAATAGGCCTTGGGCATCGTCGTTTCCTCTCTTGAACGTGGCGCGTGTGTCGATGGGATATTCGTCATCGCGACATCACGGCGACGCGTCTCGACGCCCCGCGCGTCTCGCGATGACGGCGGGTCGATCGTCTAGTCGATCAGCGTATAGGCCGGGAGCGTCAGGAACTCGTCGAACGTATCGCTGAGCGACATGTCGGAGAAGAGCTTGGTCGCTTCCTTGAAGCGGCCGCTGTCGAACGCCTTCGCGCCGACCTCGCCCTTGACCCGCTCCATCTCGGCGACCATGGCGTCGCGGAACATCTGTGGGCTGACCTCGCGGCCGTCGTCGAGCTTGGCCCTGAGGTGGATCCACTGCCAGACCTGAGCGCGGGAAATCTCGGCTGTCGCCGCGTCTTCCATCAGGTTGTAAATCGGAACCGCGCCGCGGCCCCGAAGCCAGGCCTCGATATATTGCACGCCAACCCGGATGTTCTCCCTGAGGCCATCTTCCGTGCGCTTGCCCTTGTGGACCTCGAGGAGGTCCGCCTGCTTCACATGGACGTCGTCGCGTTTCTTGGCGAGCTGGTTCGGCTCGGGCATGAGCCGGTCGAACACCTCCATGGCGATCGGCACGAGATCGGGGTGCGCGACCCAGGTGCCGTCATGGCCGTTGCTCGCCTCGCGCTCCTTGTCGGCGCGGACTTTGGCGAAAGCCGCTTCGTTGGCCGCTTTGTCGCCCTTGACCGGGATCTGCGCCGCCATGCCGCCCATGGCGAAGGCGCCGCGGCGGTGGCAGGTCTTGATGAGCAAGAGCGAATAGGCGTTGAGAAACGCCTTGCCCATCGTCATTTCCGACCGGTCCGGCGTGAGGAAGGCCTTGTTCTTGCCGAGGCGCTTGATGAACGAGAAGATGTAGTCCCAGCGGCCGCAATTGAGGCCCACGATATGGTCGCGCAGTTCGTAGAGGATCTCGTCCATCTCGAAGGCCGCCGGCAAGGTCTCGATCAGAATGGTCGCCTTGAACGCACCATGCGGGACGCCGAGCTCCTTCTCCGCATGTGAGAAAACCTCGTTCCAGAGCCTGGCCTCGAGATGGCTCTCGAGTTTCGGCAGGTAGAAGGCCGGCGTCGAGCCCTGAGCGATCTGAGCCTTCGCACAATGGAAGACGTAAAGGCCGAAGTCGAACAGCGAGCCCGACACTTCCTCGCCGTCGACCACGACATGGCGCTCGGGCAGGTGCCAGCCGCGCGGCCGCACCATGAGGACGGCGGGGTCTTTCTTGAGCGCATAGGTCTTGCCGCTCGACGGATCGGTGAAGTCGATCTTGCCCGCCCAGCGATCTTTCAGGTTCGCTTGCCCTTCGACCATGTTGGCGAAGACGGGCGAAGTCGCGTCCTCGAAATCGGCCATGAAGACCTTTGCGCCCGAATTCAGTGCATTGACGATCATCTTCCGGTCGACGGGGCCGGTGATCTCGACCCGGCGATCAAGGAGGTCGGCCGGAATTTTCGCGACGGTCCAGTTGCCCTCGCGGATCGATTTGGTCTCGGGGAGGAAATCGGGCAGCTTGCCGGCGTCGAAGTCTTCCTGACGGCCCATGCGCCGCGCCAAAAGCTCGAGGCGTCGCCGGTTGAAGCGTCGATGAAGGCCAGCGATGAAGGCGAGCGCCTCGGCGCTCAGAATTTCATCCTGCCGATCGCTCGGCTCGGCGTTGATCTCGACGCCGGCAACCGCCGCGTGCGCTGTCATGGGGGGCTCCACAAAGGCTTTGGAAGGGTAGGAGGCCCCTCCTAGACCTTTTTGCCGCCTTTGTGGAGGGCTCGGATTGCCTCACGCCGCGAGATCGCCTTCTCGGCCCGGGCGCCGTTCACGCCAGGCCCGTCGCCGGACGAGCAGGCTCGATGGGTCGGCGTCGAGCGGCAGCGCTGTGGCGTCGTTGACGTCGGAGGACGTGAGGCCGATGTCGCGGAGCTGGTGTTCCGACATCTGCGCCAGTTGAGACATCGTGCGCCGCGCCTGGCTCACTCGGACAGGCCAGGTCAGGACGCGCCACAGCGCCTTGGTTCGCGGGGATTGTGCATACAGGAATAAATCAACCATGTTCGTCACCCAATTTTCAGGGACGACTCTCCGTTCGGCGCGAAGCCGCGCCGTTTGAGCCTTCCATCTCGGGATGATGATCTCGGGACGCCCCTTTATATGGTGGGAGTCATTGATCGGTCCAACGAATGTTTGTAGAGTAACCGATCATAATCTCGTATGGGTTGCATGCTCGACACCGACCAGCTCCGTTCCTTTCTCGCCATCGTCGATTCCGGCTCGTTCACCAGGGCGGCCGAACGGGTGCACAAGACGCAGTCGGCCGTCTCGATGCATATCCGCCGGCTCGAGGAGCAGCTCGGCTGCGCCCTCTTCGTCAAACAGGGGCGTGGCGCGCGGCTGACGGAAGAAGGGGAGCGGCTGATCGAGTTCGCGCGGCGCATGGTGCAGGTCGAGGCGGGCGCGATAGCCGCGCTGTCGCGCAAGGGCCTGAGGGGCTCCGCCCGGCTGGGCATTCCGGACGACTACGCCGAATCCTTCCTTGCCGAGATCCTCGCCCGGTTCAATCGCCGTCACCCGCTGGTCGAGGTCTCCGTCAATTGCGAGGCGTCGACCGAGCTTGCGCCTCAGGTCGCCGCTGGGGCGCTGGATCTGGCGCTGATCACCGACCACGAGGGGCTCAAAGGGTTAGAGCTCCTGCGCGAGGAGCCGCTCGTCTGGGTCGCCGCCGAGCGGTTTCAAGTGGAGGCGGGAACGCCGATTCCGCTTGCGCTGGGCAGCCCGACCTGTTGCTGGCGGCGCGCGACCGAACAGGCGCTGGTCGCCACGCCGGGCGTCACGCGGACGCGGTTTTATTCCAAGAACTTTTCCGCGATCGGCACGCTTTTGCGCTCCGGGCTCGCAGCGACCATCCTGCCAGCGTCGGTGGTCGGTCCGGGGCTCAAGGTCCTGGGTCGCGCCGAAGGACTGCCGGAATTGCCCTTGAACCGCATGGGGCTCATCCACGCCCCCGGACGCCCGAGCGAGGAAGCGAAGGCGCTCGCCGAATCGATCCGCGAGACCCTGGCCGCCGAGGCGCGCCAGGCCGCCTGAGCTACGGGATCGTCCTCGGCCCGAATTGCGGGTAAGGCCGGAGGCGACGATGCCGAGGAGCCCGACCAAGGAGCCAACCTCGTCGCGGTCATTCCGAGCGAAGCTCGCGCGGCGCGGAGCTCGATCCAGGACACGATCTGAATCCAACCTGCGGCTTACGTCTACGACCCCTGATTGGCGGGGCGGACTCGCGGATTCGGCATCACGAAGACGTGAAGTGGAGCGAACGTCGACCCTTGGCGAGCCGGCGGGTTGCCTTCGCATCCGACCCGGCCTATTTTCTGGGTGTCGCCCCAGAAGCTCGCGCCTTCCGCTCATAAAATTGAGCCGGCCGAAGTCGAACGCGCGAGGTCCCGCATATCCTCATGACCGACGCGACCGCGCCTCGGACCGGGTTTCTGGAATCGGTCTGGGCCAGGCCTATTCTGCTCTTGGTGGTGACCACGCTGATCTGGGCGGCCCACTCGATCGTCGGGCGGCTTGCGGTGGGCCAGGTCGGGCCGATGACGCTCACCTGCCTGAGATGGGCGGTGGCGCTTGTCCCCATCCTGATCGCCGCGCGTCCCTCGCTGCGTCAGGACTGGCCCACGCTTCGGGCGCGCTGGATCTATCTCACGATCATGGGCGCGTCCGGATACACCGTTTTCGTCGGGCTCTTCTACGTCGCGGCGCATCATACGAGCGCGCTCAATCTCTCGATCATCCAGGGCGCTATCCCCGCGCTCGTGCTCCTCGGCGCCCGCGTTTTTCTTGGCGTGCGCTTCACCGCGCTGCAGGCGCTCGGCGCCATTGTCACCATGTTCGGGGTGGTCGTGATCGCCTCGCGTGGCGATGTCGCGCGGATCGCGGCGCTCGCCTTCAACAGCGGCGACGTGATGATGTTCGTCGGCGCGGCGCTCTACGCCGGCTACACGATCGGGCTGCGTCAGCGGCCGAACGTTGCCGGGATCAGCATGCTGGCGGCGATGGCGCTCGCCGCCTTCGTCACCTCGATTCCCCTGATGATCTGGGAAATCCTGTCGGGCGGATTCGTCTGGCCGAACTGGCGCGGGCTCCTGGTCCTCGCCTTCGTGGCGCTGGGACCCGCCTTCCTCGCGCAGCTCACCTACATGCGCGGGGTCGAACTGATCGGTCCGGGTCGGGCGGGCGTGTTCGTCAATCTCGTGCCGGTGTTCGGCGCCATCATGGCTGTGGTCATCCTGAACGAGCCATTCGCCCTCTATCATGTCCTCGCGCTATTGTTGGTTGTCGGCGGCATCGCCATTGCGCAAAAAGGCGCGGCCAACGCTCAACATTAAGCGCCCGTCAAACCCAAGGAACTCGCCATGGCCTGGATTGAATTGAAGCCGGAAGGTGCCGGCCCGATCCGCGCCTGGCGCGCCGATCCCTCGGGCGCCTCGCGCGGCGGCATTGTCGTGATCCAGGAGATCTTCGGCGTCAATTCCCACGTCCGCGACGTCACGGATCGGTTCGCGGCCGAGGGTTACCTCGCGGTCGCGCCGGCGATCTTCGAGCACATCGAGCCCAATTTCGAGGTCGGCTACGACGCGCAAGCGAGAGAGCGCGGCTTTGCGATCATGAACAAGGTCGATCGCGAGCAGATTCTGCGCGACGCCGCGGCCGCGATCGCGGTCGCCAAGGAAGGAGGCAAGGTCGGGATCGTCGGCTTCTGCCTCGGCGGAACGGTCACATGGTCGGCGGCGGGGCGGCTTCCGGGACTGAGCGCTGCGGTCGGCTATTACGGCGGCGGGATCGTCGGGCTCAAGGACCTCAAGCCCAAGGTCCCGACGCTGCTCCATTTTGGCGACAAGGATTCGCACATCCCGGTTCCGGGCGTCAAGGAGGTCGCCGCGGCGCATCCGGACGTCGAGGTCCACATGTATCCTGCCGATCACGGGTTCAATTGCGACCAGCGGGATAGCTACGACGCGCCGAGCGCGGCGCTCGCCTGGATGCGCACGCTCGCGTTCCTGCGCAAGCATGTCGGCTAGTCGGCTTGGTCGCCGATCCTTGGCGGCGGCCCGCGCGCCTCGTATTATCGCGGCGGAATGTTCCCGCCCGGTCTCGCGGCCTTGGCGGAAACGTGTGTGAGAGGCGAATGCGCGCCGTGAGTGAATCCGGGCTCGCGACAGGCCGCTGAGTCAGGATCGGAGCCTGACCTCGTTCCGGTCCGTGAAGGCCGAGCCGGCGAGTGGGCGGCCAGCGGCGCTTCGAGCGTCGCGGCGGGAGTATCTTGAGGAGCGAGCCAATGACGATGGTCTCGGACAGCCCCACTTGGAAGCCCTTGGGCGCGGGCGATCACGCAGCGCTCGCCGAATCCATGCCGCTCGACGAGTTCGACGTCAGCAATCCTGCGCTCTATCAGCAGGATGTCTGGCAACCCTATTTCCGCCGTCTGCGGCGCGAGGCCCCTGTCCATTACTGCAAGGAAAGTCCGCTTGGGCCCTATTGGTCGGTCACTAGGCACAAGGACATCATCGCCCTCGAAGTCGACCACCGGACGTTCTCGTCAAGCTCGACGCTCGGCGGCATCGTCCTGCGCGACCGTCCGGCGGAACTCGAACTGCCGATGTTCATCGCCATGGACCCGCCGAAGCACGACGTGCAGCGCAAGGTGGTTCAGCCGATCGTCTCGCCGGAGAACCTCGCCAATTTCGAGGGCCTGATCCGCTCGCGCGTCCGCGCGACGCTCGACAGCCTGCCGCGCGGCGAGACCTTCAACTGGGTGGACAAAGTCTCAATCGAGCTCACGTGCCAGATGCTGGCGACCCTGTTCGACTTCCCGTTCGAGGATCGGCGCAAGCTCACCTATTGGTCCGACGTCTCCACCGCTGTCCCCTACCAGGGAAGCCTAGTCGAAAGCGAGGAGCATCGCGAGACCATCTTCCGCGAGTGCCTCGGCTATTTCATGAAACTGTGGAACGAGCGCGTCAATTCTGAGCCGCGGCCCGACCTCATCTCGATGCTGGCCCACGGAGAGGCCACGCGCGCCATGAACCCGCGCGAATATCTGGGCAACGTGATCCTGCTTATCGTCGGCGGCAACGACACGACGCGCAATTCGATGAGCGGGGGGCTCCTGTTCCTCAGTCAGAACCCGGACGAATTCGCGAAGCTCCGCGCCAAGCCCGCGCTCGTCGAATCGATGGCGCCGGAAATCATCCGTTACCAGACGCCGGTCATCTATATGCGCCGCACCGCCCTCGCCGACGTCGAGTTCGGGGGACGTCCGATCCGCAAGGGCGACAAGGTCGCCATGTGGTACATTTCGGGTAACCGGGACGAAGAGGCGATCGAAGACCCGGACCGCTTCATCATCGACCGCGCCCGTCCGCGCCAGCACTTGTCGTTCGGCTTCGGGATTCACCGCTGCGTCGGCAGGAACCTCGCCGAAATGCAATTGAAGATTCTGTGGGAGGAAATCCTCGACCGACTGCCCGGGATCGAGGTCGTCGGCGAGCCGAAGCGGATCTTCTCGTCCTTCATCCACGGAATCAGCGAACTGAACGTCCGCATCCCAGCCTAGCTGAGCCGGACCGGCGCGCGAGAGCCTATTTCAAAGCCTGGGCGGGAATGACGCCGGTGGCGAAGGCGACCGCGGCCGCGTGGGTCAGATTCATGCAATGGAGCTTGTGGCGCGCCGCGTCGAGATGCGTCTTCACGCTGCCGAACGCCAAACCGAGGATTTCCGCGATCTCCTGGTAGGTCTTGCCGCGCGCGGCCCACAGGAGGCACTGCTCTTCGCGGTTCGATAAATGGACAGGAAACGCCGGCAATTTGAAATTGATGTGCGATGCCGAGTCGATGAGAACCGAGAGGAGTTTGAGCTTTCCGAGGTTGGCCTCCTTGTAGGCCTCCCATTCCTCGTTGGGCAGGTCGCTGCTGAAGGAGACGACCGCGAACACGCCACGCCGATTGCGCAACGGAATCGACAGTCCGTTTCGCCCCACGCTGTGGTTCCAGGCGTCGGCGAAGAAAGCTTTGGTTGCGGGGTCGTCGAGGGGTAGGGCGGACCAGTCGAACGGCTGGTCGGCCTCGCGACCATAAGTGATCACCGGGTCGTTGTTGATGTACTTTTTGACGAAGTACCGATGCTGCCACAATCTTGAATAGGTGACGACCGCGACCAACAGGCAGAGATCAGGGCTTTTGTCAGGGGATAATCGCAGATAGGCGATATGGGAAACTTCAATTTCAGCAGCAATAGCTTTCAATGTGTCAGCGAGGTCACAATCATCGTTGCCGAGAATCGTTTCGGTTAACCGGTTTGTGGCCGATTCGATGCTGACGACCGACGCACGCGGCTTCTCAAGGCTTAACATCGAAGATACCGAGCATGACTTCGTCTCGCGCATGAGCAACCATCCAGCCCGCCTGAGGGTCTATTCGACCAGAGACATGACTACACAGTTCAAGCAATTCAACGCAGATCCCATATAACCTGCGAGCCTCACAAGCAGACAGACTTAATTCTCCAACATTGCGCCTCGTATCTTCAGGGTCAGGCGCTCGTTTTTTTAATTTCTTGGCCAACCCGCTCCCCCATACTTGATCCTGCCTCCAAAAGGTAGTGTGCTGACGGAGCGAAAGAATGACAAGCGACAAACTTGTAGACAACAAAACAGGAACATTCCAAAGCAGTGATAGCGTGAACACTTCATAACGCGAATTTATGCTAGTTTTACTACTTGTGGGTTGCGGAGCGACTCGCTGAGACCGCGGCGTCCTTCCTTTCGGGAAAGCCGCCTCTCTCGCCGCCGTCGTTCGCGCAATCAGGCGAAGGCAAGCTCCTTTGCGCCTGGGGCCAGAACCGAGCGATCGATCCCGGTCGCGGCGCGAAACGCCTTGAGCGGCCCTTCGCCGGTGTCGAAAAGCCCAGCGTAGCACATGATATCGCCAATCCGCTGAGGCGTCCCGATAATCTGAGGATTGCATCCGGCGGTCTTCAGGACGCGGAAGATCCTGGCGTCGAACACCGAGACGATCTGCGTCAAACCCGCGACCACCGCGACTTCGCCGATGCCGAGGATGAGTTCGCTCAGGACGTAGTTGACGCCGCCGCGGCTTCGTTCCGGCTGGCCGGTCACGGCGGCGGCGCAAATGCGCGAGCTTTCCCAGATCGTGCCGCTCTCGATGTAGCCTCCGTCCAGCAATTGCGGAAAGACATCGCGCAACATGTTAGGGCCGGTGGTCGGAAGCAACCGCAAGGAGCCCCAGTATTCTTCTGTGTCCGGATCAACGGACACGAGATAAAGGGGGTTTGCGTCGTCAAAAGCATCGCGCTCCTGGCCGTTTTTGACGACAACCTCCCAGCCCAGCCGATCGGCGAAGGTTTCGGCTCTATTCCGAAACATGGCTTCCATTTCGCGAGGAAAAAATGAGGCGTATGAACCTTCGATCAACTTCAACATTTCCCACTCCCACTTACGCTTGAACGCTACAACACCCGACTTGCCTCGACCTTGAACCGGCCCTCGATCCTCGAGCTTGACTGAAAGTCGCCGCAGTCTGTTCTCATTATGTTCATATTGGGAAAACACGAACGACAAGTCAACGCTGCGGGATCCGCTCTCTTGGAATTCGAAAGGTTTGGTTAACCAGGAAAAGCGAAAGGTCGCGTCCCGGCGAGTTTTCTGCAGCGGCGTCTTGGCCGAGCTCGAGGCGGGAGACGGCTTGGCGGTGGCTATGTGAATGCGCGCCCGCGGTCGATCAGGGCGGGCGGCGGGCAGGCGCTAAACTGGCGCGGGACGCCAGGGGGCGCTCACGTCAGGACGACGTGACGCGTCAGTTCCTCGATCGAGGTGTCAGCCTTGGCCACGTCATAGACCTTCTGGCCGTGGCTCATGACGACGAACCGGCCGCACACCTCATGGGCGTGATAGAGATTGTGGGTCACGAGCACGCTCGAGACATTTTCGGCGCGCAGCTCTTTGATGTCGTTGAGAACCGCCCCGGCCTCGCGCACCGAAAGCGCGCTCGTCGGCTCGTCGAGGAGCAGGATGCGCTGCTTGAAATAGACGGCGCGCGCGATCGCGACAGCCCGCTTCTGGCCGCTCGACAAGTCCCCAACCTCCTTGTCCGGGCTGTCGACGCTGATGTGGACGCCGCTGCGCAGGACGTCGACCGAGATCTGGACGATCCCGACATCATCATCTTGATCAGCGTGGACTTGCCGGCGCCGTTGTCGAGGGCAGGGGCGATCGGATATCCGGTAAGAGGCTCGCGAGGGAAACCGGAGCGGGGAAGGGGAGGTGACGGTGAAGCGAATTGGTCAAGTCATCGCGCTCAAGCCGGGCGCTGTTCAGGAATACAATCGGCTTCACGCGGCGGTATGGTCCGAGGTGCTTCAGGTCATCCATGATGCTCACATCCGCAACTACTCGATCTTCCTCAAGGAGCCGGAAAACCTCTTATTCGCGTATTGGGAATATCACGGGACGGATTTCGACGCGGATGCGAAGGCGATGCTCGAGCATCCTGCGATGAAGCGCTGGTGGACCGTGTGCACGCCTCTGCAGGAGGGGCTCCCCACCCGCAAGCCGGGCGAATGGTGGGCGATGATGGAGCAGGTTTTCTACACCGATCTCTGAGGGCGAACGGACCGGCCGGAATGCTAACAAGCAAGGCGGCCTCGCGGCCGGACTCCCTTCTCACCAGCGTGGAGACTTCACTTCGTATGGCGGCGCCAGAACAGAACGTATCGGGTCGCGCGGACGGCTGGGTCGAGGCCGGTTCGGTCGGCGATATCGAGCGGGAGGACGTCAAGCGCTTCGATCACGGCGGCCGCACCTTCGCGATCTATTGCGCGCCCGACGGCCAGCATTATGCGACCGATGGCGTCTGCACCCACGAATATGCGCACCTCGCCGACGGGTTCGTCATGGACCACCTTATCGAGTGTCCGAAGCATAACGGGCGGTTCGACTACCGGACCGGCGACGCCAAGGGCGCGCCAGTCTGCGTGAATCTCAAGACCTATCCAATGAGGGTCGAGGGCAAGACGCTGCTCATCAAGCTCGATTGACGCGCTTGGCCGCGCGAGCCTGACGCGCCCGCCTCCGGCGAAGCTATTCCGCGGCCGCGGCCGGAGCGGTTGGCGCAGGCGCGAACGGGCGGGCGGTTGGCGGCAACTTGCGGACCACAAAATACCTCGGGTCCTTGAGCTGACGCAAAAGCGTTGGGATGATCTCTCGATAGGTCTCGATGATGCCGCTGTAGGGTTTGGGCAGATCCGCCTTGAGCTCCTCATGCAGCGCGGGCAGCGCGTGGTAGGGCACCATGGGGAACATGTGGTGCTCAACGTGGTAGTTCATGTTCCAGTAGATGAAGCGCGAGATTGGATTGATATAGACGGTGCGCGCGTTCAGCCGGTGGTCGAGCACGTCCTCGGCGAGGCCCAGATGCTGCATCAAGGCCGTCATCACGTAATGCCAGGCGCCATAGAGCGACGGCAGGCCGACATACATGAGCGGCAGGAAGCTGCGCAGGTAGATCGCCCAGCCGATGAAGAACACATAGATCAGGATGTGGACGCGGGCGATCCAGAAGACCTTGGAATATTCCGACTTGGGGATGAAAGTCTCCTCCTCGGCGGTCAGCCTGCCGGTCGCGTGGAGCGCGACCTTGGAAATGTAGGACTGCGCCTGCTTGACGCCGAAGAACATGAGGAAGATCTCGAGAAGATCGGGCGGCCGAGGCTGCACGACTTCCGGGTCGCGGCCGACGATGATCGTGTCCGTGTGGTGCCGGGCGTGACTCCAGCGCCAGACGGTCGGTTCGCGCAGCACCATGAAGCAGGCGATCTGATAGACCGCCTCGTTCATCCAGCGGGTCTTGAACGCGGTCCCGTGCCCGCATTCGTGCCAGCGCGAGTCGGTCGACGATCCGTAGAGGACGCCATAGGCGAGGAAGGCCGGCACGGCCCACCAGGTTCCCCACAGCAGGTATCCGGCGCCGCCGGTGATCACGAAACCCGCAAACCAGAGGAGCGTGTCGCGGATGGCGGGCCCGTCCGACCGCTTCATCAGCGCCTTGAGCCGCTCGCGCGGGATGGGCGAGGCATACCATTGCGCATTGGCGAGCCCATGTTCGACCGCGAGCTTGGATTCGTCGCCGACGAGACTGTAATCTCGGCGAATCCAACCGTCAGGCATGGTGCTCCTCCCTTCGGCGTCCGCGCGTGCGCCCGGCCGAACATACGCCCCGACCAACCCCGATTCTAGGCGCTTTGCGCGCCTCCCGGAGACGATGGCCTTGACCATCGATCAGAATCCGGAGCGTCAGGCGCGCGCCGCCCTCGACATTCTGCTCGCCCGCTTCGGCTATGCCAAGGCGATGCGCTTTCCAGGCAGTCCGAACGAGTCACGTTCTCGATCTACGGACCGGAGAACGTCCGGCCGCCGCAGTCAGTGAGATAGCCGGCGCGCCGGGCGATCGACGCGTCTCCCGCGCCTGTCACCACGAAGATCCCTTGAGAACAGTCACCGCATCGTACGCGCCGAACGCGCGCGGATCGCCGGCGTGAAACATGACGACTGTGACGCCGTACTTGTCGAAGGCCTGAACATAGATCGGCTCGAGCCGAAAAAGGCTATAGCCGTTGAAGATCGTGAGCTCAGCCACGCGTCGCAGAAAGGCTTGCCCAGAAAGGGGCGCGGCCGGCCAATCGACGTCGAGCCGCACCATATTCGGCGCCATCGGATATTCCTGGATGCCGGCGCACGCCGACACGCACAAGGCGGCCGCTGCTGCGAGAAACAGGTTCCGCGTCGCCGCCGCCATGAGCCGCGCGCGCAAGCGCTACTGGACGAGCTTCGCTCTCAGGCGGCCGTATTCCTGGTCGGTGATAGAGCCCGCCGCCTTCAGATTGTCGAGCTTCACGATTTCGTCCGCGACACTGTAGCCGACGATGTGGCGCAATTCCTCACGGGCTTCGTTGGCTTGCGCCTTTTGCCGCTCCGCCATGCCCCGCCCCTGGGTCAGCAGATAGGCAAAAACGCCGATGTAAGAGAACAGAACAAAAGCGATGACCCAGAGAACCTTGGCGAAGCCCGAGACGTCATGGCGCCGGAAGAGATCGCCCGACACGACGATCAAGAGCCAGAACCACAAGATGAACATGAAAATCGTGAACGCATCGGCGATGAAATTGCCGAACGTGAATCCGCCGTCGAACAGCATGTTTTTCTTCCCTGCCAACCCTGTCGCGCACTCTATAGATCAACGCGAGCGGTATGGACAGCGCCCTGTAAATCGTCTCGTGCGTCCGATCGAGCCGGCGGCGGCGAGGGAGCCCTTGTCTGATCAGCCGATCTTGATCTCGACCTTATCGGGATAGAATGCGAGGCAGCCGGCGATCTCGGCCACGTCCTCTTTGGGGAGTTCGTAAGTCCAGACGGCGTTCTCGTCGCGGGCCTTGCCGTCGGCGAGCGAATAATAATTCGCCTCGCCCTTGTAAGGACATGTCGTGACCCGGGCGGTGCGCTCAAGCGCGTTCATGTCCATGTCGGCGCGCGGCACATAGACGACCGGCGGATAGTTCGCTTCTCTTAGCTCGACCGCATGTTTGCTGTCGCCAACCGTACGTCCGCGCCAGACCACCCGAACCCGCTCGTGGATCGGGTCGATCGTGATCGGATGATCCTTGGTCCCTGCTTGAGTCATCTTGACCTCCTCGAGGTTCGAACTCGCGGAGGCATATGTAAGGTCGGGCTTGCCGATCCGCTATGCGTGTCCCGCGACCGGCTTCGCGTGATAGGGCTCCTCGAGCTTGGCGATGGTGCGCGCGTCGAGCTTGAGCTCCGTCGCCGCCACGGCGTCCGCGAGATGGTGGGGCTTGGACGCGCCGATGATCGGCGAGGTGACGAATGGCTTCGACAGAACCCAGGCGAGCGCGACCACCGCCGGCTTCGTCCCGAGTTTCTCCGCCGTTTCGACAACGCGCTTGCGGATCGCCTCGTCCTGCCGCGATCCCAGACCTAACGTCACGCTGAACGGGTCGGTGCGGCCGCGCAAGGTTGACGCCTCGGCGCCCACTCCCGAGCCCGCGAGATAGCCGCGCGCCATCGGCGACCAGGGAATGACTGCAATGCCGTCGTTGGCGCAGAGCGGCATCATCTCGCGCTCTTCCTCGCGATAGACGAGATTGTAGTAGTTCTGCATGGACACGAACTCGGCGTGGCCCTTGGCGCGCGCGATGTCAAGCATGCGTGCGAACTGCCAAGCGTACATCGAGGACGCGCCGATATAGAGCGCCTTGCCGGCGCGCACGACGTCGTTCAGCGCCTCGAGCGTCTCCTCCATCGGCGTCAGCGGATCGAAGCGATGGATCTGGTAGAGGTCGACGTAGTCCGTGCCGAGGCGCTTAAGCGAGGCGTCGATCGCCTCCATGATATGCTTGCGCGACAGGCCCTTGGCGTTGGCGCCCGGGCCCATGGCGCCGTGAACCTTGGTCGCAATCACGACTTCGGGCCGCTTGGCGTATTCCTTGAGCGCGCGGCCGACGATTTCTTCGCTCATGCCTTGCGAATAGACATCCGCGGTGTCGAAGAAATTGATGCCCTTCTCCAACGCCTCGCGAATGAACGGGCGCGACGCGTCCTCCGCCAGGACCCACTCGCGCCATGTGTTCGAGCCATAGGTCATGCAGCCGAGACAGAGCTTCGACACCTGCAAGCCGGTTTTGCCAAATTTTACCGTTTCCATGCGCCTGGTCCCTCTCGTCCTATGGTTTTGGGGTGGCCTCGGTATAGGCCCATCGGCGTCCTCGCGGCAAAGCGGGAGGCATAGGCTCGCGATCAACCAAACGTGAATGCGAACCGGGCGAGGCGCTCTCGCCCAGCCGCCAAGTTCCGCGGCGCCCCTGGAGCCCGCGCCCGCCGATCGCCCGTGTCCACGAGCTGTTGTCGTCAGTCCGTGGAACGCTCCACCTCCTTCATGGCGCGATCTCAGTTTCTCGAGCACAGCTGAGGTGGCGTTAACCATACGGAAGGGCTTTGGGAGCATGGTGCGCGGATGGCCTCATCCGATCCAAACTTCCGTCTTCAATTCCTTGCAGCCGACCACGGCGAGCCCGTGCTCGAAGACCGGCCCATCGCGGCGAGCGACGCCGACGACGCCGCGCGCGAGGCGGCGTTCTCGGGGTGGCCCGACAGCGCGCGGGTCTGCCGGATCGCCGACCTTGACGGGCACGAAGTCGCTTCGGTGGCCCGGTTCGCCCGCCGCTGATCGCACGTATCGCATGTCGGCCCACGGGTTCGTAGCGGTCCCAACATCGCTCGTCCACATGGGCGAACCTGTTGGGCCGTAGCCTCCACGGGCCGTTCGTGAGGGCGAAGCCTCGATGGCTCTTATAGGGTTATCTGTTGGTAGGGTCGGTTTCCGATAGCGCCGTTGATCCAGGTTTGCGGGGCGAGTTGATCTCCCTAGGCTTCGGGGGCGCGGCGCCATCCGAGAGAACTGGGCAGGTTCTTGGTGGCGGCGCCATTGAAGCGGGCGGGCCATGGCTTGAGGCGGCCGTGGTGGGCGTTGACAGTGTTGATGTGCAGATGAGGCGCCTCGGGGGTCGGCTTTTCCCGCGCGGGCCCGGGATGGAAGGGAATCCCCGCGTGGAGGGCGAAGGCGGCGAATCGTCTTCCCGCCGTCGCCGATGCGGCGATTCCCCGGCATGACGATTCCGGCGAGCGCGGCTCTCACTGAAGCGCTGCCGACCTGGGCAGGACCGCGTCGAAAACCAAATCAACAGCTACCGCTTGTCTCATGACTTTCCGCGCTGGAGCGGGGAGAAGGAACCGCTGGGAGAGGGTGGCGGCCCTCTCGACAGCGGCGAGGGACGGATCGGAGCAACGCTGACCGTTTGACGGGTCGACTTA
>Ga0153954_1000175_pt1 | contig 58886 bp, 52 predicted proteins | sample TSFL038MetaG_FD_102277 | JGI IMG/M metagenome (GOLD analysis project Ga0153954, IMG submission 102277) | Attine ant fungus gardens microbial communities from Florida, USA - TSFL038 MetaG | ecosystem: Host-associated > Fungi > Mycelium > Unclassified | place: USA: Florida, Wekiwa Springs State...
CTCAATGGTTTGAGGACTACAATGAAAAAGCCCCTCATAAGGCTTTAAAAATGCTCTCACCAAGAGAGTTTTTAAGATTAAAATTAGCCAGCTAATGGCCCGATTTTATAGGGGCAACTCCACTGTCGTAGTGGCAAGAAATGACACAATTGTAAATAAATTTTTTTTCATAACTTCCTTTTAAAATTTTACGTGTACAAAAAATGCCATGCAAACTTTAAATTTTAACCAAGATAATTTGAATATTAGGTTAGGTTGTTTGATAAGTGAAAGTTCAGAGAAAGTGACATTTAGATTACCACTTAGTGAAGAACTTACAAAGCACAACAATGGATAGCATTTGAAGAATCCATAAACTCAAACTTTTTCTAGCAATGGATTAGCCTGCATAACTATTGTAGGAATTCACGAAGGAGCGTTTTTGAGGCGAAGTATTAAGACGACCTATTTGACTTTACTGACGTTAAATACGCTCTCTGCATCGTTCATCTGGGGGATCAATACTCTCTTTCTATTGGACGCAGGTCTGAATAATACGGAAGCTTTTTCGGCTAATGCCTTTTTTACAGCAGGCATGATGTTCTTTGAAATCCCAACCGGCATGGTAGCGGATATTTGGGGAAGAAAAATCTCCTATTTGCTCGGGGTGGTCACTTTGACTGCGACTACTTTTCTCTATCTTTGGCTTTGGTACATCCACGCTTCTTTTTGGCCCTGGGCAATCGTTTCCATTTTTTTGGGGCTTGGCTTTACTTTTTTCTCAGGGGCTTTTGAAGCATGGCTGGTTGATGCTCTTACATCAAGCGGTCTTCAAGAGACTTTAGAAGAAGTTTTTGCAAAAGCACAAATCGTTCAGGGGATTGCCATGTTTATTGGTTCCGTGGCTGGGGGTGTGGTAGCTCAGCTTACGAACTTGGGAGTTCCCTATATTTTGCGCATAGTCATCTTTATCATCACTTTTGTCTATGCACTCGTGTTTATGAAAGATATAGGTTTTACCCCTCTAAGCGGCCAAGAAGTAGTAAAAGTAGCAAAAAAAGTTCTGAAAAACTCTCTCAAATATGGGTTAGGCATGCGCCCTATTCGTTGGATGATGTGTGCAGCTTTCTTTACCTCAGGCGTGATGATTTATGCCTTTTATGCTATGCAACCTTATCTGTTAAAGCTGTATGGAAACCCCAAGGCTTATAGTATTGCAGGCATTGCTGCAGCCATCATTGCTGCATCTCAAATTGTGGGAGGTTATTTAGCCCCTCATATTAAAAAGACCTTCAAGCTACGAACGCCCGCCATGTTCACTGCTATTTTTTTTGGAGCTGTATCGCTTGCTCTGATCGGTTTGTCTCCAACCTTTTGGAGTGTGATTGTCTTTCTGGTCCTATTTGGTTTACTCTATGCAGGGATCACTCCTATGCGACAACTCTATATCAATCATCTTATTCCCTCTGAACAACGAGCGACAATTCTCTCTTTTGATTCACTCATGGGTTCAAGCGGAGCCGTTGTTCTTCAGCCTATGCTGGGAAGGGCTGCTGATGTATGGAATTATTCCGTTTCTTATGTGGTAAGTGGTTGTTTCCAAATATTAGCGTTGCCTTTCATCTGGCTTGCATATAAAGAAAAAGCCCCATCTGACAGTTTCTAGTTGCTGATCTCCACGTGTACACCCTCATGGATCGCATCATTTGGGATCACAATGATGCAATCATTGTTTTGGAGACCTGAAGTGATTTCAATGGTTTTACCATGATCCAACCCAATCTCCACTTTTTTGAGATGCACACGCTGACTCGCATCCACCACAGCAACATGTGGGGCTCCAGAATGAATGATCAGTGCGGAAGTGGGAATAATAAAATTTTCTGTGTCTTGCTGAATGAGGAATTTGACACGCCCAAATAATCCATTGAGTAGCAACCTCTCAGGATTTGCAACATCCACTTCAGTCAACAAAGTGCGTGCTGTTGGGTCTAAAGCTTTTGCATAACGAGACACCACCCCTTTAAAAATTTGATCGGGATATTCTTGGATCGTCACCTCTGCCTCCATGCCTTCTGAAATTTGTCTAAAGTAATTTTGTGGCACTTGTGTAAAAAAACGGATGGTGTGGATTTCTGCAATACGAAAAAGTTCTTGTGGAGGTTCATTGATATTGCCAGAGATTAAAGACCCTAGATCGATCGAACGCTGAATAATTGTGCCTTCAAAGGGGGCATAAATTTTTTTAAACTGTTGTAAAAAGAAGAGGCGTGAAACATTACTCTCATTAGCTTCGACTGCTGCTTGTGCAGATAAATAATTGGCTAGATATTGATCCACCTCTTGTTTGGCCACAGCCTCACAATTTTTATCCCAAAGAGCCGTCCAACGGTCGCTTGTAATTTTGGCAATATCACGCTGGCGAATCGAATATAATAGTTCTGCCTGAGCCTGTCTTAATTCTTCATCTACCTCGGGCGTATCGATCACTGCTAAAAGATCACCTTGCTTGACGTAGTCACCAATATCCGCGAGATAGCTTGTGAGATAACCGTTTGTACGAGCCCAAATAGGAGTAATATGCCACGCCTGAGCCGAACTTGGGAGCACAAGTTCAATGGGTTTAGTATTCGGTTTGATTTGTAGCACTTTGACTTTAGGAAGTGCATGTTCGGAAGCTTGAGCATTGACCTTTTTTTTATTTGCTGCTTTTGGAAACCAGGCCAAAAAAAAGAGAATAAAAAGAATCAAGATAGTCCCAAGAATAAAAATCCATCGATTCCATTTTTGCAAAGAAGATTTAGTCTGTGGTGCTGTCATAGTCGATTGTTTGTGTTTCTGGTGGTTGATAAGGCACTGGCTTTGCTCGTAAATAGGGATTGGCTTTATGCCTTAAAAAAGAAAAAAGCACTGGGACAAAAAACAATGTGGTCAACGTTGCACCAAGCAGGCCACCAATAACCGCTCGTCCCAATGGGGCATTTTGCTCGCCACCTTCTCCTAATGCTAAAGCCATGGGAATCATTCCAACAATCATTGCGAAGGCTGTCATTAAAATGGGACGAATGCGGGTCAACGCTGCATTGTAAGTAGCTTCGATACTCGTTTTACCTTCAATTAATTGAAAATTGGCGAAAGTGACGAGTAAAATACTATTTGCTGTCACGACACCGACGCTCATGATCGCTCCCATAAGAGAGGGAATATTAAATGTGGTTCCCGTCAAGAAAAGGCTCCAAATAATGCCCGCTGCGGCTCCAGGAATTGCCATGATAATGACTAAAGGATCTAGCCAAGATTGGAAATTAATGACCATGATGGCGTAGACAAGAACAATAGCAAAAATGAAACCTATTCCTAACCGGAAAAAGGCAGTCTTCATATTAGACACCACTCCACTCAAAACAACACTATTTCCAGGTTTAAGTTTATCTTTATAAGTGTTAATGACTTTTTGGATATCGGAAGCGACACCACCTAAATCCCGATCTTGCACATTGGCATAGATGTCATAAACAGGTTGGATGTTCACATGGTTGACAACACCTGGGGTCGCGCGTCTCTCTAATTGGCATAGATCACACAATAACTGTGATTGTTCTGTTTTAGAACTTGAAATGGGCACATGTAACAATTCTTCAACGGTATTTATGCGATATTTAGGCGTTTGCACCGCAATTAAATAGGGGTTTTCTGACTTCGGGTCGACCCAAAAATTTGGGGTCGTGGTCGTGCTGTCACTAAAATTGAGCAAAATGTCATTCACTGCGTCAGATTGATTGAGGCCGACCTTTGAGAGCTGCATCCTATCCATTTCTAAAAAAAGCTCTGGAAAGTCCACGACTTGATGCAGATGAGCATCAACAACTCCAGGGATGTGAGCGATCTCGTGGATAAGCTTCTGCGCAATATTCAAATTATTTTCCTTATCATATCCCATGACTCTGACATCTATAGGTGTAGGCAGACCGATATTTAATATCTGATTGACCATGTCAGCTGGCTGGAAGAAAAAGACAATTTCAGGAAACACCTGATGAAAATGATCGCGCAGTATTTTCATGTAGGTCTGTGTACTACGTTTTCTTTTAGGGGTTAGGGAAATTAAAATTTCTCCATCATAGCCGCCTAAGGTTGCACTGTCGCCAAATGCAAGATTATAAGGAACAGGATTTAATCCAATATTGTCGATCAGCATGGCGATTTCTTCTGATGGAATGAGGGTGCGGATTTCTTTTTCGACTTTAGCAAAAATCTCTTCTGTCACCTCGATGCGTGTTCCGGTAGGTGCTCGCACATGGAGTCTGAGCTGACCAGCATCGATAGATGGGAAGAAATCTTCGCCGACAAAGGGAGTAATGAGAAAAGCACTGCCAAAGATGGCACAAAAAATTAAAAGGATCACGACTCGATTTTCTAAGGACCATCTTAGGGCTTTCCCATAGCCATGCCTAAAACTGTGGAAAGCTTCTGAAAATTTGAGATGGTAACGATCCAAAGGGGTTTTTGGTCCACCACCAGTATATAAATACATTTCAGAGGGAAGTAGGAATTTAATGAGCACAGGCACTAATGTCCTAGATAAAATGTAGGAAGCGCCAATCGCGAAAATGACAGCGAGTGCAAAGGGCGTAAATAAAAACTTAGAAGGACCGACAAGCAAGACAACGGGTAGAAGGACAATGGAAATTGAAAGCGTTGAGACAAATGCAGGAATTGCGATTTCATATGATCCATCTAGAATCGCTTTTTGGAGTTCTTTCCCTGTAGCAACATTTCGGTGAATATTTTCCAATGTGACAGTAGCATCGTCGACAAGAATTCCAATGGCGAGAGCTAACCCTCCTAAAGTCATAATATTCAATGTTTCACCTAAGAGACTCAGGAAAATGATCGATGTCATAATGGATAAAGGAATGGAGATGAGAACAATTAAAGTACTGCGCCAACTGCCCAGAAAAAATAAAATCACCATACCTGTTAAAAAAGCTGCTAATGCACCTTCTGTCATCACCCCTGCTATAGCTTTTTTGACAAAAATGGATTGATCAAAAATCAGGCGAATATCCATGCCTTTTGGTGCAGCAGCTTGGATAGTAGGCAATAAATTCCATACCTGATTGACAATATCAAGAGTGGATGTTGCTCCATTTTTCAAAACTGGCATGAGCACAGAGCGTGTTCCATTTTCCCTGACGATATTAGTTTGTGGAGCAAAGCCGTCGTGAGCATGGGCAACATCACGTAAAAAAATGGTCGTATTGTCGATAGTAGCTAGGGGGATTTCATTAAAAGTTTCGGGAAGCACAGGAATGTTATTCACGTTGACACGATAATCGTAGTCGCCAATGCGTGCATCACCAATAGGAGTTGTCAATACTTGATTGATCAGTTCATTGTTGACATTTCTAGCTGATAGTCCTCGGGTTTGTAGTGCAGTTGGATCCAAATCAACCATCAATTGACGGACCTTACCGCCGTAGGGAGTAGGCAGAGTGGCACCCGGTATCGTATCCATTGCTTGACGGATACGCCAGTTGGCATAATCGTAGAGTTCCGATTCTGTTGCGGTTTCACCTCCAGATAAGATCATTTGAATGAGTGGGACTGTGTTCACAAAGTAGCGTAAAATGGGCGGAGGGAGCATTCCTGTCGGTAAGCGTTTTAAGATAGATTGAGAGGAGGCTGTCGCCTCAGCAATAGCAGAGGCAATATCTGCACCTGGATGAAAATAGAGGCGTATCAAACCAATACCATCTACAGTTTGTGATTCCATACGTTCAATATCATTCACATTGTTTGAAAGGGAATATTCACTATAAGTGGTGATTCGTGTGGCAAAGTCTTCAGCAGGGAGTCCTTGAAAAGACCAAATGACGCTAACAATGGGAATGTTGATATTGGGAAATATATCTTTGGGCGTGACAAAGATAAATACGGAACTCATGCCAAAAATCAGCAGAGAAATGATAAAAAAAGTGTAGGGACGCCTGAGTGCTAATTCAACAATCCACATACTTTCGTCAATTTAATTTTTGAAAAATGAAATGACAACTAAAAAATGACAGGTTAAAGAAAAGAAGTGTGCGTGTTACCTATTTACTCACTTTTCTTTTATGTTTGATCGTAGGCTGTTCTGTGGGGCCGCGTTATGTGAGCCCTCCGATTCCTCTCCCTGCTAAATGGAAAAATAGCCAGCAGGTGCCCTCTTGTCCTCATGCTAAAAATCCCTCATGGGTCTATCTCGATAATTGGTGGCAAGTTTTTGAAGATACACAGCTTGATTGCTTAGAAAAGTGGGCCCTTTCAAACAATAGAGACCTTGTTGTCGCCTGCGAAAGAGTGCAGGAAGCAAGAGCATTGATGGGTATTGCTGCTTCCAGTCTCTTTCCACAAGTGAATTTGACTCCGCAGTACACGAATACAATGGAATTGATTAAAAACTATAACCTCTCTTCTTTGAACCTACCTGGGTTAACTAGTCGTGCACAAAGTGTGTTCCGAGCCCATGAACTCATGTACTTGCTCCCCCTTACAGTGAATTATGAAGTAGACTTATGGGGTAAGCTAAGGGATCAATACTGTGCGGCAAAGTATAGTTGGCTGGCGCAAAGAAAAGATTTTGAAGCCGCTATGCTTAGTCTCACTTCTAGCTTAGCAACAGCTTATTATCAAATGCGTATTGCTGATACACAAATTGAATTGCTGGCAAAAATCATCGAAGTACTGAAAAGGGGCGTGTCTATCAATGAATCTCGTTTTAAGGGAGAGATTACTTTTTATGCAGATGTAGCTTTTTCCGCTGAGTCACTTGCTATAGTAGTTGGACAATATGAAGAGATCATACGGCAGCGCAGCATTCTGGAAAATCAGATTGCTCTCATGATTGGTGTAGCTCCAACGGATTTTCATCTAGATCCTATGCCTCTATATGGCTTGCCTCCTATTATTCCAGAGGGGATTCCTTCTGAAGCACTCTTGCGCCGACCAGACATTGCTGAAGCTGCATTTAATACACGTTCGCAGCATGCTCTTGTGAAAAATGCCTACGCGCAATTTTTCCCCTCACTCAAACTGACTGCAACCATAGGCTTTGAAAGCCCTGTCTTGCGTGATTTTTTAAGATGGATCAGCCGCTATTGGATGATAGGGGCGCAAGCCAATCAGGTAATCTTTGATGGCGGAAGATTATGCTCAAACTTGATGCTTCAAATCGCCCGTTTCAAAGAAACAGGTGCTGAATATCAACAACAGGTTCTCATTGCATTCCAAGAAGTGGAAGATGCATTGAATAACTTAAATTCTTTTGCTCAACAATATGAAGCTGCTGTAGAGGCAACTTCTTGGGGGAAAAAGAACGTTCAACTCTTTTGTGATCGTTATACGACTGGCTTGACCTATTACATTGATGTGGTGAATACAGAAGTCGATTTGTTCAATTTTCAGATCACACAAAATGTGCTGCAAGGGTATCGTTTTTTAGCGACGATCCAGCTCATCAAAGCTTTGGGTGGCGGCTGGTCCATGCCACAGGAGTGCATTTGCCAAAAATAAGAGAGGAAGCCTTGCATGTTTGAAGAAACTCTTGAGTATGTATTTCAGGGAAAACATTTTAAACATACGCTTTTCTATGAAAAAAAGGGAGGCAAGATCCCAATTGTTTTGGTGCTTCCTACGTGGGTGGGTCTAGATCCCTTTGCGTTTGAAAAAGGAAAAGAAATTGCTTCGCTTGGCTATTTAGCTTGTGTTGTCGACTTGTTTGGAAAAGGAGCTTTGGCCAAGGATGCTGAGGAAGCAAAAAAGCAGATCACCCCTCTTTTAGAAAATCGATTAATTATCAGAGAGCAGCTTAAAAAAGTCATGAAGGAAGTGGCTCAGCATGAGACAGCGGATAGGCAAAAAATAGCAGCCATTGGGTACTGTTTTGGGGGAAGTTGTGTTTTGGAATTGGCAAAAAGTGGGCAAGATCTTCGTGGAGTTGTTTCTATTCATGGAGTCTTAGGCAATCCACATAAAATTTCTATGCAACCTGTACCAACCGCTGACCATATTCCGGCTTCTATCCTTGTATTGCATGGCTACAAAGATGCCTTATCCTCTCAACAAGATCTGCTCAATTTTGAAAAAGAGATGGATGACAAAAAAGCAGATTGGCAGATGGTGCTTTATGGAACCGCTATGCATGGATTTACCAATCCTAAAGCACATATGCCGCAAAACAGCCTTCAATATGATGAAAAAACTGCTAAGCGAGCCTTTTTGGCAATGAAAGAGTTTCTTTTTGAGGTATTATAGTTGATTAATCGACTATATAATTCCATTAGCGTGTTGTGACAATTACGCTGCCATCTAAATCGATCAATACAGAATTTTCTGCTTGTGCGACCATACAGGATACATCTTCGATAAGAGGCGGGTAGCTTGCAATGATTTCCTGCTGAGTAAATTCATTTAAAGTGTTTTTAATTTCTTCATACGAAAAAGTTCCATCGCAAAAAGAATGAATGGCAAAGGGTAAACCATTATAGCTTCTTATTTTTTTTAAAAGAAAACGGCTCACTTCCGTTTTCACTTTTTGTTCCTTTATTAAACTAAAAATCATGGCATCCCCAAATTCATGTATGAAACCGCGTCCATTCGTTGCAAAAGGTTCAATAGCAAAGCTCATACCTGCTGTCAAAATGGCCCTTGATCGATCATCATAATTAGGAATAGTTGGAGCTGTATGCACCTTATAATAACCCAAGCTATGACCAGAGAGATTTTTTATGGGAGATAATTTGTAGGATGCAATGGTGCTTTCAATGATTTTTCCTATCTCAGAAATTCTTATGCCAGGTTGTATGGCTTTTTCTGCGGCTAACAGCGCAGCTTCTGCTGCATCAATTAAGTTCTGATAATTTCCTGAAAGATCGATTGTAACCGCGCAGTCGCCTATAGCACCATTATAACATACACCAACATCCAATTTGACCACTTGATCAGCAAAGATGATGTCTTCATGTGGAGCCGGTAAATAGTGCGCAGCTACGTGATTCAGTGCAATTTGAGGCGGAAAGGCAGGCTTTGCTCCTAATTCAAGAATTTTAACATTGATCTGTTCGATGACATGATTATAAGAGCTGCCCTTTTTAATAAGTGATTTGCCAAAATTACGTACTTGCTTGGCTAATTCACCAGCTATTTTAAAATTTTCAATATATTTTTTGTTCATGATTGTGCACCTTAGTTCATTCAAATTGAAAAGACACATTTCAACTTGAATCAATTATACCGCAAATTGTGATGTAAGGGTGCCAGGAATATTAATTTAAGGATAGATCTTCTGGGATCATAGAAAGGGTGGCGTAGTGTCCACCAAGTTCGCGCAAAAGATTTTGCCATAATTTTTCTGGAGGCACTTCAAAAATATGTTGCGCTGTAGCTGGGTAAATAAACCATCCCCCATCTAAGAACTCTCTTTCTAACTGTCCTGCCTGCCACCCCGCATAGCCAAAACAGAGTCGCAAATTGGGGCCGTTGGGATCGACAATCGCTTCTTGTAAAAATTGCAAGTCGCCCCCTAAATAGACGCCTTCACAGATCTCAATCGTCTGTTCTGGGATGCTTTTAGATGTATGTAAAAGCATCATTTGATTTGTTTGTACAGGTCCTCCCGCGCGTATGCTTACTCTTGGGTTGTTGAGTTGTTCTAGGGAGAGGATCTCTTCTGGAAGCTCTAATTCCAAAGATTTATTCACGATGATCCCAAATGAACCATTGGGACTATGCTCACATAAAAGAAGGACACTTCGAAAAAAAATGCCCGATTCCACATCTGGAGTGGCAATAAGAAATGTCCCTTTGTCAAGATGAGAATAGGGAATTGATTCCATAAAAATATCCTGTTACTAACGTCCACAATAAGGTGCTGTAGGAATTTCTGTACAGCTTCGGCGCATCTCATTCAATCTTTTCCATTTTCTATCAAATTGATAAAGAAGACCGAAATTTTTCATATCGCTGAGCACAGTTTGAAGTTGGCAAAGAGTGGCAGTGAGTTGGACATAGAGACAATCGCTATTGGCCAAGCGAGCGAAAGTCCCTTCACCTTGTGCAAAAAGGGAAGTGACTTCGTTGAGAGAATCAAAGCTTGCACCAACGCGTTCCAAAAGCCGATTGTCTTGTGCAGAAGTAAAAAATTCTTCTGCCTTACGCATGGTGTTTGCTGTTTTCTTCACAATGTCGGTCTCTGCTGTATGACCTACAAATTGACGGATCTGCTTTGCTGTGTCCGATACAGCAATCAACGTTGCGTGGAATTCTTTATTGTTGGTTTCTATGAAACTATTCACCTCTTCTAAGGTGTCTTGGAATGTGTCTGCGACATTGACCAATTTAGTCAAAGTTTGGTCCAGTTTATCCGTAGAACGTGCATATAGAATGCGGTCTGTCACTTCAAAGGCAGGCGGGGCGCCAGGTGGGGGAGCTTTAGGGATAATCGCGATAGATTTTTCACCAAGAAGGCCTGCAGTAGCAAAAGCGATCTCGTCATAAAGATAGACTCTGACACTTGAATCGACTTGCAAGAGGAGCTCATAGATATAGAGATTGCCAAAAGAATCTGCAGGGGCCTTTCGTGGATCTACAATCGTTTTGATGCGTTTCACTTCTCCGACTTGCCTTCCCGCGAAAGTCACCAAGGTGCCTTCAGAGACTTTTTCGATATTGGAAAAACGTACAGTCAAAGTTACAGCGCCATTTCCAATGCTCGGCTTTAAAAATAAAACCAGCCAGGCGGCTAGGCCTATAGCTACCACAATAAAGAGGCCAAGCGAGAATGCCTTCCAATTTTCACTCATGTTAACTTCAGTTCTCCTTATTTTCTGATATTGCCTTCTGTAAGTGAATTAAAAGAAGCTAAATCACTATCTAATCATCCAAAAGCGGGGTTTATAGTCGATCAAATTTTAAATGATAATTTTGACCGATGTGCAAATTTATCATTTAAAATTTGATCGACTATAAGAGAGGTCTTTAGGTATGGAATTTTTTAGAAATGTCTGAACTATCGGATCGTCAATTTTAATAAATTCTTCTTTTGTGGAGATATAGAGAATTTTTCCTTCATGGTTTAAGGCAATCCTATCTGCAACATGAAAAGCTGAACAGAGATCGTGAGTGACAACGATGCTGGTAGCATGTAAATCTTTTTGTATTTTTACAATTAAATCATTGATTTGCATTGCTGTAATGGGATCTAAGCCAGTTGTTGGTTCATCGTAAAGCAAAATTTTAGGGTGGTAGACGATCAGCCGTGCAAGAGCAGCGCGTTTTCGCATACCTCCTGAAAGATCAGCAGGCATGAGCTCTTCAGTTCCCTCAAGACCAACCATTTTAAGGGCATCCTGTACCCGTCCTTTAATTTCTTGCTCAGAAAAACGTTGATGCTGTCTTAAATAGAAGGCAATATTTTCTCCGATGGTCATGGAATCAAAAAGGGCAGCTGCTTGAAAGAGCATGCCCATTTCTTTTAAGGTTTGATAGAGCTCGCTCTCCTTCAAACTTGTTAAGCAGATGGAATCTAAAAAAATGGTGCCTGAGTCAGGCTGCTCTATTCCCATAATCTGTTTCAGCAAGACGCTTTTCCCGGTACCTGATCGTCCTAAAATCACTAGAGTTTCACCTGTAGCAATTTCTAAGCTCAGCCCTTTTAAAACTTCTTTATTTCCATATTTTTTATAAAGATTTTGAATTTTTATCATGACACGCTCTCAAAACGTTCGACAAAAATAATATGAAAAATGTTGAGGCCGATGGTGAGGAGAAAATTGATAATCAAAATATAGGTGTAACAGATGACTACGCTATTTGTCGTGGCCTTGCCAACACCTGCGGCACCTCCACGCGTGTTGATACCTTTATAGCAAGAGATTGTACTGATTAAAAAGCCAAACACAAAGGCTTTGATGATGCCGGCCCAAATATCAAAAGAGGTGATATTGATGGGCATAGGATTAAAATATTCTTGCGAGCTCATGCCAAAAAAATAGACAGCGATGAGATAGCCACCATAGATACCCATAACAGCACTGAAGATCGTTAGCAAGGGAAGCATTGTGATGCCACCGATAATGCGCGGGGCAACAAGGTAGCTTAAAGGATTGACAGACATAGAGCGTAAAGCATCGATTTGTTCAGTAACGCGCATAGTGCCCAAAACAGCGGTCATAGAAGAGCCCACACGTCCTGTTACCATAAAAGCTGTCAAGACAGGACCAATTTCTGTAAGCATGCTTTTTCCAACCAACAAGCCTGTTGCACTAGCTAGACCTTTGTCTGCAAGTTGATAAAATGATTGGGCGGCAAGCACTAACCCCGTAGAAAATCCAGTAATAGCAACAACTGGAAGAGAGAGGACTCCGATATGATATAATTGATCTAATAAAAGCGACCATGAGGGAAAGCGTCTAAAACAGGCTTTGATCGTTTGTCCCATAAAAAAAGCCCAACGCCCAACTCCTGCAATGGCCTCAAATAGCGTATTCAGATAAAAGCCCATACCTCAAAGATAGTAGACGAGAGGCATGTATTTCTTAAACAGCTTCTAAGCTTTGAAAGGAAAAACTTTGATCGCGGAAGGATGCGGTGGGAGCTTATCAGAGAGAGGAGGCTGTGAAGTTATTGTCTCAATCCTCAATTTCCATTCTTTGATATTCTGTAAAAAAAAGTGCAAAAGTTGCTCGATTTCAGCAGATTGTATATCTGGATGGAAACGACGGTGAAGATAGAGTACATCCTCATCTGGCTTAACGGAAAGTGTTTCTTCTATAGAGGCATTACCTTTTAAGAGAGCTTCGTAAATATCAGCATGGTGGGTAATGGGAAGTGCCGCAATAGGGGATGAAACTAAAATTGTATTAGGAACCAGCTGGTCATCAAATTCAAAAAGAAGGGGAATACTGCCATCTTTCATGATAATCAGACAGGCGCCATGAGCATCCGGCGCTAGGGAAGAAAAATGCAGCACTTTCGCCAATTCAAGTAAAAAAGTTTCAAATGTCGAGCTCATAGTTTCAGTGACTCCCTTGTAAAGAATGAAATAGCTAACAAAAAGTCTCTTTCTAGAACGTAGATCACCTGTATAAACCAACTCAAACCTCTAGACTCTTTTAAATGACCTCCTTTAAAAGAACGTTGAGAGGCTTTATTACTGTCCTGAAGATTTATATTTTCTTTTACTTCAAGATGTTCAGGCCCTATAGGCGGCTTTTGTACGCGGCTCATTTTTTTTCTCCTCAGCACTTTGAGTACTTAGTGGGACAAACTCCTCCCAAAGCACGAGTAGTTTATTCCATTCACGTGCCACACTGATCAACCGATGCAGCCACTCCCAATTTTCCTGCGGAGAGGCTCCACAAGTTGTATAAGCATGCAGGCTTAAGGAAATTCCTGACTCATCGAAAGCTAGCTTGCAGCCACCTGTATTAATCCCTAAAAAATTACTTGTGGCCAACTCCTTGAGTTTTTCTTCTCGTATGGGATGTAACAAAAGTCCAAGAATCGCATGAAAATGCATGCTTCCTTCAAGCTTGCCTTTAGTAAGAACAATATGCAAAGTATCGATCACAAGTTCGACTTCCTCTTTTTCCATATCTTCTGCTGGTGGGGTGGAGCCTAATCTTTCACTGAAAAATGTCAAAGTTTCTTTAAAACTGTAATTTGTCATAGCTTCCTCATCGCAAATTGAGAAAGTTAAATCTTTCGATCTGTTGAGGATAGTCTCTTGCAAGCGCTTCAAAACTGTTGTCGATATTGCGTTTTAACTCGACTTTTTCAGTTTCTTCTTGAGAAGCGCGGAACTTTTCTACATTTAACAGATGTTCAGAAAACCTTTTTAAAAAATCGTCAAAATCGTCTGGTTCCAAATCTTGGCTACTCTCTATCCAAGCTTCCATGTATTTAAAGCGTTCTTCAGATTTTAAATGTTCCATGATTCTTGAAGCACTTCTCAAAGTCGCAGCTGCGATCAAATCTTTGCCACTTTTTTGTGTATCCAGGACAAAATCTATAGCCTCTTTGATGCGATCAGGAGTGGTCCCTGTGCGCAACATTTCCATTAAATAGACATGACCAGGTTCAGTGAATGAAAATTTCAACACAATCCCTTTATCTTCATCAGATTTTTGGCTGATATGCTCTTTAAAGGGTTTCGACTTTTCAGCCTCTGAGATAAAGGCTTCATGGCGATCCACTGTTTGAACATAATCAGAGTATTCAGTAGTGAGTTGCATTAAAAATGTGTTGAAATATTCAAATTCATTAACAAGCCCTAAAGTGCCAAACAGTGTTTGGGTTTTATGAAAATTAGTAGAAATTCTATCCACTTCATGAGGATTTTCTTGCATGGCCTCAATGACATTTTCCACCACTCGACCAAAAACTTTTTGACCTCTTTCACTGTGTGCAGCACCCATGAAATAAGACACTGGATGTTTGTGGATAAAAGATTCAAAATACTGAATCTCTTCTAAGCGAGCTTGCTTCAACTTTGGAGCAAGGAACGTTTCAAAAGTTTGGGTAGCGCCTTCATATTTTTGACTTGAGGCTTTCTGTGTAAAAAGTTTCTGAAGTTCTTGCACATAATTATTTTTCACACTTTTATTGATGTAATGTGCCTCGATTCGGCCTAGAAAAAAAACACCTTTATATCTTTGGCTCTGTTTAGCTTGGATTTTGGAAAGTAAACTGCCATTAGATTCTGTTTGCGACCCTCTATCACTGGATGGCAAAGATTCTGGTTCTTTTCCTGGAGGGATGCCTCCAGCTTGACCTGTTCCTCTTACAGACATAAACACCCCCTAGCAGCTATATGTTATTATCATGCTTTAAGTCCGCTTGGGTCAATGGTTTTTTAAATAAATTATGATTATATTTATGAGAAGAGAGAAGTGCAGCTTTTTTTGATTGTCAAGTTTATGTTAATGATTTTCGGGAATTCTTGATTATATTATCCTTTTTTTTCAGAAATAGTTAAAAGAGGGCGCTCCATGAAGTATTGTGAAAAGATTTATCAGACACAGAGATGGAAAACAAGAGAAGTCATGGTTGGTACTGTGGGTATAGGGGGTATAAACCCGGTGCGCATTCAATCGATGACGACATCTGATACTCGTAATGTCGAGGCAACTGTAGAACAAATCATGAGACTCGCAGATGCAGGATGTGAAATTGCGCGTGTCACAGTTCAAGGAAAAAAAGAAGCTGAAGCCTGTGAAGGGATCAAAGAGGGGCTCATCAAAAAAGGTTATACCATTCCTTTAGTAGCAGATATTCATTTTTATCCGCCTGCTGCCATGCTAGTTGTTGAATTTGCTGACAAAGTGCGCGTGAATCCTGGAAACTTTGTAGACAAGCGCGCTTCTTTTAAAACAATCGTTTATGATGAGGCAGGCTATGCAGAAGAACTTGATCGTCTAGAGGAAAAGTTTGCTCCTTTAGTGGAAAAATGTAAGCGGTTAAAAAAAGCTCTTCGTATCGGAACAAATCATGGCTCTTTATCCGATCGCATTATGAATAGATACGGAGATAGTCCACGAGGAATGGTTGAGTCAGCGCTTGAATTTACACGCGTCTGCCGTAAAATGGACTTTCACGACCTCATTTTTTCCATGAAGGCGAGTAACACCACAGTCATGATTGAAGCCTATCGGCTTTTGGTTGCGGAGATGATGAAACAAGGGTGGAACTATCCTCTACATTTAGGTGTCACTGAAGCTGGGGAAGGGGAAGATGGTAGAGTGAAATCCTCTATTGGTATGGGCTCGCTTCTATTGGATGGCCTAGGCGATACGATTCGCATTTCGCTTACAGAAGATCCCTGGTGTGAGATCGATCCCTGTTTGCGATTGGTGCGCTTTGCTAAAAGTTATGAAAAGAAGGGAATAGCTGCTTTTGAAGAAGTACATCGCACGCCTGGTACATTTTTGCGACGCATTGTCAATAGCGCACAGCCCCTACACAGAGATGGTTCTGTAGTTGTAGAAGTTTCAAACGAAGAAATAGCTTCTGAATCTTTCTTTGCAGATCTTGGGTGTAAAATACAGTTAGGACGTCCAGAAAAGACGCAAGGTTCTGTGGATGCTGTGATTGCGACTACACCTCATCAGAAGCTCACAAAATTACAAGAAGCAGGTATTGGTGTGATCTTCAATCCCTACATCATCACAGAGGATGAAGCGCAATGGGAGAATATCCTCAAAGATCAGCCTGAAATGATTTTCTTTGCTCCTACGCATACCTATTTACACACAGCGCGAAAATTTTTTGAGTGGCTTAAAAATCATCAGCTTAAAATTCCAGTCCTTTTGAAGTTTACTTACAACTGTTCAGAACAAGACATGGTCATCCATGCTTCTGCTGAAATGGGTTCACTCTTATGTGATGGGCTTGGTGAGGGAGTGTGTTTGAAGGCCCCTATTTCTTTAGCTTCAAGGCGCTCTTTGTGCTTTGCGATTTTACAAGGTGCGAGGATGCGTTCTTCGAAGACCGAGTTTATTTCCTGTCCAGGTTGTGGCAGAACACTCTTTGATTTGCAAAAAGTAGCTGCTAAAATTCGCGAACGCACGGCCCATTTGCCAGGGGTCAAAATTGCCATCATGGGATGCATTGTCAATGGTCCAGGAGAAATGGCGGATGCTGATTTTGGTTATGTGGGTTCTCTTCCTGGGCATATCGATCTTTATGTGGGTAAAGAGCGTGTAGAGAAAAATATTCCTATGGCAGAAGCAGATGATAGACTAATCGCCCTGATCAAACAGCATGGTCGCTGGATTGAGCCTGAAGTTGCCTGCGTGTAAATAAGTGTTTGAAGTTTTTTTTATTAATTTTTTCGAGGTACATAAATGTCTAGTGTGAGTAGTGTCAAATTGGACCAGAGAATCGAACGGACTGCAGACCAAATAGCCCACCTTCAGAGAGGGATTAATGAAAATCAGGCGGTTCTCACACAGATTCAGCGAGGGATCATCGAAAATGAGACGCTTTATTTACATATTGCCCAAGCCACAAATGAGCTTGAAGAAAGAAACTGTATAATACAGCAGGACATTGAGCAAACAAAAGCAGAAATAAAGAAGTTCAATGCTTCGCTGAATAATAAACGTGCAATTGATAAAGTGGTGTGTGAAATTTTTGGAACTATCTTACTCGCATTGATTGCAACAGGAATTGTCTTTGCAGTTATCAGCATGGTTTAATAATTTTTAATTCTGATTAATCTCGAGCCTTCACATAGGTCGAAATGTAACAACGCTATCGACTATAAATTTTAAAAAAATATTTTCTGCACGCAAGATATGCTCATACTTCTAAAATTTTAACTACGTAAATATTTAATTTGTTTTTTTAAATGAAAAGATAAGTTATTATGGCTCTACAAAATAAAAATGTATCAGGAAAAAATGTCTTTTAAAAATCTCGGTCTTCAGCAGGAAATCATTCAAGCCATCGAAGAAAAAGGCTACAAAGAAGCTACACCTATCCAAGCCCAAGCAATCCCACTGATTATTAAGAGACATGATATTTTAGCGAGTGCGCAGACTGGCACTGGTAAAACTGCAGGCTTTACCCTACCTCTGTTACAAGTGTTGATGAATACCAGAAAAAATGGACATAGTCACGTCGTACGTGCGCTTATCTTAACTCCAACACGAGAGCTTGCTGCGCAAGTGGGTGACAATGTTAGAACTTATGGAAGGCACCTTCCACTTAAAACTCAGGTGATTTTTGGTGGTGTCAGTATCTTTGACCAGATCAAGAGGCTGCGAAAAGGAGTGGATGTCCTCATCGCAACGCCAGGAAGGCTTTTAGACCTCGTATCACAGCAAGCTGTAGATCTTTCCCAAGTAGAGATTTTAGTCCTCGATGAAGCAGATCGGATGTTGGACATGGGCTTTATCCACGACATTAAGAAAATCGTTAATCTCATGCCAGCTAAAAGACAAAATTTGCTATTTTCAGCTACCTTCAATGAAGCAGTTAAGAAGCTTGCTGCCAGCATTTTAAAAAATGCCCAAACAATTGAAGTCGCCAAACAAAATGCCCCTACAGAACTTGTCTCGCATATGGTTTATCCTGTCGACAACAAGCGTAAAAGAGAACTACTCTCATTTTTAATCACTACAAATAAGTGGGAACAAGTTTTGGTCTTTACCCGCACTAAACATGGGGCAAATAGATTAGCTGAACAGCTCACGATGGATGGAATTATCGCTGATGCCTTTCATGGCAATAAAAGTCAAGCAGCTCGAGCTAAAGCGCTTGCTGCTTTCAAATCTGGCAGGCTTAGGGTCCTTGTTGCGACCGATATTGCCGCCCGTGGTCTCGATATCGATAAGTTGTCCTACGTAGTGAATTTTGAACTTCCGACAGTCCCAGAAGATTATGTCCATCGCATTGGCCGTACCGGTCGTGCCGGGAACGAAGGGTGGGCTTGCTCACTCGTCTGTGTCAATGAACATAAACTCTTGGCCGGCATTGAAAAACTTCTCAAACAGAAAATTGAACAAAAACTGGAGCCGGGTTTTGATGTCGATCCTAATATTCGAGCCGAACCGATCCGAAATATGAGGAGTGCACTCCCTGTAGGTCGTAGACAAGCGCAAGGCCCTAAGCCACAAAGCAATTACTCTCCTCGCAGACACAATTCCTCTCGTCCTAAGACATCAACAAAGCCTAGATTTGGACATAAATCCAAATCTAAATAACTTGTGTCAAAGGAATTAAATTTTTTAATTTTTCCAGAAAAGGCTGTACGCTAAGATAGCTAGAAGAAATAGGCTAAGCAGTAAGAATTTAAAATCTTGCATTCTCAAGTAGTACCAAGCTACCAGGGCGATACGTAACAGTTGTGCCAGAATGAGGATTAAGATTCCCAACATGATCAAGTTCAACGGAGAAAAGCTTAAAGCATCCTGCCATATCTTAAGTGAGCTTTTCTCTGGCGGCTCTTTGACAAAGGTTTCGTAATGCATGCTTTCCATGCCTTGATCGATGAGAAAGTAGACACCGCCAATGACTGTGACCACAAGGGAAAGCATGAGAGCGATCATAAAAATAGTGCCCATAAGGAGCATGAGGCGTTCTTTTATGAATCTATCCATTTATATCCCTCCAGTCACTCCTTGATAGATCATTTCAACAGCCACTGCAAAAATGACGAGAGCGAAAATGGTGCGAAGGGTCGGCGTTTTTGTTTTTTTCAGAATTTTAGCTCCTGTATATGCTCCAAAAAGGACGCCAATCACAACAGGAAAGATCAGTGCGGGATTAATGTAGCCCCGAGCTAAGTAAATGCCGCTACCTGCCGTTGCTGTAATGCCGATCATGAAGTTACTGGTGGTGGTCGAGACTTTGTAGGGGATCCGCATAGCACGGTCCATGGCTAACACTTTTAAAGCGCCAGAGCCAATGCCAAGCAAGCCAGAAAGCAGTCCTGCAATAAGGAGAAGAAAAAATCCAAGTGGTACATGTTGAACATAATAGGGTTTGTTTCCTTCTTGAGTTGGATATTCTCCATTCATCTTGAAAAATGTGGCCCAGGGATGTTGTTTTGTGCCTGTTGGGATGCTTTTATGTCCTTTTAAAGAAAAAAATGCAGAAAAAATGAGAACAACGCCCAAGATTACGGCAATCAATGAAATGGGAAGATAAGAGACCAAGTAGGCACCTACAAGTGCGCCTACGACAGCTCCACATTCCAGGAAAACTCCAATGTTTAAATTGGTATACCCTTCCCTTAAATAGGCCATAGAAGAACCACTTGATGTGGCGATCACAGCAATCAGAGAGGCTCCCATAGCATAATGAATGTTGACATTGAAAAGCAAAACGAGCGCAGGGATAATCACTACTCCTCCCCCCAGTCCAGTCAAAGCACCCAAGATGCCTGCACAGTAGGAAACTACACAAACCAATAAGGAAAATAGGCTAACGGTCAATTTTTCAACTTATTCTGCTATAAATGTGTTCGTGTTCTTGTAGTCCTTTTTGCTAAAGAACGTTTTCTAGGGCTTCTTTTCATTACCTTTTTTTTCGTCGCTAAAGGAGGTTTCCTAGTCCCTTTTGAGGCAGCAGCTTTTTTTGCTGTTAAAGAACGCCTGCTTGGCCCTTTTGTAGCCACAGCCTTTTTCGCTGCCAATGTTCTTTGGCTTGCACTTTTACGCTTTGCTGCTGATCGCGTCTGCCGAGATAGTGCTGTTTTAGAAGCTGCTTCGCGTGGCTCTTTTTTGAGCGCTTTTTTGCGAGCGGCGGAACGCATTTTTGAGATAGGCTCTTTTTTCTGTCCTTTTTCATAGGCAGATTGCGCGTTTTTACGGCTTTTTTCTGAGACTTTACCTTTCTTAGGAGGCTTCAAATCTATACCTGCTCTGCGTGCTTTGGAAAGTCCTATAGCAACTGCCTGCTTTGAAGAGCGTGCTCCATGTTTGCCTTCGCGAATATGATGCATTTCTTCACGGATGAATTCACCAGCCTGTGTACTTGGTGCTTTTCCTTCTTTTTTTGCTTTTGAAGCTTTTTTTAGAGTCTTTTTTTCTGGCATAATACACCTCTTTTTTATGAGGCTTATTATAACTTATAAATTTTTTTTATTAAAAAGTATTATGTTAATATTTATAACATTTCAGGTTTAAACAATTTGCGATATTTTGCCACAGTTGGGCCTGCAATCATAAAAAGACCATCACCTCTATAGTGAATAGTGGTTGGAAATTTTGGAGAAGTGGCCACATGGGCTTTAGTGACTTCAAAAATGAAAAGGCTATATTTGTTGATGAGACTGGAATCAACTAGCTTGCATTCAAAATTCGCGTAACATTCTTGAATCAAAGGAGCTTTGACTTTTTCTCCTTGAATAGCCGTAAGTTTAAATGCTTTGAATTTATCCACTTCGCGACCTGAACAGTTACCGATGTGCACGACGGTTGTAGCTATATCTTCTGTGGGGACATTGATGACGCATTCTTTGCTTTTTTTGATCATCTCAAAACTATGGTTTGCTGTCCAAATATAGCATCCAATAAGAGAGGGTTGAAATTCCATAATCATATGCCATCCCATAGTCATGATATTAGTTGCACCTTTCCAAGCTGAACTCACGAGAACAATTGGTCCCGGTTCCAAAAACCTTCGAACATTAGAGACGTCGAAATCTTTCTTTTTATATTTTTGCATGGCACCTTATCATTACGAATTTTCGATCTTCATCACATTAAATGGAATTTTTGTCGCGGACAACCAGTAGTAATGGCTGAGGTCATGAACAGGGAGAGAGTATGCAAGCAGCAAGCAAAATGGAGAAAAAACGTTGTTTTGGAAATGAACCTGGAAAGGAATTTTATGCACTTTATCATGATAAGGAATGGGGTGTTCCGTCGCATGATGATATCCATCTGTTTGAAATGTTAATCTTGGAAGGAGCGCAGGCCGGATTGAGTTGGGAGATAATTTTGAAAAAACGAGAGGGCTACCGAAAAGCATTCCATGATTTTGATCCAACAAAAGTAGCACATATGAAAGATGCTGAGTTGGAAGCTTTATGTAACAATCCGGAAATTATACGTAATCGCTTAAAAATTTTTAGCGCGCGACAAAATGCACGTGTTTTTTTAAGTATCCAGAAAGAATTTGGTTCTTTTGACCGCTACTTATGGTCTTTTGTAAATGATCAGCCTATTGTAAACCAAAGAAAAAGTTTAAAGGATATACCCGCGACAACTTCTGAAAGCGATGCTCTCTCCAAAGACTTAAAAAAAAGAGGCATGAACTTTGTGGGTTCTACGATTATCTATTCTTTCATGCAAGCGGTTGGTCTGTTCAATGATCACTTAAAGGATTGCTGGTGTAACAGCCAGTAGCAACGATTCAAATCTGTGAAATTTTATTGGAGTGAATGAAGTGTTTGTATAAATTCTTTTTTTTTGAATGGTTCCGGTCTTTATGAAAAAAATTTTTTCAGTTCTATTTTTTCTTTTTGCGCACGCACTCCATGCACTTCCTGTAGGAAATCCTGCAGAGATTAAGCTTGCGCCCTGCACATCAGAATGTCCCTCCTTTTTAAGCTGTAGCGTAGGTTTTTATGGTGACTATGTGTTTAATCGTCATTTACAAACTGTGCGTGGAAAAGTGATCGATACAACAAAACTTTTTACAAATGCTGGCTATGTGGCAGTGAATTTTTTTGACCGCTGGACCATCTTTTCTACTTTGGGCGTCACTAATCTCAGCCTCAATACCAGTCTAGGTGCTTTTAACGCTATTGATCCTCATCCACTTTTTGAGATTGAGACAGAATCGGCTTTTTCCTATAGCATTGGAGGAAGAGGGGCTCTTTTTTGTTATAAAAAATTTTGGTTTGGTCTATCTGGACGCTATTTTTCGACAGAACCTAATGTCAAACGCTTCTATATTGCTTCGGGAGCTGTGAGTTATCCAGGTGATGCTGTAAGGACACACTATAGTGAATGGCAAGTAGCCGGAGGAGTTAGTTACCGCTACAATGAATACTTTATCCCTTATGCGGCCGTCAAATATGCGCATGCCTTTTGGAAATTAAATAATGGGAATCTTTTTATTATCGAAGACAATACGAATACCCATCTTTTTAACATGAAGAATCATAAACATTGGGGATATGCCATTGGCCTCACACTTTGCCCCTTATGCAGTGACGTGTTAGCTGTGATAGCTGAGGCTCGCTTTGGAGATGAAAAAGCTTTCCATATCAATGTATTGACGCTATTTTAAATGTAATGAGCCTGAGCTTGTTATTTTTGCCAAAAAGCTTATAGGGTGTTTGCAAAGTGCTAACGGCTTAGATTCGGCTGCTTTCTTCAGCTTTCTCTTTGCCCATAGCCTTTGGCTATGAGCTGCATCGAAATCTTAGAAATCAGCTGACCTGCACGAACAATCAAACCAGTCCTACATATTATAAGACTACCGGTTTGAAACATCTTGTCCATGAGGATCATACTTCATTTCAATTTTTCTTTTACCGGTCATATACTCCAGAGTTGAATAACCTGTTTTTCTAAAACCAATCTTTCTATAAATGGCAGCTGCAGAGACATTCTCCTCTAGGACATCGCAATAAATTAAACTGTAGTTTTTTTCTTGGATTATTTTTTCCAGATGTTCTTTAAATTTTTCTGTCATTCCTAATTTTACTGCTGAGGCTTTGCGCGCTAGGCTATGAATAAAGAGCTCTTTACCATTCACTTCATCATCTTGTTCTTCAAGAAATAGACTTCCCAAAATTTCCCCTTGACTGCTGATGGTGAAACACCTATGAGACCCTATATGAGTTATAGTATAATCATCTTCACATGCATCAAAGGCTTCTTTGAGGATAGCTTCAATACTGGCTATTTGTTGTCTCACCTGTGGTGAAAATAAATAGGGATGTTCTTTGATTTCTTCAACAACAAGCTCTATTTTTTCACCTTTCAAACGCTTAAATTCAGTAGAACAATCGATGTGCATCTGGTGTTGCCCATCTTCTCTGTACATGACTCGACCATGTATTTCATTAAGAAACTCATTCCAGTGATTTTTCAGGTTAGCATCTTTTAAAACATTTTCAGAAACAGTTGCTAGACAGTAATAAAAGGAATAGTATTCCAACTTAGATTTATACGGTTTTGATAAGAAATTTCTTATATTATTACAGTGCTGTTTGAGCCGATCAGATTTGATTGCAGTTTGTACTTTTTCTAGAGATTGCGAGACCTTTGCATCAAATGATTCTGGTTCAGTAATTTCTTTCGCAGGTTCTGGTTTTGTAGTGTGATTAATAGGGTGGGGCTTTTTATGAAATATCCTCAATACAATGATACTCACCAAGGCTATGACTGTTCCACTTACAATTATAACAATTTTTTGAAGAACATTCAGAGATCCAAGTGGAGCAAATAAATGGCTTGAATGTGTCAAAGAAGTAAAACCTGAGATCGCATAGGCTGCTGCCAGTATACCTAAGGCAAACGCCGTAATCGCTAGAGTAGTAGCTCCCCATTTTATAGGGGAGGAATATAATTTATTTGATGATAATAAATTATTTTGGCAGGACCTTAAATACATAATATTACCTTTTTTAATAAATAGTATAATTATTTTTTATTAAGGTTTTATTAATTTTGATACAGAAAGTCCAAAGACAGAATTTGAAAGCATGCTTAACAAATGAAATATTTAAATGAATTTAAATAATGAGTTTTAAGCTAAGCAACATTAACACGACTCCCATTACTCTATCGATGTAGGTCCGAAAACTTCCAATACGCGACATAATAAGATTCCCGGTAATCAAATAGGATAAAAAGAGAAACCAGCCCAAAGTGATGGACCAGTTAATGCAGGCAAAACTAATTTTAAGGGACAATGGAGTATCCGCTGCAATAAATTGCGAAAAGAAGCTGATAAAAAAAAGAGCACATTTTGGGTTCAGCAGATTAGTTAAAAAACCTTGTTTCAAAGCGTTGAAAGGTAGAAGGAAATTGACATTTCCAGCATAACAAAAATCTATCGATTGCTGTTTTTTAAAAGAAGAAACAAATCCTTTGCAGCCTATATAAAACAAATATCCTGCACCTGCGTATTTTAAAAGTAGATAGACTAGCGAGCCTTCTTTGATAAGCATTCCAATTCCAATTACTGAGTAAGAAAGATGGATTAAAAGGGCTAGCGATACACCGAGTGCAGTAAGAAATCCTGTTTTACGTGAATAAGAAAGGCTATTTTTGACGACGATAAAAAAATCAGGGCCAGGACTGATTGCAGCTAAGAGGGAAACGCACGCTATAGTCAATAAACTCGTGATCATTTCCATATTTTTACCTTTGTCTGAGATTTCCTATTTTTAACGAGCTCAAAAACAATTATAAGTACTTTTTCGAATTATAGTCGATTAAGTTTGAAATGATACATTTTCACCATGTCAAAGCTCTCGGGCTTGATCGATCAATCGCGAGGCTTTCACGTAGGTCAAAATTATCACTTAAAATTTGATCGACTATCATTGTAAAGTATATAAATTAAAATTATCAGGATTAAATTTATATGTTTTCCAGTCAATGGCAGTCATACGAATCAGATGAATAAAACTATCAGAAAATTTTATATTTTTTGAAGTCGTTAACGGCGATAACAATTTCTTATGTAATGATAAAAGTGATAGCCTCGTGTGAATACATTAGAAATAAAATTTCTGAATGGAAATAGTTCTATGATGCCACGAAAAATGGATGTTGTCAGGTAAATGAGAGAGCTGGCTGATACATCCTTTTTGACTACTACACGACACATCGGACAGGTAATATCCTGTTTGTTGGTTTTAAAGGTTGCTATCCATACATCTATACATTCTTTATGAAAAACATGCTTGCATTTAAGCATGGTAAGCACCACGGCTGGTGGTGTGAACAATTCGGGCTTAATAAGATCAAAACAAATCGCACACTCTTCAACAGGCGTAGACATAGTCGATTCTCCTTAAATAAATATATATAGCAGAATAGGTTGAAAAAATGATCATTTCAAACTTAATCGACTTACCACAAACTCTAGGAAACTAGCCAAAATAGTTACCATATTTCTAAGTGTGTGTTCACAAACTCAAAAATTGAGTTCAATAAATTACTCAATTTTTGAGTTTGTGAACACACACTAAGACAACCGTTTTTTCTTACCTAACACTTATTTTTTGTCTTTTTCATGATCAATAAGCCATTTTTTCCGCACAACCCCACCTCCATAACCACTTAGGCTTCCATCCGTATTAATTACGCGATGACAAGGAATGATAATTGCTAATTGATTCGCGCCATTGGCTCTAGCTACTGCTCGATAGGAGGATGGTCGACCGATCGCTTGCGCTATGTCTGAATAAGAGCGAGTTTCTCCAAATGGAATTTTGATCAATTCTTCCCACACTCTTATTTGAAAAGAGGATCCTAGTAAAAAAAGAGGGGTGTTGAATTGCTTTAACTTTCCTTCAAAATATTGATTGAGTTCTTTTTCGATAGAGCGAATAGGTCGGGTAGAACCAGGAATAATTGCTGCGTGTGTTTTTTGTCTTAAGCGTTCCACTTCACGCTCTAATCCACGACGATCTACAAATTCCAGCAGATAAAGAGCTTCTTCATTAGCAATCGCTAACATGGATCCGAGCGGAGTATTTAGCCAGGAGGCTTTTAGAATATGTTCGGCCTTAAGTTTGGTAGGTGCTGCTCCCATTATGCGGGAAAAAGCGTCCCGAAACCCACTACTTGATTCATAGCCAGTAGAAAGCTGTGCATCGATGACTGAGCTTCCTTCTCTGATTTGTTTCATGGCAATTCCCATGCGGCGTGCTCGTGCATATTCAACGAAGGTCATCCCAAACCGCTTTTTGAATTGACGTCTTGCAGTTGAGACATCAATGGATAATTCACGAAAATCACGATTTTTCCATCTTTTTTCAGGATTTTTTTCGACGGCTTCTACAAGGATTTGAATAAGATTTGAAGCTTGGTTGGCAGGAAATAGGGGATGACATCTCTTACAAGGACGAAAAGAGGCTAGAAGTGCTTCTTTTGCAGAGGTAAAGAATTCACAATTTTCAAATTTTGGCTTTCTTGCTGAGCAAGTAGGACGGCAGAAAACTCCCGTCGTTTTAATTCCGACAAAGAAAATTCCCTCGTACTCACTATTTTTATCAAGCAATGCCTGGTAATATTCTTTTTTCTTTTGGGAAGTCATCATATTTGCCTCAAAGGAATGTTAAATGATGCTCAATTATAGCAATTTTGGCAAAACGTCATCGCCGAAATTGAGGCAGTGATTTTTTTGACTTGTGAGATGTGTAAAATTTTTACTTAAAACCATGGTTTAGGCGGAGAGCGCATTTTGCAAAAAAATAAACTTGACACCAAGCAGCAGTTCTTCATATGAAGGGGGTTAATATTGACCAATACGCGAAGTCATCACAATGAAAAAAGAAAAAAGCACAGTAAAATTAGCAACCCCCAGTGATCTCAAAGATAAAGGGCGGCAAGAAATTGCAGACGTTATCAATCCTTTAGTAGCTGATGCCTTTGCCTTGTATGTCAAAACAAAAAATTTTCACTGGCATCTCTCGGGTAGCCACTTTCGAGACTATCATCTTTTATTTGATGAACAAGCAGAGCAAATTTTTGCAACGATTGATGTTTTGGCAGAAAGGGTGCGCAAATTGGGCAAGACAACTATCCGTTCTATTGATCACATTAGCTGTTTACAAAATGTTAAGGATAGCGAGGAAGCATTTGTAGAGCCTGAGCAGATGCTTCAAATTTTGATGCACGACAATCAAAAGTATGCGGAACGGATGCGTGCAGCTCATGAAGTCTGTGCCAAGCATAATGATGTTGCAACGACAAGTATTTTAGAAGTATTCATTGATGAGACTGAAAGAAGAATCTGGTTTCTTTTCGAAACAGGGACTTCTCATAGAAGATAGATTCTTTCATGACTAGTTGGCGGGTAAGTATAAAATATATAGGATCTAAAACTATGAACTTGTCCAAGAAGAGCGAATTGAAATGCAGGGCAAAAAGGTAATAGATTTTCGATAGATTTGCTCATCCCTTTTTTCTTTAAAAACAAACTCTTTATTCCAAAAATCCTTACAAAAAAATGCAAAGCTCGGAATAAAAATTAACGAACCGAGTGCTACGGATAAATAAGATATTCTATTACTAATACTATAAATAGGATTAATATTATTTAGACATATAATACCTATTATTATTAATGCAATAGATATTGTTAAGGCAGGCAAAAAGATCAAGCATTTTTTCTTAAGCGATGAACCTTCTACCTCTTGGGCATTTGAGGTCCAGCATCCACATCCAGATATGTTTTCAATAACCCCAATTTTCGAATTTTGATTTTTAACTACAGTTCCAGAAATCATGACATGAGCAGTCGTTTTAGTAGCAGGACTCGTGTACATAATTACGATGGGGCAGTTGTGTTGGCTAGAATTTGTTGTAGGATAATGTACCTTTAGACGAAATGGCAGTCAAGATGCAAGCTATAAACGCCAGAAAAGGAGGATGGGAAGAAGGTCTTCCTCCCATACGACCTGCATGTAAGAGTCGATAAAAAAGAAGAGCAAATGAAATGTATCCGTCGATTGTCGGTTAAACCGAGATATCAATTCATTGTCTTTTTGTATTTAAATAAATATTATGAGGGCAATTTTATTGTTCGCTATGGTCGTTTGCAACCGAAAAATTTTTTGATCACACAATTCAGACATGCCCAATTATTTTTTTGATTCTAATCGAGTACGCTATGAAATGGCAAAGAATAGAGGAGGCGGATTCTACAACTGGCTATTTTTTCCAGGAGGACCTGGGGCTGATTCCCGCTATTTACATAGCTTGATTGATATTCTTGAATTGCCTGGGAATGTTTGGCTGATAGATTTACCAGGGAACGGAGATAATACAAAAGTCATCCCTCAAGATTACGACTTTAATCAATGGATTGAACTTTTTTTACCCTGCGTTCAAAAATTTGAAAATCCTGTGTTAGTAGGACATTCGTTTGGTGGCATGTTTCCACTTTTATTTCCTGAGCTTGAACAGTGTTTAAAAGGATTTATCATTCTCAATGCAGCCCCCTCTCTTTGGCTAGAAGAAGCTGTTGCTTATTCGAGGCAATTTAAGCTGCCTGATCTCACTCATGAAATGCAAGCGTTCACCCAAAATCCCAATGAGATTACTTTCAAATTGGCTTTAGATGCTTGCATGCCTTACTATTTTCCTTCTTCAACATTGGAGAAAGGAAGAGCATTATTATCTCAAATTCCCTTTCAATACCAACCTGCTGTGTGGTGGCAACGCAAAGCAATCGAGCTTAACTTTTCTGCGAAGTGGGTGCCACAGCATGTGTCTACTCTCATTGTTGGTGGAACTTATGATTGCATCGCTCCCTTCACTTTATTCCAAAAAGATAAACGTTTTTCACGTCCCAATATTCAATTATCAAACATTGAAGAGGGAGGTCACTGTGGTTGGGTGGAAAATCCAGAGGCAATGCGCAACCTATTTAAAAACTTTTGCTCTTTAATTTTGCGTTAGGGGATACAATGAATTGGATTGTTAGGTTTTTCATGCCGCTTATAGCTTGTTGTTTGATGGGAGCAACTCATTATGGTCCAGCATATGATACTCGGCCCCGTTACGCTTTGGATGCTTTTGCAAAAGAGCTAGCAAGAGAGTATCAGTTAGAATTCTTAAACAGTGGTTTAGGTGCCCTTGCCGATGCAGAACAGGGAATTTGGGCACTCAGCCTAGTCTCTCGACAAGAAATAACTCTTGAGCAGGGACGTCAATTGGCAACAGCCATTGCTCATAAACTTTTAGATAAAGTTTTCACAGACCCATTATTCGCACAATATTGTCAAAAAAGAAATCGTTTTCATAAAGATGAACTTAAAAGAGAATATGTAGCATTTCGTCTTGCATTTTGGGATAAAAAGACCAACCGCCCTCATTACCCCTTTTTAGCCCAGATTAGGCTTGCTGATGGAAATCTTTACTACCACTATGCGGATCCTGAAACGCAGGCTTTGCAAGCACCTATTGTCGAGATTTTAGACTCTTGCAGCGATTTAGGAAGTAGTGCTACTTGATGCTCATTTTCTGGAGAAAATTCTAAGAAGGAGCATCAGGTAAGAAGCCGCTGACTTGCATCTTCCACATTTTGGCGTAATGCCTCTCTCTACTTAACAAATCAGCATGGGCACCTGCTTCCACAATCTGACCCTTATCAAAGACTAATATGCGATCCATACGCGATAGTGTTGAAAGACGATGAGCAATCACAATAGTGGTACGATTTTTCATAAGCTTTTCTAGGCTATCTTGAATATATTTTTCCGTCATAGAGTCCAGAGATGAGGTTGCCTCATCCAAAATCAGAATGGGAGTATCCATTAAAATCGCTCGAGCGATGGCAATTCTCTGTTTTTCTCCTCCAGAGAGTTTTGTTCCTCTTTCTCCTACTTTTGCTTCATATCCATTAGGGATATTTCGAATGAATTCATCACAATGGGCTAATTTTGCCGCATGAATAATCTCACTCTCTGTTGCCTGTGGGTTGCCATAGGATATATTCTCTAGCAAGGTTCTATGAAATAGGACAGGATCTTGAGGAATCAATGCAATCTGACGTCGCAAAGATTCTAGAGTGACGCCCGCAATCTCTTGATTATCGATGAGAATTTTTCCATGGCAAAGAGGAAAGAAACGCAAAATCAAGCTGATAAAGGTGGATTTACCTGAACCGGTGTAGCCGACAAGCCCGACTTTTTCTCCTCCGTGGATGTGAACATGTTTGTTCTCAAATAGCTTCTTTTCTCCATAATGGAAAGAGACGTTGTCAAAGACAATTTCACCCGATGAAATCCTTAATGCTTTTGCACTAGGTTTATCCCCCATATCTTGAGGTTCAAGCATGACGGAATAAGCTTGTTTAATAGTTCCAAGAGATTGAAAGAGAGTGGGAAACGCGGTGCCAACCATCCACATAATAGCTCCAATACTCCACGTTGTCGTAAAAACCTGAGCAGCTTGGCCTGTCGTGATTTGATCATGGAGCCAAAGATAAAGAAGGGAGCCGAGCATGCCAAAGATCACCCCGAAAATGAAAAAAAGAGAGGTGACACACCGCATCTTTTCGACATAGCTTTTAGCTCGAATGTTTGTTTTTATTTCTTCATTTTGGAAAGGATTAATCGCAATTTTTTCAAAATTAAAGCGATAAAAAAGATTCACTGCAAAGTTATTTGTAAAACTGTCGACAATCTTTCCGAGTAGAGTACTGCGAGCCTCTCCATGTTGATGTTCATAAAGATCACAAGAGCGGGTAAATTTCAGACATATCCCCACATGAATAGTAATCCATATAAGTAGGATCCACGAAAAGAGCGGATTTACAAACCAAAGAAAAACCGCACCCAAGATAGAGGCTGTGATTGCTGGAATGATTGGAAAGAACAATTGCTGGATCATCGATTCTATTTGCGTTGTCATATCTGTCATCTTGTTCGCAAGACTGCCAGAAAACCGTTCATTGAAATAATGTGGAGAGTGGTGTTGGATATGATTAAACATCGCCATACGCATATCGGCTTGAAGCCTTGGCACTGCTGTTGCCATTAAAAATCCCATTGTTCGAGATGCCGTTTCAACAGCGATCACTAAACATAAACCACCAATGATTGGACTCTTTAATGCTTCCCATGCTGCCATTCGATTTCCCTCATATGTGGAGAAAATATCAATGACTACATGCAAAATGTATGGCCAAAGTAGAACATCAAGAGGCCATGTGAAGGCATCGAGGAAGAGGACCAGAATAAAAACCCATTTTTGATGTCGCATGAACTGCCATGCAAAACCAATCAGCTCTTTATAAGAAACCATTTTAGCCTCTGGTCTTTATTAGAATTCAATTTCGGTTTCGAATAGAGCAATCAGTACCCTTTTTGTTTTGCATACATTTTATTCATGAAAGATCTCTCATGTATACGAAATGGCCATTTTCTATATATGAGAAGTCCATCATAGATAATTGTCATTTGCGTTTTTTAAAATTTTCAATGAGTGTAGATTAAGTGTATGCAAAAATCGAGGGATTTGTAGGATAGTAGCCTGAATGCTTATGATAAATCGACAGGCTGTCCCATGTACTTGCCCTTTGAATCTTGAGTTATGCGCGCGCATGTAGTTTGAAGATCATGGGTAAATAATAAACGCCCGTTTTCTTTGATGAGTTTTTTTAATAATCGTTCTTTTTTATCCACGAGAAGCTCTGGAAACCGATCATATCCCATTGTGACAGGCAGATGGATCCATGGAAGACCGGGTATTAAATCGGAAGCATAGACTAATAGTCCCGATGGCAATTCTAAAAGATAGCATCATACCGAGTGTGTGCCCATTTGAAAAATCAAAAGTAAGTCCAAAATTTAAGTCCGGATGAGTTGAATCATCGATCAATACCAATCGTTGAGAGTGTTCTAATAAAGTCATTAAGTTAGGGATAAAAGAAACACGTTCTCGGAAATGAGGCCTGCATGCGCGACTCCAATGGGATCTACTGACGTAATATTTAGCATTGGGAAAAAGAAGTCGTTGCGGATCTTGCCCATAAGCTGAAAGCAGTCCCCCAGCATGGTCAAAATGGAGATGAGACAAGATGATGGTATCGATATCTGTTTCAGAAACACCTGCTTTTTCCAAGTCGTTGAGTAACTCAAAATTTCCCTCAATTCCATAACGGTCGCTTTGCTTGGGGTCAAAAAAATTACCAGTGCCCACATCAAATAAAATATTGCGACCATCCTCTGTTTGTAAAAAAAGAGAGCGGCAAGCAAGTTGGATCTGATTGAGGGCATCTGCAGGAGTCCAATTTTTCCCACAGAGGTTTAGGAATATGCCCATACATACTCCCACCATCTAAGCTCATTGTATTACATGTAATTGCGAGTAGCTTCATTCCTAAACCCTTTCCATGTCCAATATCAATAAACTCATCATTGGCGGTATTAAGAAAACAGGTCACTGCTGGAAGTGAGCAACCGCTGTACTTAATATGATATTTCAAGTTGAGACTGATTAATTCTTCTTCAAAATGCTGCAGAGCTTTTTCGCGAGAGCTAGATCTTTCAAAAATGCTAGTTGCATCACTCATATGCACAACCTCGAAGAGCACTATGTAATTGATGTGGGTTGCGTAACCTTTTTATGCGACAAATATGCGACAATTAGAATGGCGAGATAGCTGCAGGTAAAGCCGATAATTATGGGATCGATGTGAAGAGTAAGCTTAGCATTTATCCAGGGCCAAATGGCGGAGGTGATGCTGCCAGAAAGAATACCTGCCCAGGCAATGTTTAGATTTTGCTTTTTGGAATAAAGAGAGAATATAAGTAGGGGGCCAAAAGAAGATCCAAGACCTGACCATGCATAGAGTACAAGAGAATAGATGCTGCTGATTTTATAATAGGCAATAATAAAGGCAATAAGTGAGACAAATAGCACACCGAGACGGGAAACAAGAAGAAGTTCTTTGGAAACAGCTGTAGGGCGGAAGATCCTTTTATAAATGTCTTCAGTAAATGAGGAGCAAAGGACAAGGATTTGGGAGCACATTACATTGATGCTGGCCGCAAAAATAGCGCACAAAATAATCCCAACAAAAAAGGGATTAAAGAAATTTTTTACTAGGTGAATAAAAACCATTTCGGGATTTTCTAGAGGATTCTGGCTAAAGTAAGCAATTCCGATTAATCCAACAAAAGTTGCAGCTAAAAGTGAAACCAACATCCAACTCATGCCAACAAATTTCGATTTTGCAATTTTGTGGACTTCTTTGATCCCCATGAATTTGGTAATGATTGCTGGCTGACCAAAATACCCAAGCCCCCAACCCAATATGACTAATAGAATATTAAAAATGTTCTTTAAATTAAGTCCAGGGGCAAGTTTTAGAGATATTTGGCTCGCAGCAGCACTACTATGAATCGCATCCCAACCCCCAACCTTATTTAGCAAAAGACAAGGAACTGCTACGATAATAACCATCAAAAAAAGACCTTGAAACAGATCGAGCCAAGCCAGAGTGCGGTATCCGCCGATTAATACGTAAGGAAGGGCAATTAAAATACTTATACCCACGGCCAATTGATATGATACTGGAAAAAGGCTTTCGATTAAAAGTCCCAATCCCACCAATCCGGCCGAGATATAGATAGTGTAAAATACGAAACAGATTAGAGCAGTAAAAATTCTTAAGCGTCCAGAGGTATCATTAAACTGCCGTTCTAAATACGAAAAAAAAGTCAGACAGTTGAGCTTTTCTGTCGCAACACGAATTTTGGGGGCCACAAAATGCCAATTGCAATACATACAAACGAGCAAACCCACGGCAATCCAAATCTTCTCTAGGCCAAATAAAAAAATCATTGCAGGATAGGCCATAAATAGCCAGCTGCTCATATCACTTGCATGTGCAGCAAGCGCTGTGACCCAGTAATTTAGGGATCTGTTTCCCATGATAAATCCTGACGCATCGAGATTTCTGGAATACGAAAGAACTCCAACGAGGGCAATCACAAAAAAGTAGATAAAGACAGCGCTTAACAGCCCCATAAAACTTCCCAATAGGCGATGATTATAGATAACTCAATGTTTTCATCAAGAAACACATTTGCCCATGTCCAATGATTACCGCTTGCCAAAAACTTTGTTCCTTTTAGTCTGATCTCATAAATAGTAAGTTTTCTAAAATGCGCTTGAATTTTACAACAAATTGATTTTTTGTAGAAACTTAAATTTTATTTGGGTAAAAAATTATCTTTTTTAATTTAAGTATTGCATTAGATCTTAATAGCGGAAAAATAATTCTGTCGAGCTTATAGATGAGTATATTTCATGATACGCAATGCCCTGAAAAGGCTCTTCAAAGAGCCGATCGAAAAAAAAGGAAAGGTTTTGATTGATGGCATATCGGATAGTAAAAGGTGTTATGAAATTGCTAAAAAACATAACAAACGCCTGTTGACGCCAACAAAGAACTGAGCCATTTTAAGGAGAGAAGCAGGCTATGAAGAAAGAAAATGAGGCTATTAAAATAATCTACGCCTTAGGAGGCGACAAAGGGGCTAAAATCTTTATGGGCAAAATTCTTTGATTCCAACAGTGAAGACGTGACTCAAAGCAGCGATATAGCGGACGGTAGTTGCAGAGGTTCGTTTACCTCTAGGCGTCATGCCCTGTAGAAGTTCATCTCGCCCTTCCGCAATGAGTGCCGGGGTAATGTTGCAGAGCAAGCAATATCCTAATCGTTTTTGGTATTGTCATTCTGGTCTTCGCTGGTCATTGATAGTGCCATGATTCTCCAAAATTTGTGTATTAAGGACAACACAGGATCATTGATCTCATGATTACACGTTAAAACATGGAGCGTTTATCGGACTAACTCAAGCCTCAGAAATCTATACTTTTATTTGGAGTGCAGCATTTTTGTAGCATTCGCGTTTGAATGCATAAAAAAAGTAGCTAAGTTGGGTTGGTGACTTAGCTGCCTGTTAATCAGAGACTCCACGCATGGGATGCACTTAGAACTTTTACTTGGCGATCTATCAAGAGAAATATGGGTTTTAAAGTGATGCAGGAGAATGCTTACCACCGTTAAGTGACAGTAGAGTGGAAAAGATACGCATCAATAAGCATCCTTGAGATACTCAAACGGGGCGGTAATTGAGGGAGGTTAGTATGATCGAACCAGTTTGCATCTGTTAATTCTATGGGGTCAATGGAGATTTCTCCTTCCTCCCAGTCACAGGTGAATGCGATCATAAGTGAATATGAGAAAGGCCAAGGTTGACTTCCAAAATAACGAATATTTTTTACTCTAATCCCCACCTCTTCAAGTACTTCACGATGGATACATTGCTCGAGCGTCTCACCTGGGTCGACATAACCCGCTATTACACTATAAAATTTCTCAGGGAAATGTGGACCGCGGGCTAAGAGAATTTGATTATCGCGTCGGACCAATGCCATCACTGCAGGGGCTAACTTCGGGTATGCTAAATGTCCACAGGAAGGGCACTCTCTGCAGCGCTCAACTTCACGGATAAACGTCTCCTTGCCACAACTCCCGCAATATTTGTGTACACGATCCCAGCAAAGTAATTGCATAGCGCGACCTGCAACAGCGTAATATTCATCACTAAGAACTCCGTGCAGTACCCTTAAGCCCTTCCAATGCCAACCAGATGGGATTTGTGCTTCCTGCTCGGCTTCAGCTGCGAACAAATGTTGTCCTGCCAAGGTACCGATATAAATATTTCTTTTTAAATTCAGGCATGGTTGGTCGGGAATATTTTGGCCATCTTCTGCCGTAAGCAGTTTATCCCCAGAAAAGATAAACCAAAGTGACTTACCTTCGCTCAGGGGGCGCAAGGCATCAGTAAAAGCTAGAGGGGAAGCAAAGGGAACATTCATTATCAAACACTCTGACTAAGGGAAAAATTATAGGATTTTTATATATTCTACTCAAATCTATGTAAAAACACATAGAAGTTTAGATAAGTGTATTGACAATTTTTCGAATTTGAAATTAGAGGGTAAAAAGCTGCTTGTGACACTGCAAGAGCCTTTTTTAAGTCTCAGTGCAGTGGCACATGAATCTCCGGATGTAGGATTCGAACCTACGACCAATGGATTAACAGTCCACTGCTCTACCACTGAGCTAATCCGGACCAGAAAGGGAGAATCTTAGAGTCCTAACGATTAAATTGCAATATTCCACGAGAAAGATTTTTTTCTTAACTCTTTTTTTATAAATAAAATATTTGATTTTTAAAAAATAATGTGATAAACTTTTAGCCATCAACGATTTAAGGCTTAAATGCCTATGTAAAATTTACCCCCCTACCTATCTTTCTAAAAAGCTCTCCCCTTAAGGGGGGGCTTATATTTAAAAGAGGAAAATTAATGTCATCAGTTGGAGCCGTAAGCGGCTTTGATAAGCCAAACTTTGTCATTCGTAATAAACCGACCCTTACCCTGGGCAAAATAGCTATTGCCCTTGGGATCATTACATTACTGGGTGGGGCTATGGTTTTAGCACATTATGGAATAGGAGTAGGAGGTAATGTTTTGGGGACGGGAAGCGATATTTTGGCAATTGGAGGTGCGGGAACTGTAATAAGTACAGCTATTTATGGATGTCTGAGAATACGGGATTGGAGGGAAAAAAAGCTGATTGAAAAAGCTTGGAATGAATCAGATAAGACGAAAAGGGATGATGAGAGAACTGTGAAAGAGCGACAAAAAGTATGGACTGAAGAAAGCATGAAAAATGCGACTAGTGGAGATAGTGTTAACAAAAAATTTAAGCTAGATATAAACGGGAAAAGGCAAATTTATTGGTTTCAAGCTATAAAAGACCAAAAGGACTATAGGGTCAAAATTACCAAACAATCAGTTGTGAAAAACTAAGAGTGCAAAGAACCCCCTCATAAGAGGGGGTTTTTCATTTTAGTAGTCCATGCCGCCGTGCATAGGAGCTGCTGGTTTTTCCTGAGGAATTTCTGTGATGATTGCTTCTGTGGTGAGCAGCAGAGCTGCGATAGAAGCAGAGCTTTCGAGTGCTAAGCGAGTCACTTTCATTGGATCCAAAATCCCGCTTGCAAACATATCCACATATTCATCTGACAAGGCATTATAACCTTCGTTTGTAGCAAGGCTAGCCACTTTTTGGTAAACAATGGAGCCTTCCAAACCAGCATTTTCTGCAATTTGCTTGAGAGGTGCTGACAATGCTTTTGCAATGATTGTCGCCCCGATTCTTTCGTCACCTTCCAACTTCTTGGCAAGCGCCTCAACTACAGGAATACAGCGAATAAGAGCCGTTCCACCGCCAGGGAGGATGCCTTCTTCTACTGCAGCTGCTGTTGCATGTTGAGCGTCGTCTACACGATCTTTCTTCTCTTTCATTTCAACTTCTGTCGCAGCGCCTACATGGATCACTGCCACGCCACCAGAAAGTTTAGCCAAGCGCTCTTGCAGTTTCTCTTTATCATAATCCGATGTGCTCTCTTCAATTTGACGTTTAATTTGAGCGCAACGTTTCTCGATTTCTGCTTTAGAGCCAGCACCTTCTACAAGCGTTGTATCTTCTTTTTTCACAACAGCTTTTTTCACTTTACCTAGCATGCTGATGGTGACGTTTTCGAGTTTCATGCCCAGCTCTTCGCTGATCAACTGGCCGCCTGTTAGTGTAGCAATATCTTCTAGCATTGCTTTTCTGCGGTCGCCAAAACCAGGTGCTTTAACAGCACATACTTTAAGGCCAGCGCGAAGACGGTTCACAACAAGTGTGGCCAAAGCCTCGCCTTCCACATCTTCCGCTATGATCAAAAGAGGTCTTCCAGATTCTGCTACAGCTTGCAAAATGGGCAAAAATTCTTTCATTGCCGAGATTTTCTTTTCATAAATCAAGACATAAGTATCTTCGAGGATTGCTTCTTGTGTCTCTGCATTTGTCATGAAATATGCTGAGAGATAACCTCTATCAAAGTTCATCCCTTCAACTACTTCGAGTGTTGTCTCAAAGCCTTTAGCTTCTTCTACAGTGATGGTGCCATTCTTGCCAACACGTTCCATTGCTTTCGCAATGATTTGGCCAATCTCTTCATCGTTATTCGCAGAGATAGTCGCTACTTGAGCAATCTCTTTTTGGTTTTGAACGGGCTTAGAAATTTTTTTGAGGTGTTCTACTACAGTTTTAACACCCTTTTCAATGCCGCGTTTTAGATCCATAGGATTAGCGCCAGCTGTTACATTGCGCAAGCCTTCGGCGTAGATGGCTTCTGCTAAAACAGTGGCCGTGGTGGTTCCGTCACCCGCTTTGTCAGCTGTTTTGCTGGCTACTTCTTTCACCATCTGTGCACCCATGTTCTCATGCCTGTCTTCCAATTCAATCTCTTTTGCGACAGTCACTCCATCTTTGGTGACCTGAGGTGCACCATAAGATTTATCGATGACAACATTACGACCTTTAGGGCCGAGAGTCACTTTGACGGCTTCAGAAAGGGTTTTGACCCCTTTGAGGATTTTTTGTCTTGCTTCTTCTTGATACTTAATATCTTTTGCTACCATGGCGCAAACGCTCCTTATGATTTAATTATTCCACAATTGCGATGATGTCATCGGCACGGAGAATGATAAGCTCCTCGCCATCAATGGTGACTTCTTGGCCAGAGTATTTCTCCATCAAGATTTTGTCGCCCACATTTACAGGGAAGGGAATAAGCTTACCGCTTTTGTCATTTTTCCCTGTTCCAATCGCAACGACAGTCGCTGTTTCTTGTTTCTTTTTTGCGGTATCAGGAAGAATGATTCCTCCTTTCATTTTTTCTTCTGGCTCAAGGCGTTTGACCAGCACACGGCTGCCCAGTGGTTTTAACTTAGTTTGTACAGCTTGATCTGTCATATCTATGCACTCCTACTTGTAAAAAGTCAGGTTTAAAGTAATTATTCACTCTGCCTGAGGACTCACTTTGGTTGATCAAGGTTGCGTCCGGTTGCATGTGAATAGCTACGGTTTAAAAGAGAATAGTCACGATAACAGAATCTTAAATTTTCTACAATGAAAAGTTAGCACTTTTTGTGTCCGAGTGCCAGCTTAGTTGGTGAGCTGCTCCAATTCTGTGAGTAAAGAATTGAATTTTTGGAGTGTGGATTCAACAGGGGCTGGTGTTGACATATCGACTCCTGCGATTTTAAGCAGGTCGATAGGGTAGAGAGAGCTACCTCCCTTTAAAAAGGAAAGATAATTGACACGGGCTTTGTCGTCACCTTTTAATACCTTGTCGGCAAGGCTCAAGGCTGCGCTGATGCCTGTCGCATATTGATAGACATAAAAATTATAATAAAAATGGGGGATGCGAGCCCATTCAATAGCAATCTCTTGATCGACCACGGCATCGGGGCCAAAATAGTCAACGTTGAGTTTGTAATAAATTTCTTTGATCAAGTTGGGTGTGAGTGGTACGTTTTGCTCTACAAGTTCGTGGATTTTGAGCTCAAATTCTGCAAACATTGTTTGCCTAAAGAGAGTCCCACGGATATCTTCGATCTTTTCATTGATAAGAAATAGCCGTTCTTCTTTTTTTGTGCGTTGCTTCAAGAGCAGGTCCATAAGGAGTTCTTCATTAAATGTCGAAGCTACTTCCGCAACAAAAATGGGATAGCGGCTATATTGATAGGGCTGTGCTTGGTTGCTTAAAAAAGAATGCATGCTGTGACCAGCTTCATGGGCAAGAGTGAAAGTATCACGCAAGATACCCCTGAAATTCATCAAAATATAAGGGAAGCTGTCAAAGCAGCCGCTAGAGTAGGCACCGGATCGCTTATTTTTATTTTCAAAGCGATCCACCCATTTTTGTTCTTTTAAACCTTTGCGTAAGGTTTCTTGATACTCTTTTCCTAACAGTGCCACCGATTCAATTACGGCGTCTTCTGCCTGATTGTACTCGAAGCGGATTTCTACTTTAGGAACAAGGGGGACATACATATCGTAAAGATGCACTTCAGGAAGATTCAGAATTTTTTTTCGAATCTTGACGTAACGGTGCAAAATCGGCAATCCTCCTCTGATTGCTTCAATCAAAGAGCGATAGACCGAAAGTGGGATTTTTTTGGGAAAAAGGGCAGCATCGAGACTAGAAGGGAAGGCGCGTGTACGTGCATTGAATACATGACTTTGAATTTCCCCATAAAGAAGTTCTGTGATGGTATTTTCGAAATCGAAAAATTTGCCCTGCATTGTCTTAAAGGCATTTTCACGAAGCGTTCTATCAGGGCTGCGCAAATAAATTTGATAGAGCCCATGGCTTAGGTCATGCTCTTGGCCTGTCTGATCCTTGATTTTTCCTAATTTAATATCCGCATTGTTCAAAGCAGAAAACACTTTTGGTGGCGTTTGCATCGCCTTACCAGCCATAGCGAGAAGCTCTTCCTTGTCCGCTGACAATGTGTGTGGGCGCATTCTGACGATTCTTTCGATGTGGAAGCGATAATCAGCTAAATTGGGGGAATTGAGATAAGTTTCAATCTTGGCGTCGGAAAGTTCCAAAATTTCTGGCTCAATCCAGGAAGTTTCCTGCTGGAAATCATATAAAAGTGAGGAGATGCATTGAAAAGCGCCTTTAGGAGCGTCAGCTGTGATCTCTTCATCATGTCGCAAATGGGCATAAATATAGAGTTTTTCTAGCTTTCTAGAGAGATTGAAAGAAAGATCTAAAACGTCTTTTAAAATAGCGGCACTATCTTTGAGCTTTCCACGATAAGTTTGAAGCTGCGGCCAATGAGGCGATGTCGGTTTTTCACAAAGAGTGGACAACTCTTTTTCCCATTCTTGAAATGAAGGATAAAGAGCAGAAACATTCCATTGATCTTCTAAGGCGGTTTCCGCCCTTTCTTTCAAAGCTGAGCTCATAGTTTAGTAGTGAATATAAAATTTGTTTCTAGCGAGTTCGATAAGAGTTTCAACAGCTTCCTGAGCGTCTTCACCTATCGCCTCGATTTCAATGCGTGAACCACGAGCTGCTGCCAATGTTAAAATTCCTAAAAGGGATTTTGCATTCACAACGAGATCTTGATAGATTAAGCTCACCTGGGCTTTAAATGAAGTAGCACATTTGACAAGCTCTGTCGAGGGGCGAGTATGTAGCCCTTTGTCATTTATAACAATGAAAAACCCACGCACAAGCTGTTTATGCGTTTTAGCTATAGCAACTTCTGTGGGTTTACAGGGATTTCTTTTTTGTTTAGTGATCATAGGTACTATTTCCAGTCAAAAAACAAAATACATAATGCATTCTGTCTAATCAAACAATATTTTTATTCGGCGTAAGGAATGGTTTTTTCTAATACCCCTCGCGTACAATACAATGGGGCTCTATGTACGAGGGCGAGCGTTATACAGTCTGAAGGACGGGCGTCTATCTCTACAATATGTAGAAGGTCGCCTCTTTGTTGTTCGAGAAAAATGCGCGCAAAATAAATGGTATCTTGCAGGTCATTGATCACTACATGTTTCACCTTGATTTCCAAGCCGCGAAAAATACGCGAGAGCAGATCATGTGTTTGCGGGCGCGTTTTTTCCGTGGCGGCTAAAAATAATTGCATCGATTTACCACTTGGTGGATCAGTGTAAATAGCAAATTTTTTGTCTTCAGCCCCTAATACAACGCAGGCGTAGGAACGTGATTGCATCAACTTTTCAAATTTCACTGGCACTAGTTCTACTGTTTCTTCCATCTAACACCTCGTTTCGATGCTTCCGTCTTTATGGCCAATCAATAGCTGGACGGGTAAATTAAAAAAGAAGCCTGTTTCTACAACTCCAGGGAGGATAGAAAGTTTGTTATGCGCTGATTCCGGATCGGGAAATTCAAGCGGAGTATTGATATCAAAAATGTAATTCCCATTATCTGTCGAATAGAGATGGCCTTCTGGTGTATAACGCATTTTTCCATCAAAACCTTCCTTGCGAATCTTAGCAAGAGTAGTGAGATAACAGAAGGGCATGATTTCAATGGGCACTCCAAATTTCCCTAACACAGGCACCACTTTGCTCTCATCAACAATCACCACCATTTTTTTACTGGAAGAGGCCAGGATTTTTTCGCGTGCTAATGCGCCTCCTCCTCCTTTCACCATACGGTTTTGTATGTCAATTTCATCAGCGCCATCAACCGTCAAATCAATTTGTGACACTCGGTCCATGTCATAGAGTGGGATCCCCCCCTTTTTTGCTTGCTCCATGGAACGCAAAGAGGTGGCAATAGCGGTAATTTTAAGGCCTGCACGACAGCGCTGGATTAAGCTTTCAATAAAAAAAAAGATGGTTGAGCCAGTACCCAGGCCAACAAGCATGCCATCCTCTACCAGATTAGAGGCGTTTTCGCCGACTGCTTTTTTAATCGCATTTTGTGTCAGTTGTTTCATAAAAAACTTGTATAATGCATGATGAATGTCTTCGTCAAAGGAAAAAACATGATTCAAAGAGAAGCGCTCGAACTCCATCTCTGCAATTACCTCAAAGTGCCTTTGATAAAAGATCACTGCCCAAATGGTTTACAAGTTGAAGGAAAAAAAGAGATCACAAAAATGGCAACTGCCGTTTCGGCAAATTTAATGACTTTGCAAAAAGCTGCCGAACTTGGTGTGGATGCATTGATTGTGCATCACGGCCTTTTTTGGAATCGGGATAGTTATCCTCTTGTGGGGAGTAAAAAAATAAAAATTGAGCTTCTCTTAAAAAATCAGATGAACCTCTTTGCTTACCACCTTCCTTTAGATGCGCATCAAGAAGTGGGGAATAATTGGCAGGCGGCAAGGGACTTAGGTTGGACAGATCTGGCACTTTTTGGAGAATATAATGGGACTTTGATTGGTGTTAAGGGGACCTTTGCTCCTCAACCTATTGAAAAATTTGTAGAAATGGTTGAAGTCTATTATGGGCATCCTGCCACATCAGCCTTAGGGGGTAAGCGTACTATCTCAAGTGCAGCTTTAATTTCAGGAGGAGCCTATAAGGAGTTATGCCTTGCTGCCCAAGAGGGCATAGAGTGTTACATAACCGGGAATTTTGACGAACCTGCCTGGGCTATAGCTCATGAAGAGCACATTCATTTTTTAGCACTTGGTCATTCTGCTACGGAAAGGGTTGGACCGAGAGCTCTAGCTGCTTATCTACATAAAGAATTTGGGATTCCTTGCACATTTATCGATGTGCCGAATCCCTTTTGATGTTTATGGTGTATATAGTCGATTATATGTCCGAGTTTCAAACTCAAGATCCGGGAGAGGTTTGAGAAATGCGCCCTTTAAGCTGTTTGAGTCCGATGATTTTTTCCTCAAGTGAAGGCACCTCGGAAGGCAGCTCTTTTAAAATGCGCTGGCCAATAGCATTGATTTCTTCATTGAGCTTATTCTTTAGATCTAAAATATCTTCGCTTTTAGCTTCACGTAAAATAGTTCTGTCTTTTAATGGTTTATGTTCAGGGGATGCCCTGTGGGCGCGTGTTTCTATAGCTCTTGCCGCAAGATCAGCAAGTTCATGTTGAGTTTCGGCATCACGTCTTTCCAAGGCGCGTTTTAAATTTTCTTCTTCCCGCTCGAGGTATTTTTTCTTCATTTCCTCGTAATTTTCAGGAAATTCAAGCACCTCAATGTTTTGTTGCCGGTGTACTTCACCTTCCATAGCATAAGCTCCTTTACATCTGTACCACTATCTTTATATGATACCAAATAAGAGCTTTCTAAGAAACAGTCGAGAAATAGTCAATGAAAAATATCCTTAACACTCTAGAAGAACGCGGCTTTATAGAGGCCAAGACCAGTGATGAGATCCATCAGATTGTGGAAAAACCCTTGACAGTCTATGTCGGCTTCGATCCAACGGCAGATAGCCTACACCTCGGAAATTTGGTGGGTATCATGGGTCTTGCTTGGTTTCAAAGATATGGACACACTCCAATCGCGATTGTTGGAGGAGCAACTGGCATGATTGGAGACCCTTCGGGGAAAAGTCAAGAGCGTAACCTGTTAGATTCTGAAACTTTAGAGAAGAATCTTCAAGGCATCCGACGTTCTTTGCAAGCTGTGCTCAAAACGGAAGTTCATATTTTAAATAATTATGACTGGTTTTCTGATTTTAGCTTCATCGACTTTTTGCGTGATGTAGGCAAACATTTTCGTGTCTCTTCCATGCTCGCTAAGGATAGTGTGAAAACACGACTCACTTCGGAAGAGGGAATGAGCTTTACAGAGTTTAGCTACCAGCTATTACAAGCTTACGATTTCCTTCATCTATTTGATACCCACAATGTGCTATTGCAAATGGGGGGAAGTGATCAGTGGGGGAATATCACTGCTGGAACAGAGCTTGTCCGTAAAATGCGAGGCAAGAGTGTTCATGGACTCACCTTTCCTCTTTTGACACGCAGCGATGGAAAAAAATTTGGCAAGTCAGAAGAAGGGGCCATTTGGCTTAATGAAGATAAATTACCTCCTTACGATTTTTATCAATATTTGTATCGCCTCCCAGATGCAGACATTCCCAAAATGTTCAGGATGCTTACTTTTCTTGAAATGGAAGAAATCAAAGAGATCGAGCTTGCCATGAAACGAAAGGATTATGTTTCCAATTCTGCTCAAAAGAGATTGGCTGAAGAGGTGACTCGCATTGTGCATGGTGATCAAGGGGTAGAGGAGGCGCTGCGGATTACCGAGGCAGCCCGTCCAGGCAGTGTGACACAACTGGATAAAAACACATTCCTTCGTTTGATTTCAGAAATTCCTAGCAGCAGTTTACATCGACAGGAGGTTTTAGGGGCAAAACTCCCAGATCTTTTGGTGCTTTCTAAAATTTTGCCCAGTAAATCTGAAGCGCGTCGCATGATCATGGGAGGCGGGATTTATTTAAATAATGAAAAAGTGGCCAATGAAAATTTTGTCATTGAAAGCCAACACTTAATTGAAGGAGAGTTTTTGCTTCTCGGTATTGGCAAAAAAAAGAAAGTGATCTTGCAGGTTAAGTAAAAAAAATCGACCTATTTGAAAAATTCACTTGAACCGAAAGTTTGGATAGCTATTATACGGCTATAACTTAAGCAACTAACAATAGTTATACCCGAGATTGATCAAATAGGAGGCATCACTTATGGGAACAATGACAAAGAAGAAGTTGATCACAACAATTTCTCAAGACCAGGGAATCCATCCGAACCACGTAAGAGCTGTGATTCAAAACTTCCTCGATAAGATGACGGATGCACTAGCTAACGGCGACCGTCTAGAGTTTAGGGATTTTGGTGTACTACAGGTTGTGGAAAGAAAGCCAAAAATTGGCCGAAATCCAAAGAACGCATCAGTGCCCATTCACATTCCAGCACGACGCGCTGTGAAATTTACTCCTGGAAAGAAAATGCGCCGCCTCATAGAGGGGGGCAAAGATATGGATCTTGATAGTGATATCGATGATGAAGATGATGATGAATAAGAAAAAAAAACTTCTCTTTGAATAAATGACAGCTTAACCCTCGGCACTGGAGCCGAGGGTTTTTATATATGGTCGATTAAAATTGAAAAGATACATTTGGACCTGTGCTAAAGCTTTTATTTAACCTTGGAATTGGCACAGGTCAAAATGTGCATTTTTAAGTTGAACCAATTGTTTTTGACTCATGCAAATAGATGTAGATTTCGAACAGTATTTTTCTCAGCTTGAGCTTTTACCTAGTGGGACGCTGCCCTTGTTTCCCAAAAAATTTTTTCCTTGGGATGCCCTTCCTTATCCTCAACAACATGCAGAATTGGGCACATGGCTTCTACAAAAAGAAGCATCTCATTTTCATGAATTAGCTTATCGCATGTCCTCTTTCCAAGAGGCGACGCTTGACCACAATAAAAAACCTATTTTTCCTTTTTTTCAGCAAGAAGGAAAAGGAAATCGGACAGCTCTCGAAAAAGCTACATTAACCTTTTTTGAAATGCTTGGTCAAAAACCGAAAGACCATTTTCAATTTTCAGAGCCTACTTTAGGCCTATTTTCTAAAAGATCTCTTGAGACCACTCTTATGTGTGCTGGATCAGGCTGCAAAAGCGGCATGGGCTATTATGTTCACCAAAATGCGGGTGTCGTCAATTTTGGCCCTCAATTGTTTCCTCTAGGGAATTCTGATGGCTTTGGATTAGCTGGGAGAGCGCAAAATCTTTGTTTTAAAGAAACCGAGGGCCTTTTTGAGCTTTTTTATAGCTGTCGATTGGCAGCTCCACATACGCGTGCAACAGGGCTTGATTTTCTGGAAGATTCAGGTTATAGCGGCCTTTGGATGGAAGCAGAGATGAAGGGCAATCTCGAAAATTTTTCTTTTAAAAGCCATTTTGAAGGCACAAATCCCTTAGGGCGGTTACTCTTTGTTTTTTTTGGTAAAGGAGAAGCGTGCCTTGTAGCACATTCTATAAAGCTCAATCCTCGCTCATTAGACCGCTATCAGGGTCCCCCACAACAAGTGGCTTTCTTGGATAAATCAGTAGGGGTTAGTATCGAAGCGCTTGAAGGAATTGCCAAAATGGAAATTATTCCTCTCGCAGGAGATTCTAATTTTTGGGGAGCTGATTTTCTGGTTGGCTATACTTTGAATGCTACAGATATTCAATTTGCTTTAAAGCGAGAAAGTGTCTCTCAAAAAAAATACGCTAAGTTTTTTTTGAATTGATCCCTAAAAAGTATTCACAAGTTCCTAATGGTTGAGACACTGAGGTTGCAATTCATAGCCTTGTTTTTTAATAATCTCTTAGATATCCTGTAGGACATTATGGATGTTTTGCCTCACGAAAAACAAATTGTCGAGTATGAAAAAGCCATTCAACAATTTAAAGAGCAAAATGTAAAAAATCCTATTATGTCTGTCGAGGAGCTGGCCAAGCTCGAAAAGAAACTTGATAAACTCAAGGAAAAAGTTTACTCCTCGCTCACACCATGGCAAAGAGTACAGATCTGCCGTCATCCAAACAGGCCACGCTCGATTGATTTTATTCAGAATATTTGTGAAGACTTTGTTGAGCTATGTGGCGACCGTGCATTTAGTGATGATCAAGCCGTTATTGGGGGGCTCGCTAAGATTGACGGAAGAAAATTTATGGTGATCGGGCAAGAAAAAGGCAACGATACGGATAGCCGTCTTCACCGTAATTTTGGAATGCTCCACCCCGAAGGTTTTCGGAAAGCACTTAGGCTTGCTCAACAGGCAGAAAAATTCCATTTACCTATTGCCTTCTTGCTCGATACTCCTGGTGCATATCCTGGCTTAACTGCAGAAGAGAGGGGACAAGGTTGGGCTATTGCTCTAAATTTAAGAGAATTGTTCCGCCTGGCTACTCCTATAATTGTACTCGTGATCGGAGAAGGCTGCTCTGGAGGGGCTCTGGGCATGGGAATCGGTGATACTGTAGCAATGCTGGAGCATGCCTATTACTCTGTCATTTCCCCAGAAGGTTGCGCTTCGATTTTGTGGAAGGATGCTGCAAAAAATAGCGAAGCGGCATCCAAGCTTAAAATGCAGGCAGAAGACCTCATCGTCTTCGATGTGATCGATTCTGTGATCAAGGAGCCTTTGGGCGGAGCCCATCATAATCCTCAAGAGATCTATGCAAACGTAAAGCAATTTATTTTAGATGAATGGGAGCTATTGAAAGCCTTCCCTCCAGCTGTTCTCCTTGAAAGAAGATATCAAAAATTTCGCAGAATGGGATCTTTTAATGAAATTACTCCTCAAAGCGGCGTTCCTCAACCGTAAACATTATTCCCTTTTATTTTTCACCGTCATCGCCATGTTCATGCTCACCCTCGGGTCTCAGATGGAGATGTTTTCCCTAGGGGTGATAGCCAAAACGGGACCTGATCTTTTTATGCTATTTGGAAAAGAGAAGGACGGCAAACTAGAAAGTGTCAAAGAACTTAATTTATCAGACGTTGAAGGGAAATGGGATCACATTGCTCAATCACCCGACGGAGTGATGACTCAAGCTGCAGCCAACAGTTATTTAGCAGCACATGGGGGCACAACCATCGTTCAAAAAATTGCCAATTTTTTAGACGAACACTTTCACATCCATACAAACTTGACCCGACTTGCTTTTATCCTGATTTGTGTGGCTCTTTTTAAAGCTGCAGCCCTATTTGCCCATCGCTATTTTACTCAAGTTGTGGCGATCAGGGTAAGCCGTGATTTAAGACTAAGCTACTTTGAACATATTCAGTCACTTCCCATGTCCTTTTATCATGAATATGATATCGGCTCTTTGTCAGCTCGTTTGGGAGGAGATGCTGGTATTGTGGCGCAGGCGATCAATTCGATGTTGATCAATTATATTCAAACTCCTTTTGCTGTAATCTCCACCTTACTTGCCTGTTTTTACATCTCATGGAAACTCTCTCTGCTGATCTTTATCGGGTTTCCTGTCATTGTGATCCCAATTGTGACCCTAGCTAAGAAGATTAAAAAGATTTCCAAGCAAATGCAGCGCAATCAAGAAGGCTTTGCCATGACTCTCTTTGATTTCTTAACAGGGATTTTGACAGTCAAGATCTTTGCAATGGAAGACTTTTCTCTAAAAAAATATAGAGAGCAGAATAATAAAATGGCCAAGCTTGAAGAGAAAAGTGCTCGCTATGGCTTAGCAGCGCGTCCAATCTTACATAGCGTTTCTTCTATGTTTTTTGCTCTTGTGATTTTATCTGGACTTTACCTATTCCACTTGGGGCCTGCAGAACTGTTGGTTTTCTGTGGCCTACTCTACGTATTTTACGAACCCATTAAAAAATTTGCCGAAGAAAACAACAACGTCTTCCGTGGGATTGCTGCCGCAGAAAGGATGTATGAAGTACTCGATATTGTTTCACCTATGGTGGACGAGCCAGAAGCTACAGAACTTGCTGATTTCAAAAATCTCATCGAATTTAAACATGTCTCTTTCCGCTACAAAAATGAATGGGTATTGAAGGATTTAAGCTTTACTGTAAGAAAAGGTGAGACGGTTGCCCTAGTGGGTCCTACAGGGGCTGGTAAATCGACGATCGCTCTGCTCTTGCCGCGTATCTATGATGCTCAAGAAGGAGAAATCCTCATAGATGGTAAGCCGATTAAAAGCTATACACAACGCTCACTGAAAGAAAATATCGCTTTTGTGCCACAAAAGCCTTTTCTCTTTTTTGATACGGTACGAGAAAACATCGCTTTTGGACGTCCTTTTTCAGAGGAAGAAGTACGGGCAGCTGCGTGCAATGCGCATGCGGAAGAATTTATTGTTCGTTTGCCGGGTGACTATCAGTATAAATTGGAAGAGACAGGTAGAAATCTATCTGGTGGTCAACAGCAAAGGCTGGCCATTGCCCGTGCTCTTGTCAAAAAGGCGCCCATTTTAGTGATGGATGAAGCTACATCTTCATTAGATGCTGTGAGCGAAGGAAAAATCAAAGAGGCAATTACAGAGCTTCATGGCAAATTGACACAGATCATTATTGCACATCGATTCAGTACGATCGAGCATGCTGACAAAATTGTCTATATTGAAAAGGGATGCAAAGTGGCTGAGGGGACAAAAGAAGAGCTCCTCAGGAGTTGTCCCAACTTCCGCTTGATGTGGGAAATGATGTATGCCCAAAATGCACATTGAGTGATCGCTCTCTCATCATGTGACTTTCGCGTAGGTCGAAATGTACTTATTCTGCTATTCACGTGAAGCTATTCTTTGTGCATTTCTAATAGCATTTCGGGACAAGTTTTTTCCATTTCAATCAGTTTGGAGAGTAGGTCGTCGGTGGGAAAGTTAAGCTTTTTAAGCTCTTTTGCCCAGTGATCGAATAAGCCATTCATCTGCGCTTTTTTGGCGAAGTAAGCTGCACAGGCTTCAAAATCCAAATTCTTGCCCTCAATTTCCATGCGATCATGAGCACCTGCACCGTTGCAATCATCAGAGCGCCTTGCATGCTCAAGTTCGTGGTTTAAAAGACCACTACTCATATACGAGATAGATACCAACAGGTTATTTTTTAAAGGGTTTTCAGCAGCGACCTGTTTGCCCATCTCAAAAATGGAGCTTAATTGAACATGCGCAAGATTGATAAAAATTTTATGCCCCTTAGCTTGGTAATAAGCCAGTTGGGGATTATCTTCATAAGTAAAGTCAATTCCCGGTGACCTTTCTATTTCATTTATTCGAGCATAAAACGTGCAATAGTGGGATAGAATATCCTTGGAACACTGAAGCAATTCCGTCTTCTGCTCCTGACTCATTGTAATGCTGTTGAGCCTGACTTCTGACTGCTTCACTTCTTCAGCTGTTTGCATCTTCTTGTTTTCTCTCATGAAAGATTCTAGAGAGGGAATTGAATAGGAAAATGCATCTGTTTTGGGTTTAAACCAGGATATCAGGACCTGATCAAAAAACATTTTCTCGTACTTATTTGATGCTTTCAATCCCTGCAGCCATTGAACTTCTAGCTCCCCGCACTCTTTTTTGAATGTGCGAGTCAATTCAGCATATATAACTTCATGGTTTGTAGATGTTAATTGGCTTCGAATCTGGCTTTTACACGTGATTCTTTTTTCAATAAGTAGATGCACATAATTCTCGTATGATTCTTTGATATACTTTTTAAAGTTTTTTTGTAAAAAGGAGGGTGTATAATTCACAAAAAAGGCTTCAAGACTGGTAAAATCGCCTTTTGTAAAGACGCTATCAGGGACATTATTTTTTCTTGCAAAAGGAGTGACTTGATAAAACTCAGGGCAACTAGAATCAAAATGCGGATAATAGCGCCTTTTAGGTCCACTGCTTTCACTACAACAGGAGCGGTAATAGATCCAATCGAGTAGGAAAGCTTTCAGCTCTTTTTTTGTCTCTTTTGTCATATGGACACGCATACGGCTCTGAACAGGCGTATATGAGCCCTTAGGGAGATTTAAGCACCATCCACTTCCGACCTCTTGCGCTAACTCAGGAGGAAGCAATTCTTCTTCAACGAGAAAAATTTCCAAAGGCTTAAAGGGATAGCCATCGGTGAGGACATATCCTGGTTGGTCGTGTTGATATATTTGATAACAACAAAGATTTGACCCATCGATTTTGAAAGGGTTTTTGCGCTTAATCCCATCAAGAGTTTGTTCACCATCAGGGAATTTCAGTATGCATTTCAAGTTGTGTTTGTCTCCTAATGAAGGAATTGCCACGGCAAATGTCTCTTTAATAAAATTGCGTGCGAGGATGCCTTCAAAGGTAACAGCGCTTTTCGTCTCATGACTACTCTGCATCACAACGTTGAGGGTTGTGCCGACAAAGCTGGGCTCTAAGTCGGTAATCTCTATACATGTATGTCTTAAATCGATGACTTCCTGAGTTATTGAGTGGCGGATGGGTTCGATTTTTAAAAAATAGACGCGTGAAGGTTCCTCTAAGGTACGGGTTTTTACAGTCACAAGTTTAGCTTCACGGTACATTTGATAGGAGCCGTTCCCCATTTCACCCACACAGTCCCCCCCTTTTTCGCTATAATTGGGGATCAGGAAATTGGCCAAAAGTGTTTTGAGGCTCTGCATGCCGATTGGGTCAGCCACTTCGATGAGCAGGTTTGGTGTGTCAGTTCCTACCATGCAGACATCAAACGCAATGACAGCTTTTTCTGCAGGGGCGTCTGGATGTTGCTTTAGAAAATTCCGTATCGCATCGACTGAGTTTTGGAAAGCTTCGATCAAGGTAGAATGCGTTCCTGAGCGTTCGCTGCCATGTTCCACTGCCTGAGAGATCATTTGTAAGTCACTCTCTTGGGGATGCTTTTGGACTATTGCCACTGCATCCGACAGATTGCCTTTTTGCAAGACCGCAGTAAACGTTTCTTCATGTTGTGCTGCATGGATCAGCTGTATCGAAGTAAAAGATGTTGCGCCTTCCATTTTTTGATGAATGCTATTAGGAATGGCCAAATCTTTACTTTTAAATGCCTCTCTTTTCTTTTTGCCTTTGGTCACCTCATAAAAGAAATTCATGATTGGTATGAGAAGTTGGTTAAATTTTTTAAATGTGTCGCTTGGCTTTTCAAACCAACGAGACCCGTATTTTTCCGTATACTTTTTAATAAATCGGAGAGGTTTGCTTTTTCTCAAATAGATAATAATGGCTTCGGTTAAAATAAGCGCAGTTGTAGGATCTGCCGGCTCTATAAAATAGTTCTTTTTGTAAGGGCCAAGAAGCACTAGGCCTAGCATATACAATTCAAAAGGATCCTTGACGTGCTGCACAACTGTTTCAATCAGCATCTGGTCAATGCCGATGGACTTAGCCATGCTTAAAAGCGCAAGGCCATTATTGCAGCAGATTGTATCGACATATAATGGACGGTTTTCCTTCAATGTTTTATCTCTTTTTTTACGGTCCATTCGCTGAGTCAATTCTTGAACATATAAATCGAGACATTTTTCAAAGAGTTGCGGTTTCTCTTTTAAACTATTTAATAATTGAACGATCTCGTCTATGCTGCAATGATCAAATGGGCTAGTATCTACGACTCGTGCAACACTAAGTTCTGAACCATAAGTGTTATCGACATCGCCTATTTTAATTTCCAAAAAACTGCTGTAAGTGGAAAGGAGCTGTTGTACAAAAGAATCAAATTTTCTGTGTAAAGGCGCCGGAAAGTCGCTCTTAAAAATCTCTTCCTTCAAGAGTAATAAAGGAAAAATTTGTTTAATCGCATGTGGACCATAGGGTTGATATGCCATAAAATCTTCTAGAGTCTTCCAGATTCCCTCTTGCTCCTCAAAAGACGTCAAATAAGAAGAGGCAATCACACGCTTCGCTTCTTTGCGATTTTTAACTAATACCTCAAAGCAGGATTGTAGATATTCCAAAGTAATGGTTTTAGGGGGTGGCCAGAAAGCCTGCTCATCTGTAAAGATTTTAACACCGGTGTTTAAGGCGCCCATTTGAGAAAATAGCCAAGCAAACATCAGTTTGCAGGCTTGAGCTGAGGAGATCGGTTCTAGATAGGGGTCAACGGAGTCTTTTAAAAAGTCATATTCATTTTTTCGCGAAGTCTTTTTTTTCTCTTCAACTACCTTTTCGACATCATCAAAGTTTTTGAGAACAAAAAACTTAATTTCTTTAGAAGGGGTTTCCTCATACCCAAATGTTGTTTCCGTTCTCTCACGCCTTTCTTGCCTCTTACTATAAGATGCATCTTGGAAATCAAAGTAAAAATTATATTTTTTTCTGCAAATGGAATTGACAGTGTCGAAAAAGTATTGACTTAACGCTTCTCGCTCTTTATTCCACATCTCTTCAAAGGGCTTCTCATCTGCGTCTGCAAATACCTTGTGCAAAAGGCTAAGCTTAATATGGGGAGAGATTTGTTCATTATTTCTTTGCGCTAAATCTGGGGTATCCTCTTTGTCGAGACTAATTTTTGATGGATGAGCAAAGACATCATAATTTCTTCTATCTGACGTTTTCTCCCAGGTATAGACAAAGGGGATCGTCTCTCTTCCTGTTATGAACAAGAAATTTCGCGGGCTATTCATCTGCTCCATCGAACGGGGCATTAAGGAAACTTGCTTTTTACCAGGGACCTCTAATTGTTTTCCGTCATCTGCATAGCGGGTCACAAGACTCATCTGCAGGCTTTTTTCAGTAGGATTCGACTCAATTAAGCTTTTTGGCGCAAAAATCCAATTTTTTAGACCTAAAGATGTGACCTTATCCATATCAGTGAACAACACTGACTTACCTGCAATGAGAGTATCCATTTTTTCGGCGCGATAATGCTCTTCTAGTAAATTTTCAAAAGCTCCGAAATGTGCAAACAGTAGATCTTTAGGGAAAGGGATCAGTTTTTCATTGTTAGGTAAAAGCGGCTTGAGTGCATCGGCTTGCTCAAGGGGGTAGGGGATGTGGGCGCTTTCTTGCAAAAACTTCAGTACCGATTGATGTAAATAAGCGCTGAGATGAGTCTCTGCAATTGAAGGAGTCATAGCTTCCCAGGTTTTTAAACCCTTGCAGAGAGCATCTAGTAAAATGGCATTTTCTTTAGAGCTAACAGAGGCTTGTACTGTTGCATCAATGACTTTTTTTAAATAGTGAATTGTTTCTGGACGATTTTCAATGGCGTCGCGTGCTAGTGTTAAACGCGTAGAGGCTGGCATCTTCAACAAAAGATCTTGGCTGTTTGCCGAGTTATTAAAAGGGATATCGATGACAACGGGGCCATTGATAGAGATTAAAAAGTGAGGATGGGTATTTTTTTTGCCACGGTATGTTTTGAATTCAGGCAAGTGTACGTCTGTAGTGTTTTCTTTTTCAGCATTTTTGGTAGAACTGCTTGGGACAAACAGTTTTTTGCAGATCACCTCTTCAGTCATGCCACATCCTTTATCCTCTACAATTAAGCGAGTGTGATCTAATGTGACCCAAACGACTGTGCGGCTCCCTTCTCCTATGGAATAGATGTTTCCTTCATAAGAGACCTCTATTTTGCCATGTTCATAAAACTGCAATGCCCAACAATATAGCATGAGGGTGTCTAAAGTCTCTTTTGAAAATTTTCCCTTTTTAGGTTTAAGGGTGATGCAGGTTCCCGTTTCGTCTTGACTTGGCTGATTTTTTAAAATGAACTGATAGTTCGCTTGATTTTTGAAAAGCTCCATCCTCAAAGAAGTGAAGATGCCTTCTTCATTTTTGGCAGTTGTCTCCACTCCTATTGTACACCCATCTGTTTCGGCATGGTCAAAGAGACCTAAAATCGAGATAAAACCCATACCAAATTTACCGACTGAATTGGAAGGAGGAACGGAAGCATCCAGCCCATTGACAACAAGCTCTAAAAATGAACGGAGCGGATTAGGAAAAATGCGTGTGGCAGCATTTTTTAACCAATGAATTGAGAGCTTTCCAGCGAGGTCTCCGGCAGTATCTCCCTGGATTAATGCAGAAAGGGGGATTAATTTGTTTTTAAACTTATCTTTCGTTTGTAGTGTCTCATAGATCTTTTTATGAGCGGCAATCGAGTCTTGCACCGTTTGAAGTTGTGTCTCTAGATCTGTAAGCATACCGCCTTTTTCGGCGATCTGACTATCGAGTTGGGTGGATTGGGCCTCCTTTTGCTCTATTATCTGCTGAATCTGCCTTTTAGTTTCCTCCAGTTGTTTTTGTAGCTTTTCAAGGGTCTCCTTCACCTGAATCTTGGCTTTTAGCTTTTCCTGCTTTACATCCAACTTCTGAATACGAGTTTCCAAGTTTTCTTGAGTAGCTTTTAGATTCGCAATTTCTTGTGTACTTTTTTGATGGATGTTCTCTTTGTCCTTTAGCTGCTTGATTTGCCCATCTAAGTTTTGCTGTAGACCGGTAATTTCTTGCTCTTGGTTTTTATTGATCCTCTGAAGATCAGTGATTTTTTGATCTTTGTTTTTATTGACTCTCTGAAGATAAGCAAGATGCTTTGCGAGTCGAATGATAAAGTTGGTAAAATCAATAATCAGAATACCGCCTGAACCTGCGGCAAAAATGTAAACAGAGTTTATGCCTAGAGCGCCAATGCCGCTTAACTGACCCAGGTTCACCCCGTTATTGGCTAAAGTCGCCAGAATAGCCGCAGTTGTGAGTAATACAGCTAAGACAATGTCTGTGATAATAGCTTTTTTTTCTGTAGGGATAATCAGAGCTGAGCTTCGGGGAACGCACCCTTCTTTAACTCCTCTCGCACTATTGGAAACAATTATATATGTCATTTTTAATAATGTATTTTACACGCAAATTATTAATAAGTAATCAAGAAATATTAAAATTGTAATTTATTTTAAAAAAATCTTGAACTGATTCAAAAAAATTTAGATCGACTTTGTACATTATGAGTTGGCCAAGGAATGATAGGCAGCAACTTGGCTGCCTCCATTGCTCTTGGTAAGAGAAAAAGTGCACAAGATAAGTTACAAAGCGTTATTTTTCTTGATAACCCTTGTCTTTTAAACTGGTAGTATAATTGAGTGACTCTGGATCAGACACCAGATAGGCCCTTTCTTCAGATTTGGGTTGACCATTTTCGTCAGCATGACGCACGAAAACAACTACGTAATAACCTAAATAAGATTTTCGTATGAACTCTTTTACTGCAAGTGGTTGTACCTTATTTTTTGTGTTATCAATCGCATATGCTGTTTCAGTGGGACTGAGTTTGTAATCGAAGTGTTTCATATCTACGCATGGCGTTCCTTGTGCTAATATAGCATCTCCGACTTTTTTGAGATCGTCTTTGCTTGAAGAGCAGTAGCAGCTTGTCACAATAACACATCTTTCAACATCATTCTTCGCATTTTGATTTGTTGCATCATATTTAATAGCCACAATGTGAGCTTTCTTACTATCTTTAGGGACAAATATTGTGTAAACCAGAGCTTGTGCAGTAGCAGTAGAAGATTGTGCCGTTTTCAGGTATTCGACCGCCCTTAATATTACATAGCATTCACTACTTCTATGGCGAAGCCAACTATTTATATATTTAGGCAATGAATTTTTTATATGTTTATCGCGGGCTTCCTCTGTTTTAAAATATCGATAATTCACTTGTTCACTTTCATTTCTACTAAGGAGTGGAAAAACAGCCTTTGTTTTCACTTCCAGCCGGATATATTCTTTCTTGAATAAGGCCAGTTCTTTTAGCTCTAAATCTTTTTGGCTCCAGGACTGAGTAAGCATCGCCTTTCCGGTTGCTTCATCCAACTCATCATCGGTCTCGAGATTTTGTGGAACAGCAGAAATCTTTGGATCTTGTATAGGAAAGGCATTGCGGTCTTGTGGAGTAGGAGATTTCAACTTATAGCTCCAGTCTGTATGGGAATGTTGAATATTTTGTTGAATCATAGGCCATATTGTACCACTTTCAGAATACCAAACACCAATTGGATGGTTTTTATCTGCAATAAGTCCTCTATTGAAGCAAATATCAACTTTTTGACCTTTCACCTCAATACCCTCTTCCAGCCATACATTTAGACGGTTAGGACATTCACTCTCAATATTTTTCTCTTTAAACAGTCGCTCTTTTGTCTCTTCTAATGCTTTGTGGTCTAAGCTATTAATGAACTTAGTGCGGTCTTTTATAGGAGGTTCACGATTAACGAATTTTGCCGTTCTAGCTGTCTCATTTTCAGCATAGTGCACATCTAATTTACCATTATTTAGAGTTGCCCAAGCATATAAGGTTTTGTTATTTGCTTGAAATTCGAATGTAAAAGTGTCCCCCGGACGTATCAATATGTGATCGGCATGGAGTGCTTTTTTCAACCCTGGATCACCTAGCATGTCTGCAGGTGCACCATTAAATACTTGATCTAGCTTTATCTTTTCACTGTAGTTGTAGTCCTTTAATTGCTTATCGATATAGGTTTGACGCTGACCGAGTGAATTAAAGAGTTCAACCTTTGGCTGATATTTCGTAAAGGCAAATGATTTTTCGCTAAAAGCTAAAGCATAAATGGTTGTTGATGGGTCTGAGGTTGAGGGGACATTGAAAGTGGCATACTCTTTTTCTCCCCCGTTTGCTACCTTTGCTAATTCTGCGGCTTGACTCTGCAGGAAATCTACGTGCTGTTTGCTTACCTTGATTTGAGCTTGTCCGTTCTTAGATTGAGAGGTTGCAGAAGCTATTCCTAATTCAACAAAAGGCTTATTGTTTTTAAGGAATGTTTGGCGATTTTCCAAGGATGGGAAAGTTTTATAGGTCAATATTTTTTCATTTTTATTTGTGAATTGGTAGATAATCACAAATAATTTTTTACCATTTAGTTCATATTCTGTTTTAAAATACATTTGATCTTTCGTAATCAAGGTATTTAGATTTTTAGATATAATAGTGTCTCTTGTTTGTGCGTCTAGAGCTGCGCACTGTTCTTTATATTCTTCAACTGCTTTATTCCTTGCTTCTTCTGTCGTAAAATAACGGGGGGCTTGTTCACCAGCACAGGCAAGCGGATAGTAAAGTGTATTTTTATCTTTTTTCTTAATAGTGTCACCGAGAAGAAAATTTGGAGGAATTTGGTCGCGACAAAATTGCGCTAGAGTGATATGAGCTTTTGATTGCTCAAATTCTTGGATCTCTGTTTGATTAAGTTCTGCCGGCTTAGCTTCCCTATCAAGGAGATTTACATATTGACCATAGTGTGTATTAGTTGTAAGCGCTCGACTGCGCATAGCTTCGTCTTTCCAATAATCAAACTGAAGCCCTGTTGTCTTATCTTTGCGGAATATGATGATATAAAGAGTCATACTCTGGATATTAAGGGTATAGGGGAAGAATTCTCCAATTTGACAACGCTGTTCTAAATGTTGAGTTGCAGCGACACCTGTCTCATCGTTAAAAACACTATCAGAACATTCTTGGTAGTTCAGATAACCATGAAGGGTTTTGATGTGTTCATTTCTGTCTTGTTCGTTTATAAAATATTCACGATCGATTTCTTTGCCCGGTTCTCGCCAAGCAATTGCATAGATCGTTGATTGATTTTGAGTCGTGAAATTTATAGGGTAATATTCTTGATACTTTAGAGTGAAATCGTTACTTGTAAACCTCGCAAAAGTGTCCTTCTCTTTTAGCGCGGGAAGTTCTGTTACTTCATAGGTTTTGCGACTAGCTTCTTCTTCAGAACTTTGACTTTTGCTATGACTACCTGCATTTTGGGTACTGGAATTTCCCATTTGTGTGTC